>Ga0105358_10000560_pt1 | contig 18694 bp, 13 predicted proteins | sample GOMGulsemesocosm_5_FD_83509 | JGI IMG/M metagenome (GOLD analysis project Ga0105358, IMG submission 83509) | Methane-oxidizing microbial communities from mesocosms in the Gulf of Mexico - GOM15C Gulf of Mexico | ecosystem: Environmental > Aquatic > Marine > Cold seeps | place: Gulf of Mexico... | reverse complement strand
GGATGAGGAACGGCAACTGATTTCATTAACTCATATAGAGCCTGCGTCCTATCCACAGATCGTGTATTCAGCGTGGTTTTGAACATAGGATGATGAGCCAGTAAAACAGCCGCAGCACCTGCAATATGTGGAGCTGCCATAGAAGTTCCAGATTTTGCATCATACGCTTTATTTGGAACCGTTGATATTATGGCAACACCAGGGGCGCTGATGTTAATTTGCGGCCCTGTACAAGTAAAGGTTGGTGAAAAAGTACCATCAGGTGTCAAAAATTCTGACTGCACAGTCTTCGCATCCCAGGAATCAGCAGGATATTGATTGAGCAACCCAATTGCAGATACAGCCATGGTATAGGTTGAAATTGCGGGGAACTGAACAGGACCACCAGAATTACCTGCAGCGGCAACAAGGAAGATACCGTGCATATAGGCTTCTTCCAGTTTTTGCTCAACAACCTCTGATGCATTGGGACTACCAAGGCTCATATTCACAACATCGATATCGTTTTCAATGCAATAGTCCAAGGCTTCGAGAAGGCTACTGAAACGGCCGCCTGGGAACACTTTAAGCTCATGTATTTCAGCTTCAGGTGCAAAGCCACGTAACATGCCTTTTTCACCAGAAGCACCAATGGTGCCCGATACATGAGAGCCATGGCCTACTGTATCTTTCGTCCATGACGTTGCCGTTGCGCCTTCTGTTAAATCCTTACCATATTTAATATGTTTTAGAAGTGGATGGTCTGTTGCTGCTCCTGAGTCAATAACTGCAATCTTGACACCGGCACCCGTAATTTTGGGTGAGATTTTATCCAGGCCCATTCTTTGAGCACCCCATCCAAACGGATAGTTTTTTGGAAAATTGGGGACGGTAGACGTCAAGGATTGTATTTGTATGGTATTTATCTGGTTTGGATCTAGTCTCGGATTAGTTATAAACCGGTTCCAATAATTGTCAGTTGGAAGTAGGAAAAGGGATTTAGCGCCATTACCTGGCATCGCAAACAAATCCAGTTCTACTTCACCATTGGCGTTTGTCAAACCCTTCGATGGAAACGCATCCCCGGTTAATATTGCAGAGATGTTTGGTACGGGTTTTCCATCCTGATCAAGCACTTGAATGGCAATTTTTTGTCCTCTAGCAGTACCCGCAGCATTTAGTTGCAGCGGACTTTGGATCGGGGCTCTATTTGTAACGGCGTCCCCATATTCCAAGTGATGGTCTGTTTCGATAATCAAATGGGCAGGCGCGCTTTGTCTGACAATATCCAACATGTCAGGATGGATACTTGCTACATGACATTCGCTTGCCTCATCGCCAGTAACGGCGAGCGGCGAGATTTTGCTAGTTGTAGATTTAATGGTTTTAAGGATTTGTAAGCCTTGGATTTGGCTAAGCTGGGATTTAAAACCAACAGCAGACAGTGGTTGGATGTTGGCTTTCATAGCGTTCGCGCCACGTCGGGGTGCAATAAGGATCCGGGCCTGATCGGCACCGGCCTCAGCATAACTCTTTCCACTGGCAACCGGTTGTTCCGGGGCTGTGCCTTTGTTGTTCTTTGAAGTCATTGATAGAAGTCCCTTCGGAGTCATACTCGGGGATTTAATACATCAGGTCAGAGTCCGGCTCGATTATGAGTTGCCCATCATATTTCTGGCACAATTCTAAATGTGTTTTTTCGTCCATTAAGGCTACGAACCAATTGCTTGTCTGTGCCGCATTGGGATCAGAAAGAAATTCAACGCTATTAATAGCCGCATCTTTTAAGAAGTTATTCAAAATCATTTGCCTGTTTGTGTTTGATTTTGAACGGACGGAAATTATGAATCTGGATTTTGACACTTTGTACTTTTTCCCCTTTAAGTGAGTCTGGTTCGCGAACGCCTATCCAGTATCAGATTAGGACGTCCACGAACCAAGTTTCAAGATTAAAAATTAATAAAAAGAACTGCGTTTAATGCATGGTTACCATAGTTGGTTGACCATACATTTGTTGTGGTCCAGCACTAAAAGGCAGAAGCTTTGCAGCCTGACCGGCTGCATTACCCGCAAGACCACCAAGAATAGGTTGTCCGAGGAAACCGCCGGCAACCGTACCCGCGACTGGTGCAACAACACTTAAGATATCACCGAAGATACCTTGAGGCGCGTATTGAACCTGACCTGGACCTGCTGAAAAAGGAATAAGACCACCGAGCTGGCCAGCTACATTTCCAATTGTTGATCCGGCTTGTTGGTTGCCCAGAGCGCCACCGATAATGCCACCAGCCACAGGAGCTACTGTTTTCACAATGTTGCCCCAGAACCCTTGAGGTGCATATTGTGCTTGTTCAGGACCCGCTGAGAAAGGAATGAGACCGCCAAGTTGTCCGGCGACATTGCCGATTGTTGATCCAGCTTGTTGATTACCAAGTGCACCACCAATGATGCCCCCCGCAACAGGTGCCACAGTCTTCACAAGATCACCGAAGAACCCTTGAGGCGCGTATTGAGCCTGTACAGGACCCGCTGAGAAAGGAATGAGACCACCAAGTTGGCCGGCGACATTCCCGATAGTTGATCCAGCTTGCTGGTTACCCAGAGCACCCCCAATAATTCCGCCAGCCACAGGAGCCACAGTCTTCACAAGATCGCCGAAGAACCCTTGTGGTGCATATTGAGCCTGTACAGGACCCGCTGAGAAAGGAATGAGACCGCCAAGTTGACCGGCGACATTACCAATTGTTGATCCAGCTTGTTGATTACCAAGTGCACCTCCAATAATTCCGCCAGCCACAGGAGCGACAGTCTTCACAAGATCGCCGAAGAACCCTTGCGGCGCATATTGAGCCTGCGCGGGACCCGCTGAGAAAGGAATGAGACCGCCAAGTTGACCGGCGACATTACCAATTGTTGATCCAGCTTGTTGATTACCAAGTGCACCTCCAATAATGCCACCAGCGACAGGTGCAAAAGTTTTCACAATGTCCCCGAAAATACCTTGAGGAGCATATTGTACAGGTGCTGCTACAGGAACAGGGGCTGCCACAGGAATTTGTCCCGGCCCTGTAGAGAATGGGAGAAGACTGCCAAGTTGTCCAACAGCACTACCAACTGTAGAGCCAAATTGTTGATTGCCAAAAGCTGTACCCAAAGCATTACCAGCTACAGGTGCCACGTGACTGATTACATCGCCCCAAATACCTTGAGGAGCAAGCTGTTGCGGACCCGCGGAGAAGGGCAGTAGTCCGCCAAGTTGACCAACAGCATTACCAACGGTAGATCCAAAATGTTGATTGCCAAACGCGGTACCAAGAGCGTTGCCAGCGACAGGAGCTACCTGACTGATGACATTGCCCCAAATACCTTGAGGAGCAAGCTCTGGTGGGTAATGTGGAATGCCTTGTGTCGCTACGGGTACATATCCTGTTGCATAAGGGTTGTGCATTATAGTCTCCTGATGAGATTGAAATTTTGCATAAAAGTAGAGTTTTCGGAATTATAAAAATTCCAAATTACAAATAAAAACAATGACTTAAAGGTAAAAATATAAACAATTACTAGACAAGTAGACGCATTTTTTACGGGAAAAAATCCCCTTAAAAGTCGTCTTCCTCTAGAACAATCAAAAAATGCGATGCACAAATTATGACTGCGTTAGAAATACTACTTAAAATAAGCGTAAAAATTGTGAAATATTATTTATGATTTGACTAGTAATTTACATCAAATGAGTAGGAGGAAAGTATTAGCACAAAAACTCTGACGCACCAGTCAAAAATCAAGTTTTTCTAATATATTTATTCTAATGTTCATTTTTGTGGGCGTGATGAATACGGGTGGTTGAATATTAGTAAAAACATATATTGCTTTCACTCAACTACTTTACATTTGATCTCCATTATTCTCGTTTTCGAAAAGTACGGGCCGAATCTGACAAAGCTAAAGGAATATCAAATAAGGTGGGAGGCAAAAATTAAACTCTCTCAAGGACGCCTATAAAGTGCGTAATTTTGCCATTGTTGTCTGTCAGGGGACAGTCAACAGATTCAAAGTTTATGTGGTCTCTATCAAACATCCTCAAATCTCCAGAACACCTATAGGCCTGTCGATCTCTTAAAACATCTGTCAAGTGCAGGGCGAGAGCTTTGTCTCCAACGTCATCACTAATCGTTGAAATTGGGTGCAAATTATATGACTTTCCGACAAGAGTCGCGACTTCGTCGCCATTCAAACGATAGATGAATTCGTCAGGACCCACCACAGACATAAGAAAGACATGGGGCGCTAACGCCGTATGTTCCGCTATATCGAAATCAGACCTTTTCGGTAGATTTGGCTGAAAGCTCTTCCACCATTGAAACAGCTGACGAGTGTGTGTCGCCGTCAAATTTTCTACATCTTTTACAATAGCGCGTGAAATTTTTGTAAAATTATCGGAACGGTTATTGTCTGTTTCGTATTTGACTGACACAGAGGCCTCACTACACTTGGTTTTACGATTAATTTTTATTTTAAGAGGTTTCTTTGGTGACCACTGACACTTTGTGCTTCAATAAAGAGCCTTTTCACATAACTAAATTTGTTTTTAATTTTTTGTTCTAGCTCTGAAATCGTTAACTCCACTTCATTTGAAGATAGACTGCTAGAGAAGTCTACACTTAAGTTTAACAATATATCATCAGGGCCTAAATGCATTGTTAATAGCTCGTTTAGGGCAATAATTCGACTGTCGCTTTCAATTATTTTTGTAATACCATCGGTAATGTCCTTTGAAGCGCTTTCGCCGATCAGAAGACCTTTGCATTCGATTGACAGGATGAGCGCGACGGAGGCCAATACGACACCAATAATAATTGATGCTATCCCGTCAAGAATAGGCAGGTTAAGTGTATCCGCTAGATAAATACCGATCAATGCCACAAGAAGACCGATCATAGCCGCCGTATCTTCTAGTAAGACCGTAAAAATTGTGGGGTCTTTACTACTCTTTATCGCTGTCCATAAAGATTTGTCACCAGTGGTTTTTTTAAACTCTTTAAAGGCGACACGCCACGCCCAACCTTCAAAAAGAAGACCGAGGCTCAAAATAACATAGTTCCAAAAAGGATCTTGTATTGCTTTAGGGTCTTGAATGGAGTGGAGACCTTCGTAAAAGGAGATGCCAGCCCCAAGTGCAAAAATAAGAACGGCGACCATAAAGGACCAAAAGTATATTTCCATCCCATAACCATATGGGTGAAGAGAGTCCGGCTTTTTTTTTGATCGTTTAAGGCCCCAAAGCATGAGGCCCTGATTTCCGGTATCGACAAGGGAATGAACCCCTTCGCTTAACATGGCCGAACTTCCTGTAAAAGCGGCTGCACTGAACTTGGACACTGCTATAAGTGCATTCCCTGCAAGCGCTGCGTAAATTACTTTTTTAGAACCGCTGGCCACATCAATCTCCAACTCTTGAAGTCAGTTTAAAACCTGCAGAAGGTAGAGCGCTTAGCCATATTTTGCAAATTATACGATAGGCTAAAAAATATTGAGGTTTTATTGGTCATTCGATCATTGCCGCCCGGCTAAAACTAACCTAAACTCGCGTCTCTTTTGCGTTAACTGGTCAGGAAAAGCTCATATGCTCAATACAAATAATAATCCTCATAACCTTAATGATCCCGAGCTTTTTCAACAAAAAGGGTTAATCAATGGTGTTTGGAGTGATGCTGATAGTGGCAAAACAATCAATGTTACTAACCCAGCGACAGGCGACGTCATTGGTACAATTCCTGAAATGGGAGGGGCTGAAACACGACGGGCTATTGAGGCTGCAAAAGCTGCAATGCCCGCATGGGCGGGTCTTACAGCAAAAGCCCGTTCAGTAATTCTGCGCAAATGGCACGATCTTATGTTGGAGAATACGGAAGATTTAGCGCGCTTGATGACCATTGAAATGGGCAAACCACTTGGAGAGGCTAAAGGGGAGGTGGCCTATGCCGCTTCATTTATCGAATGGTTTGCAGAGGAAGGGAAACGTATTTATGGCGACACAATCCCTGAGCATCAAAGTGATAAGCGGATTATCGTAATAAAGCAGCCAATCGGTGTCACTGTCGCAATTACGCCTTGGAATTTTCCTGTTGCGATGATCACACGAAAAGCGGCTCCTGCGTTGGCCGCTGGTTGCCCTATGGTAATCAAACCATCAGAATTGACACCATATTCTGCATTCGCAATGGCCGTTCTTGCAGAGCGTGCCGGAATACCGAAGGGAATTTTAGGCGTTGTTACAGGAGTTCCGCAAGCGATTGGCGGAGAAATGACAGGTAACCCTGATGTCGCTAAACTGACCTTCACAGGGTCAACTGCCACAGGTAAAATCCTCATGGAACAATGTGCAGGGACTGTTAAGAAAACATCAATGGAGCTAGGCGGGAATGCCCCATTTATTGTTTTTGATGATGCAGATCTGGATGACGCTGTAGAAGCTGCACTTGCCTCTAAATACAGAAATGCGGGTCAAACATGCGTTTGTGCAAACCGTCTTTATGTACAAGAAGGTGTTTACGACGAATTTGCTACTCGCTTGGCTGCTAAAGTAAGCGCTATGAAAGTCGGAAACGGTTTGGACGATGGCGTAACACAAGGACCGTTAATCACAGAAGCTGCGGTTAAAAAGGTCGAAGAACATATTGAGGATGCGCTTTCTAAAGGTGCAAAAATATTGATTGGCGGCGAACGTCATGAACTCGGCAAAACTTTCTTTGAGCCAACTATTTTGACTGGTGCTACGCGGGATATGAAAGTGGCGCGTGAAGAAACATTTGGTCCAATGGCTCCGTTGTTCAAATTTAAAGATGAAGCTGAAGTCATTGCCTATGCCAATGATACGGAATTTGGCTTGGCGGCTTATATCTGTGCCCGGGATATTGGGCGTGTCTGGCGTGTGAGTGAGGCTCTTGAGTATGGCATTGTCGGTGTTAATACTGGTATTATTTCAACAGAAGTAGCTCCTTTTGGTGGCGTAAAACAATCTGGTTTGGGCCGAGAGGGTTCAAAATACGGAATTGATGACTATCTTGAGATGAAATACATCTGCTTAGGTGGTTTAGACAAGTAATTTGGGCGCGCAAATTTTTAAGGATAATGTTCAATTGACTTACGATTATGACCTTTTTGTTATCGGTGCTGGCTCTGGCGGCGTTCGCGCTTCCCGTATTTCATCTTCAATGGGAGCGAAAGTTGCTATTGCAGAAGAATTTAGAGTGGGTGGCACCTGTGTGATCCGTGGCTGCGTCCCAAAGAAGCTCTTTGTATATGCCAGTCATTTCTCTGAAGATTTTGAGGATGCGGCAAATTATGGTTGGACAGTCCCAGAAGTTAGTCATGACTGGAAAAAACTTATCGCTAACAAAGATAAGGAAATTGACCGACTAAACGACATTTACTACACTATCTTGTCTAACAATAATGTGGAGTTGTTTCTAAACCGCGCAGAAATCATTGACAAAAACACTGTACGTGTTGGCGACAAGACTGTAACGGCCAAATACATCCTCATTGCTACGGGTGGTACGCCTGTCATGCCTGAGGTTCCGGGCATTGAACATGCGATCTCTTCCAATGAAGTATTTCATCTGGAAGATTTCCCAAAACGCGTCGTTGTTGTTGGCGGTGGTTATATTGCCGTTGAATTTGCGGGAATTTTCAACGGTTTGGGAGCTGAAGTTGTGCAGCTTTACCGCGGTGAACAGATTTTACGCGGTTTTGACCATCATGTGCAGAACATGGTTGCTCAGGAAATTACCAAAAAAGGGATTGATCTTCGGACGAAATCAAATCCAGCCAAGATAGAAAAAACAGCAACAGGTTTGCTTGTAACTTTGGAAGATGGATCAACGTTAGAAGCTGATACGGTTATGTATGCCACGGGTCGGCGTGCGAATACGGATGGTCTTGGACTTGAAGAGGTCGGCGTCCAGCTAAAAGGCAACGGAGCTGTTGCGGTCGATGAATATTCCAAGACAACAGTCGATAACATTTATGCTGTGGGAGATGTCACCGATCGTATCGCGCTTACCCCTGTTGCAATTCACGAAGGGATGGCCTTTGCTGAGACCGTGTTTGGTGGCAAGCCTCGTGCCTTTAATCATAGTGATGTTCCATCGGCGGTCTTTTCTCAACCTCCTGTAGGGTCCGTTGGTTTGACTGAGGCAGAGGCGCGGGCGCAATACGGGAATGTTGATATCTATAAATCTGAATTCCGTCCTATGAAGCAAACCCTGACATTGGGCAGCGAGAAAGCGATGGTAAAGCTTATTGTCGAACCTAAATCTGACCGGGTTGTCGGCGTTCATATTGTGGGTGCTGATGCTGGTGAGATTATCCAAGGTATCGGTATTGCGGTTAAATGCGGTGCAACAAAAGAGCAGTTCGATGCAACTGTTGGCGTGCATCCTACTTTGGCTGAAGAAATTGTAACCATGCGCGAAAAATACACGGGCGAATGATAAAACACTTGGTTTTTGCACCCAGAGCACGGTTTTTGGGTGCAAAAGCAAGGTTTTGTGAGAGAAATCACTGCTTAACGATTGCATTGAATTAAAAAAAATGTAGAAATTACAAAATGCATGTTGCAGTGCAAATATTGAATTAGGGAATGGAATAATGTTGAATAATTGGACACCTGGTAGCTGGAGAAATTTACCAATCAAACAGGTGCCTACATATCGTGATGCGGGAACCTTGAAATCTGTGGAAGAGACGCTGGGAAATTTCCCTCCATTGGTTTTTGCAGGTGAAGCGCGCCTTTTGAAAAAGAAACTTGCTGAAGTGTCAGAAGGACGTGGTTTTCTTCTGCAAGGCGGCGATTGCGCTGAAAGTTTTGCAGAATTCCATCCGAACAATATTCGCGATACATTTAAAGTCTTGCTACAAATGGCTGTTGTTCTCACCTTTGGTGCGAACCGCCCTGTGGTTAAAGTTGGCCGTCTTGCCGGTCAATTTGCTAAACCGCGCTCAGCAGATATGGAAACGATCGATGGTATAGAGCTTCCAAGTTATCGCGGTGATATCATCAACGGTTTTGACTTTACTGCTGAAGATCGTATTCCTGATCCTAAGCGTATGTTGACTGCCTATTCACAAGCAGCATCTACCCTCAATCTCCTGCGTGCCTTTGCACAGGGTGGTTATGCTGATCTAAATCTGGTTAATCAATGGAATATGGGTTTCGTTGCCAGCCGCCCTCAAGGTGAGCGTTATAAGGAAATGGCAGACCGCATTCAGGATGCCTTGGCATTCATGAAGGCATGTGGTGTTAATTCTGAAAACACACCAGAGATGGCTAAAACTGATTTCTTTACATCCCATGAAGCACTTTTGCTTCCTTATGAAGAAGCGCTTACGCGGGTGGATAGCACTTCAGGCGAATATTATAATACGTCTGCCCATATGCTGTGGATTGGGGATCGGACACGGGATCCTGATGAAGCACATGTCGAGTTCCTTCGTGGTGTCGCCAACCCAATCGGTGTTAAAGCAGGCCCAAGTCAAGATCCTGAAACCCTTATTCGTTTGATTGATAAGTTGAACCCAACGAATGAAGCAGGGCGGATTACAGTTATTTGCCGCTTTGGTGCAGGTGAAGTCGAAAAGCATCTTCCTGCGCTTATCCGCAAAGTTGAACAAGAAGGCCGAAAAGTTGTGTGGTCTTGCGATCCAATGCACGGCAACACGATCAAGTCTTCTACGGGCTACAAAACACGCCCATTTGATCGAATTCTGTCTGAAGTTCGTGAATTCTTTGGCGTTCACAGGGCTGAAGGCACTCATGCCGGTGGTGTTCATTTTGAAATGACCGGTAAAGACGTAACTGAATGTCTTGGCGGTGCCTTCGAGATTACTGAAGAGAAATTAAGCGATCGCTATCATACAGCTTGTGATCCAAGGCTAAATGCTAACCAAGCCTTAGAGCTTGCGTTCTTAATGGCAGAAATGTTGAAAGACGAAAGAGGGAACGGGCTTGCTGCAGCAGCGGCTGCATCTTGATCCATTCATAATATGAACGAACAAACCGCAAAAACCAGGATATCCGCAGTGGACCAAGCCATTGCGGATCACACTGACCAGTATTTTAACAAAACCAAACAAGTCGTCTCCAAGTTTGGAGACAAGACGGTTACTTACGCCGTGTTTATGCGCAGGCCTGTTTTGTTTTGTCCAAAATTACTCCTCGATTGGCTGGAGGAGATCAATAGGCTTCGTGGTCAAACCTTTGAAGTCGAGCCTTGTTTTGAAGAGGGTGACTGGGTTGGTGCTGGCGAACCGCTTCTATATATAACAGGTAGCTTTGTGGACTTGGTCGATTTAGAGACTTTGTATCTTCAAAAATTGGGACCAGCCTGCGTTGCGGCAAATAACGCCTATCTCATGAGCTGCCATATGCCCAATGCGGCTTTTCTTGCAATGGATGCCCGTCATTGCGCAGGTTCTGAAATGGCGGAAATGATGGCTTACGCAGCCTCCGTTGGTAGTAAAGCTGCACAGAATGAGCATGACGCAAAAGGTTTTGTTGGAAACGCGAATGACAGTACCGCTCATTTTTTCGGAAATGAAAAAGGACTGGGCACTATGCCCCATGCGTTGATTGGATATGCGGGGGATACGCTTAAAGCCGCAGAAATGTATGTCGAAAGTTATCCAAATGATCCAATTACGGTTCTGGTGGACTATTTTGGAAAAGAAATCACGGACGCTCTCGCTGTTTGCAACCGTTTTCCCGACTTAGTTGAAAAAGGCATGATGTCTATTAGATTGGATACTCATGGTGGGCGGTTTATTGAGGGTTTGGACACTGCAAAATCATATGCGGTACTTGAACGCAATATGCCCAAGGGAATTCGGCAATATCGATCAGAACAGGAATTGAAATGGATGGTCGGGACGGGCGTGTCTGCCGCAGCAATTTATTACATGCGAGAAAAGCTTGATGCGGCTGGTTTTAATAAAGTTCGACTCGTAGCATCCAGTGGTTTTTCCGCAGATAAATGTAGAGTAATGGGCAGCTTAAAAGCTCCCATTGATGTTGTTGGGACAGGCTCATATTTACCCGATAGCTGGCAAGAAACATACGCAACGGCTGACATTATTGCATATGACGATGTTCCCAGCGTCAAATTGGGACGAGAATTTCTACTTAAAAAGGGCTGATAATACCCTTTGTAATTACTGGTTACTTCAATTCTCTTTCACTGAAGGGGAATTTGGGGGCGTGACCCAAAATAGTCTTTAAGACTGCATTTAACGTAGACGGGTCGTTGTCAAAGCCAACGTGGGATTTAGCTTTAGTCAGTCCCGATTTTCCATTTGAATAATGAAAATCGGGCAGGTTTAGTCCTGAATTGTACTTTTCAAGCCCAAGAAGTGGTATATCATGCCCTCGTTCAAAGGCCTTGGAGACGAGTTCTAGTAGTGATTTTCTATAAACAATAGCGACTGAATCATCAATTTCTACTTGATGTTTCAAATTATAAATACATAGTTTTTTTAATAGAGGTGAAGCTGCTTCATTCTTTTCTAAAAGAGTTTTGTAATGTTTTTCGTAAAAATTGATACTGCAAGCCGGCGCGAGTAGGGAGGTTGATGAGATTGACGAAAATAAGTTATTTTTTTTGATAGCGCTTAATATATGCCCTTGTACAAATGAACCGGCACTGTGACCAAGTAGGTGAACTTGAAGATTATGTGAATTTGTGACTTTGGCAAAAACCTTTAGCATATCGACGCCGTCACCATCGTGCACAAAGGGACCCGATGCATCCCGTTTCATTTCTTCCCACAGAGCTGTTCCGGGTTTCCTGACAAAGTCTTCAATTAAATGATCACTAACGTCTGAAATCGTGTCTCCTGACCAATCCATATAAGAAGCGGCTTGCTCAGTCGTTGTCGTGGCCCCTCGAATTATTAAATCCTTTAATTCTTCAGCAAGTCCGGTGTCGTACATTATATGAAAAGGATAAATGCCGTTTCGTTTAAACCCGTCCTTCATTTTTGCAATTCTGATTGCGGAATCTTTAACAGAATTTAGACCGCCGTGAGCATAAAAAGCCAAATGTTTGTATTTGCCTGGATTGTCTTTCAAGCTTTTCTCTAAATTTTCAGCAGTCTCTTGAATATCTGATTTTTCTGTATGGTATTTTCCTTTGTTTGAATAGCTTCCATCGTCAAAATGGGCGAAATGACCCGCTATTTCCAGTCGTTTAGGACTCGGAATGAAAAACTGGGTTGTTCCGGAGCTTTTTAAGATAGGTTGTTTGGAGAAAATTGAAGGTGTGGACAGGGCGAGACGAAAAACCCAACCGTCACGGACATTATTTTGCCAATCTTCATATCGCCAAAGTGCGCAGCCTTCTGTTCCCCATTTTTCTCCCCATGAATTTTGTACGATAAATCCTAAACGTGTATAACCGACAATGGCAAAAGCATGTCCGCCAGTCATGGCATTAGTTGGCCTGATAACAGATAACCAATTTCTTTTGGAAACGGGTTTGTGCCAGCCTTTATGAACATTTGCAGACACGAAAATTGCACCAACTTCATTAAGGGCCGCGTGGTAATCACCGATTTCTGGTCGCAAACGGTAATATGCCCCTATGGTGTTACTCCGCGCGCGTCTTGCACGTTCTACTGTCAGATGTCCCGGTGAATCTACTTCATAGGGCCAATCAGTCTCTGAACAGACTCCCATGTTTTTCCAACCCTGTATTGCCCCGCGGCAACTGGATCCAGAATAATCCTGTCCGGGCCATTTGTCGTTTCGTTGTGCCATTTCATACAACATGCGGGGACTTGCTTGGAATGACTTCTTGCGCGCTGCATTTAATATGTTGATGACAGTGGCAAGACCAAAGCCCGTGCAGGCACCTTCTTTTCCTTGATTTAAGGGAGTCCCTAGTGCGCGATTATCTATTTTAGGTAGTAAAGGAACCAATGCCGGTTCATACATCCGGTCGCGAATGTCTGGTGGATCAGGCCGCACGTTAAGGATGCGCTCCTCTCCAGTTGAGTCAACAATCACATTTGAGAAGTTTGTCATGATGTGGCCTTCTTGATAGAATATTATTTATTTATAATACAACAATGTGGCAGCATGTTTCTATACAAGAATAACCTGTTGTATAATTTAATTTGTAATTGTGACCGGTTTGATTTTTGTTGTCATGAATGAGTCATCTTTTACATCTAATTTGAATTTGTTGGTCATATGTTTGGTTTTGAGGGAATGAGTGGAAAAGACACCTAAGAAGATGAAATTTCAACACAAATTCCACTTGAAACCACAGCGAAAGAAAAATTCTTTCATTTTTTTTGATTTTTAGTTCCATTTTCTTTGATTTCGGAGTTTACTGCTCTCAGAGGGAATTAAGTCAATAATATTTCTTATTATAATTATAAGTGGAGGCTATGATGCTGAAAAGTAAAGTAAAATTAATCACGGGATTGCTAGTGGGAGCATCCGTATTTGCGACTGCTAATATTGCAGGCGCTGAAACACTTCGTCTCCTCACATGGGGCGGATATGCACCAAAAGAAGTTGTTGCACTGTTTAAAAAAGAAACAGGCATCGACGTTAAGGTGACAAAATCAAACAATGAAGAAATGATTGCCAAGCTTCGGGCCACTGGTGGTTCCGGATTCGATCTTGCGCAACCAAGTCAGGACCGTATCTCTGGCGCTCAGTTCGAGCATGAAATCTATAAACCAATGGATCTGAGCAAAATTAAAGCTGATCGCTTTATTGGATCAATGCTTGAAGGCACTAAGAAAAACACAACTGTAGATGGCAAGGTTTATGGCGTCCCTCATGTTTGGGGTACAAGTGGTCTGGTGCTGGATACGCAAAAAGCAGCTTCCGTAAAAGATTACACTGATCTTTGTGCTGCTGGTCTTTCCGGTAAGGTTTCTTATCGATTGAAACGTCCGACATTGATCGGATTTGCCTTCTCAATGGGTATGGACCCATTCGCGGCCTACAATGATAAAGCAAAATATACTGAAATCATGTCAAAAGTCGAAAAGAAACTCATCGACTGTAAAGCGAACGTCAAGTCTTATTGGACTGGTGGCGATGCGTTGATGAATTTGGTTCGCTCGGGTGAAGTAACCGCGGCTATGGCTTGGGATACAGGCGGATGGAAGCTGAATAAAGAAATGGCGAATGTGACCTTTGTTGCTCCTAAGTCTGGTGCTTTGGGTTGGATCGATACATTTGCGCTTCCTGCTAAAACGAAAGCTGAAGATGCGGCATACAAATGGATTAACTTTGTTATGCAGCCAAAAATTGCAGCGATGATTACTGCAGCTGCCGGCAATTTCACAGCGTCTAAAGGGGCAGATGAATTTGCCGCTGCTGATTTGAAAAAACGCTTCCAGTCAAGTTTCCCATCAGCTGACATCGACAATATCAAATGGTATCCTCCAGTTCCTGCTGGTCTAGAAGATATCGAAGGTAAAGTTTTGGACCGTGTAAAAGCATCCAAGTCTAACTAAACGATTTGAAAACGTCCCTCTGTCGATATGCAGAGGGGCGTTTTTTTTGTATCTGTTCACAAGTTACCTCCTGCCAAGTATAAGAGTTGCCTCCATGTCCTCATCTCCCAACGCTTCAGATTTTGATCTTGAATGCCATAATATCACTAAACGTTTTGGTAGTTTTACGGCCGTAGACGATATCTCCTTCAGTATTCCTAAAGGATCATTTTTCTCTATTTTGGGACCGTCTGGATGCGGAAAGACAACTCTTTTACGTATGATGGCGGGGTTTTTGGAACCAGATTCCGGCGATTTAAGAATTAAAGGGAAATCCATGGTTGGGGTCCCGCCAAACAAACGTCCTGTTAATATGGTTTTCCAGCATCTTGCGTTATTTCCCATGATGACTGTTGAGGAAAATATTGCTTATGGCTTAAAACGGCAAGGAACACCTAAAGCGGATATCCCGGCGAAAGTTAAATCCGCACTGGAACGCATAAGTCTTCCAGACGCTGGCCCAAAAAGGGTTGATCAACTTTCTGGCGGCCAAAAACAACGTATTGCCATTGCTCGTTGCCTTGTATTGAACCCAGACGTATTGCTACTCGACGAACCTCTTGGCGCATTGGATTTAAAATTGCGCGAGCATATGAAGGTGGAACTGAAGCAATTACAACATCAGTTTGACACAACATTTGTCTACATTACTCATGATCAATCGGAAGCTCTTGTCATGTCTGATCAGGTCGCTGTGATGAATCAAGGAGTTTTTGAGCAAGTCGGCACGCCACAAGACTTGTATTACAAACCGCAGACTGCTTTTGTTGCGGGCTTCGTTGGAGATACAAACCGTTGGAGCGGTAGTATCAAAGGGTTATCTGGTAATGAAGTTCAAGTTGAAACCAAAGATGGTTTGAAACTGGTCGCAACGGCGGCTGACCAGAATTTGGTTAAAGGACAAAATGTCGATATTTTTGTTCGTCCTGAGTCCGTGGTCATTAGCCGAAAATCAGATGCTTTGGTTGGTATTGAAAATACAGTAAAAGGGAATGTTGAAAGCGTTCTTTTTGACGGCGCTAACAGTCGCGTACTTGTACAAGATCCTTCAAGTGGCGATAAGATTATGGTCACACTTCCTCAAACCGGTGAATTTAATGATTTACAGGCAGGCCAGGAACTACATTTAGGGTGGCGACTTGCACAAGCCAAGTGCTTTGAAGAGCTGGGCATGTCCGCAGAGCAATTGGCGGATATGGCATGACAAACAAGACAGCACCAAAACTGGGTTTAATCCTGTTAATGGCGCCATTGTTGATCTGGCTGTTTGCTTTGATCCTCTTGCCCCATGTGGACATGTTTATGTTGTCCATTACTGAAAAAGTTGCACCTAGAGTTTATGAAACTGGTTTCGGAAATTATGGGGAATTCTTCGCAGAACCCCTCTATTGGAATACCTATGCAAGAACAGCAATTATGTCAATTTTGACAACAATTGTGACACTGATTATCGCTTTTCCAGTCAGTTACTATATTGCGAAAATGCTTCGCGGTCGTATGAAAGCGGTTTTGTTTGTTCTATGTCTGCTGCCCTTTTGGGTGAGTGAGCTAGTTCGGACTTTCGGGTGGATGATCCTTCTTCGTGAAACGGGCATTGTTAGTAGTTTTCTACAATGGGCGGGTCTTGCTGATCAACCGATTGAGATGCTCTATACGGATGCAACGATTGTTGTTGGCTTGGTGTATACATCAATGTTGTTCATGGTAGTGCCACTGGTCACGACTTTGGAAAGCCTTGATGATAGTTATATTGAGGCCGGTTACGATTTAGGCGGCAGCGGATTTACTGTAATGCGTGAAATTGTAATTCCCCACGCGATGCCCGGTATTGTCTCAGGCTGTATCGTCGTTTTCATGCTCAGCCTTGGAAATTACCTGACACCAATCTTGCTTGGCGGCAAAGAAAGCTTGTGGTTTACCGAGCAGATTTATGCTCAATTTATCACTCGATTTAATTGGGAGCAGGGGGCAGCATTTGGTTTCCTATTATTAATACTCTCCTCCTTGATTGTTTGGGGTGGGTTAAAACTCAGCCGTCAAACTTTATCAGAAACAATGGGTTAGGACTGTATTATGATCCCATCTATCCCACAATCTCGCGCCTTTAAGGGTGTCTATGCTGCTTACGTATCCGTATTTTTCTTATACCTACTGATACCGTTGTTGGTCGTTGCTGTTTTTGCGTTTAACGATTCAATGTTTCCATCTCTTCCATGGAAGGGGTTTACCTTTGATTGGTTTTTCAGCAATGCTGAACCCAAGCTAGGTATCTTTCACGATAGCTCCATTATGGAGGGTATTGGTGTGTCGCTATTTGTTGCCTTTTGGGTAACAGTTCTTTCTGTTTTTGTCGGAACTTGTAATGCATTCTTGTTTGAACGGAAAAACTTCCCATTCAAGAATTTATTATATGTCTTGATGATTTTACCTCTCGTAATACCCGGTATCATTCTGGGTATTTCTATGTTGGTTTTCTCAAATACAGTTGTTAATGGGGTCGATAATCTCTTTGGCTTTGAGATGGAGTTTTTACGGCCTGGTTTGGTTCTTGTAATATTAGGGCAATTTTCCTTTATTACGACTATTTCGACGCTTGTGATTTCAGCTCGGTTACGGAAGTTTGATATCTCCTTGGAAGAGGCTGCACTCAACCTCGGGGCCACGCACCTGACGGCTGTTCGTACGATTACACTACCCTATCTGAAACCGGCTTTGTTTGGGGCGGGTATCGTCGCATTTCTCATGTCATTTGAGAATTTCAACACCACGCTGATGCTTGTCGGATCTGACGCGCCTCTTACAATCACGATGTTTGACAGATTAAAAGAAGGATCAACACCCGCTCTTAATGCTGTGTCTTTATTGTTGATGATTGTTTCAGCCATTTTGGCCATAACAAGCATCTTTTTGCAGCGGGAAAAAGGGCAGAAATAGTCCAGTACAAATTTGTCTATTAAGTTTGACTTTTAAGCCTTGTCGATCATTTGATCTTCAAGGCTTTTTACATTCTATAAAAACTAATGATGCACAAATTCACCTCTTTCTTCAGTTTTCTTGCAAATGAGATAAATTTGCGTCAGATTTTGGATAGTGGTGTCTGAAAACAGGCTCTATACGCGTGTCTCGGAATTAATAATACTGAATTTTGGATGATGTGAATGAACGCTGCCCTTTCTGCCTGCTGGCCTTTGTTGCTTGGTATCGGATTAATGATGTTAGGAAATGGCCTGCAAGGGAGCTTGCTGGGCATCCGCGCGGGACTTGAGGGCTTCTCTACCGCCACAACCGGTATTGTTATGTCCGGTTACTATTTCGGTTTTCTGTTTGGATCGATTGCTGCTCCTAAAATTCTGGCTTCAGTTGGGCATGTCCGTGTTTTTGCAGCCTTGGCATCCTTGGCATCCACGGCAACACTCCTTCATTCTGTCGTACCTGATCCGTATTTTTGGGGGTTTGTACGCATTGTAACCGGATTTTGCTTTGCGGGCCTTTATGTGGTGAGCGAGAGTTGGCTTAATGACGCGGCAACTAATGAAACACGGGGCCAAATTCTATCTATCTATATGGTCATTACCTGGATTGCCATAGCAGGCGGTCAGTTCCTGTTGTTGGCGTCAGACCCGGGGGGATACAACCTATTTATCATTATCTCGGTTCTGGTATCCTTGGCGCTGATCCCTATGGCACTAACAGCCTCCACTATGCCTTCAATCGAGCAGCCAAAGCGACTTAGCCTAAAAGCGCTATATAAGATCTCTCCATTGGGGATGATCGGCATGCTGATGGTAGGTGTGGCTCATGGGGCATTTTTTAGTATGTCTGCCGTATATGGTGACATGATTGGGTTGTCCCTTACTCAAATTTCGACCTTTATCAGCGTCGCCATTATTGGGGGAGCACTCCTTCAAATTCCTATTGGCCAATTATCTGATCGACTTGATCGCCGCCAGGTTATCTTGATAACGACCCTTTTTGCTTTTGCCGTTGCAGTTATCCTGTATTTCGTCCAGCAGCAGGGAAATGGTCTTATGTTGATGGTAGGGATAACTATTTTCGGTGGTTTTGCAATGCCGCTCTATTCTCTGTTTATAGCCTATACAAATGATTACCTTGAGCCCGACGAGATGGTGGCGGCAAGTAG
>Ga0105358_10000558_pt1 | contig 18696 bp, 14 predicted proteins | sample GOMGulsemesocosm_5_FD_83509 | JGI IMG/M metagenome (GOLD analysis project Ga0105358, IMG submission 83509) | Methane-oxidizing microbial communities from mesocosms in the Gulf of Mexico - GOM15C Gulf of Mexico | ecosystem: Environmental > Aquatic > Marine > Cold seeps | place: Gulf of Mexico... | reverse complement strand
TGAGTTGTCACGCCAAAGGAGTTAAACACTTTGGTAAACTTCTCTGCGCTCACACCGTGCTTCTCGAACAAAGCTTGTAACTCCGCCTCATCAGACATGTTTTTCTTCTCTAAAAACACCCCATTAAAAATAGGCTCGTGTACCTTGTCCAGTATCTTCAACGCCTTGGCGGTATAAAGTGCCTTAGCTAAAGAAACCATGGCCCAGCCACGCTGGCCTTTATTTACCAACTGCCAAGCGACGGGAGTCTGGACAACCTCAACATCAGCGGCAACGCCCTCCTTCCATTTTTTAATCAGCGGCTCAAATTTAAAACAATGGCCACAGCTGTAAGAAAAGAATTCATCTACCTGTATTTTATCAGTCCCGGTTTTCAGCGGAACCTCAAGCTCAGTGTAATGAACACCTGATTCATACTCAGGTTCGCCGTTGCTTTGGGCACAGGCGGTAAGGGAAAACAGTATTGCTGCAAAAGCCACAATGGCGCGCATAGATCATCTCCAATAGAGGTTAGGGAAAGCATTAGACCACGATGATTATTCTAGTTCCGTGCTCTGAACGCAAACTGAAGTCGTCTGGACGCTATTTATTCACGATAAAAGGTCAGACACAAAAAAAGCGGCCGCAGCCGCTCTTTGTCATTTCAAGTCGGCTTAGTTCAAGCCAGCAATGAAATTGGCAACTGCTTTAATTTCAGCATCAGTCATGTATTGCGCAACACCACGCATGGTTTTGTTATCGCCATCGTTGATACGATCACCGGAGCGGAAAGCTTTTAGCTGCTTTTCGATATACTCAGGGTGTTGGCCACTTAAACGAGGGTAGCCTGCTGGAGCGTTACCTTGGCCACGAGGGGAATGACAACCGGTACAAGCTGGAGTGCCGGTCGTGCTGTTACCGGCGCGGTAAACTTTAGCGCCCAAAGCAATCGGGTCTTCAGATTTCAAACCAGACTGAAGCTGGATATCGATCTTCTTCGCACCACTAAGTTGCATTGATTGAGAGGTGAAATAAGCAGCGATGTTCTCGAGATCTTGGTCGCTCATTCCAGCTAACATACCTGTCATTTCGAGGACGTTGCGTTCACCTGACTTGATATCCTGCATTTGTTTTACCAAATACTTTTCACCCAAATTAGCCAATTTAGGGAAATTTGGCGCGGCGCTGTTGCCGTCTTTACCATGGCAAGCTGCACACATTGCTGTTTTCGCTTCACCTGCGGTAGCATCACCAGCTGCTATAGAGCCCTGCGCTGCAGCTAATGCGGCAATAGAAACTAGAGCATGTTTATATAGATTCTTCATTGGCTAATCCGTAATCCGGTTATCGTGTCGGCCCTGTATTCGGGCAAATCAATTACTACGTGGACTTAATACCCTGCATTTATCAAACAATACTTAGGTGTCCTTTAATCTAGACCCTTTAGGCCCAATCCGCAAAATAACTAAGCCGCTTGGTATAGCATCCGCGACAAGCTACAATGCGCGGCCTTACGCAGGCCAAAGCCGCGCCATTATATACACAACTCATTGATAACACACCATTTCTAAAGGGTTTTGCAACTTACCATGGCTCAAATCAAATACAGCGACGCCAAATTTACCCAAAGCGCACCATCGATTCGTCAGTGCCCACCCGAGTTTGGGGCCGAAGTTGCCTTTGCCGGACGATCTAATGCCGGCAAGTCTAGCGCTATCAATACCCTAACCAAAAATCACAAGCTGGCGCGTACCAGTAAAACCCCCGGGCGCACCCAGCTAATTAACTTTTTTGCGATTACTGAAGAACAACGCTTAGTTGACTTGCCCGGTTACGGTTACGCCAAAGTCCCGATAGCGATGAAGAAAGAATGGGAAAAGCATCTCAGCGAGTACTTGGCTGAGCGTGGCTGCCTAAAGGGCATGGTGTTGCTTATGGATGTTCGCCATCCGATGCAGGAGTTTGACAGCATGATGCTCAATTGGGCACTCGATGGGGAAATGCCGGTCCATATTTTATTAACTAAGGCTGATAAGCTGAAGAAGGGCCCCGCCCAAAATACGCTGCTGAAGGTTCGTAAACATCTTGTAGCGTCTGACCCTAAAGGCTTATTTAGCATCCAATTGTTCTCTTCTCTGAAAGGGACCGGTCTTAAAGAACTAGAGAACGTACTCGATAAGTGGCTTTATATAGAGCCGGACTTGACAGTTGGAACCGAAGACACCGAAACAAACTCCGAAAATCCAGAACTTAACGACTAAGCAATCGACCTCAGTGTTAAAACATTCCTGCTGATTTTGGATAAAAAACCAACAGGAATGTACTATTCACCGCCACTTCACCGAATAAATCCCTCACAATACCTATAAGTTATTTGCATTTCTTAACTAACTGGGTAATCTGGCACGAGCGTTCAACTAACAATAAAAAGTCACGCTGAGACCTATATTCTACCGATATGGGTTTTAAATGACGCTATCTATCACTCGAATAAACATAAAAATACTGAGATACGATCAGAGGATTTGTACATGAGATACACACCAAAACACACGCTGCTGGCTATATCTATTGCCATGGCAGCGTCTGCCGCTCCAACTATGGCCCAAGATACCGTGGCACTAGAAGAGGTTGTGGTTTATGCCCAAAAACGTGAGCAGTCTATTCTTGAAGTTCCAGTTTCTGTTTCCAGCTACAGCGCTGAACTACTCGACCAGGCCAAAGTAAGCGATATAAACGACCTTACCCAACTATCCCCATCACTGGTAATCGATAACGCTACCGGCGCATCTGATACGGCGATCTATATTCGTGGTATGGGAACATCTGGTAACAACGCTGGATTCGAACAGTCCGTTGGTATCTTTATCGATGGCGTATATCGTGGCCGCCCAGGCTCTGCCATGTCTGATTATGTCGACATTGAAGGCATTGAAGTTCTAAAAGGCCCACAGGGAACATTATTTGGTCGTAACACATCTGCCGGTGTAATTAGCGTTCGTACATCCAAGCCAAGCTACGAGGCAGGTGGCTCGCTAGATGCCACTATTGGCAACTATGGAATGAAACAATTCCGAGGTACCGCAACAGGTACCTTAGTTGAAGATACACTGGCCTTTCGCATATCGGGCTCGAACCATGAGCGTGACGGTTTTGTCGAAAACGATTTCCTAGGTCAAGACTTTAACGACCGCGACCGTTATAGCCTGCGCGGCCAGCTACTTTGGGATATCAGTGAAGATGCATCGCTACGTGTAATCGTCGACAAGTCTAAATCAGACGAAGCTTGTTGCGCTGCTACGCCACTTTTATATGGTCCCGCTCAAGGTGCCATTGACGCTATCGACGGAGCTCAATTTACACGTTTGTCTGCCAGCCCATATCCGTATGCCGGCAACCCTAACAGTACATTGCGCGATGTTTTCGATTTCAAATCTGCGAACAACGTCCCTTACAGCGATAAGGTAGAAGACACCGGTATTTCGGCTGAATTAAACTGGGAACTTGAAAACTCTTCGATTACCGTTGTCGCATCAGCTCGTAACTACGAGAACACTCAAATTTTAGACGCCGACCACAATTCGGCTGACATTCTTACTCGTATTCAAACCTTTGATAATGACGAGAAAAGCCTTGAAGTTCGCTGGGCATCAAGCGGTGCTAATACCATTGACTGGACCGTCGGCGCGTTTATGTTTGATCAAGACATCGATTACGCCTCACCGCTCCCATTTGGCGCCGACACTCGCCAGTATTTCGACATCCTTGCAGCCGTTGCACCGAACAACCCTCTAGCCCAAGCCGGCCTACTCCCAGCCGGCACTAGCTTGGTAACCCTCGCCGAGCAAGGCCAGGCAATTCTTGGCAATATTGATCCTACAACAGTAGGTTCTTATTATGTAAATGCCGATAGCAAAGGTGGCTCAGGTAATGACTACAGCGCCGAGAGCTTCGCTATTTTCGGCCAAGCAACCTGGAATGCCACTGAAGACTTGAGCTTTACTCTTGGTCTGCGCTATTCAGACGAAGAAAAAAAGGCGGATTACATACCTGACTTCAAAAACGAATTTTCTCGTTTGAGCCAAAGCGAGCTAACCAATGCTTACCTGGCTGCATTTTTAGCGGGAGCTGGTGCGCTTAATCCAGCGGCAGGCCCAGCTTCTGCCAACGCAACCGTAGCGGGAACATTAGCGGCCGCGGCCGCAGGAGACCCAACTGCTGCAGGCCTTGCTGGCGCAGCCGCTGGCACCGCCGCCGGTATTCAGGCACTACAGGTTGTTGTACCTTATGAAGCCTTCACCAGTAACTATGCCGACGATAATATCTCTGGGACATTGAGCGTGAATTATCAGCTTAGTGAAGACCTAAGTACCTACGCTCGCTATGCCCGCGGTTATAAGTCTGGCGGCCTGAACTTAGATCGTGCTGCAGCAAACACAACACCAGAGAATCAAGTCGCCGATCCAAGTGCGCCGATATTTCAACCTGAGATCGTTGATTCCATTGAATTTGGTATTAAGTCCCGTTTGATGGATAACCGTTTGCAAGTTAATGCTGCTGTCTTCTTTCAAGAACTACAGGATTATCAATTCCAGAGCTTCATTGGCACCGGTTTCGTTGTTCGTAATGCCGCCAAAACAGAAGGCCGAGGACTTGAGCTTGATGTTTCATTCAAGCCCACGGCCAATTGGTTCTTCAGTGGTGGCTTGGTATTGCAGGACGTTACTTACGATCAGTTCCCTGACGGCCCAAATACCTTGGCCCAAGATAACGCCGGTAATGACCCAAACACCAATGACCTCTCTGGTGCTCGTGTAACTCAGGCATCAGACATCAGCATGTCTTTGTTGATCGGTTACAACCAGCCTATCAATGATGACATTGAGTTTACGGCCAACCTTAGCGGTAACTATCGTTCAGATTACTTCCGCCAAGCCTCGAATGAAGCCTTGAGTGAGCAAAATGTTCAGCTTGTTAATGCAAGCATGGGGATTGGCTCAACCAGTGGTAACTGGGCACTGGAACTATGGGCTAAAAACCTAACCGATGACGAAGTATATTCTTCTTTCTCATCAACGTTTCAGACTGGCAGCTTAAGCGCATTTTTGCAGCAGGCACCACGTACCTACGGCGTTACCGCAAAATATAGCTTCTAAAGCTTGCTTGATATGAGCCCGGCATTGCCGGGCTTTTTTTGCTTTTTATTCAGGGATTGCGCCCCAACGGCTAGAACCGCCAGAAAGCACCGCCTCTTTTGCCCGCCCCTCTAATTAGTCGACTTAGATCACACTTTAACCATGTTGGCTAACGCTACCACACAGGCGTCACTATTCACCAAATCTTTAGCTCACTATTCACCCAACTTGTTTGCATTTCTTTACAGACTGCGTAATCTAGTCAGAGCTAACTAATAATAATCATAATGAAGTTGCAATGAGGATGTCCCAATGAAGCACACCCAAAATCCGACTCTACTTTCGATGGCGATCGCCATGGTCATATCGGCATCAGCAGTCGCCCAAAATACAACCGAGCTAGAAGAAGTCGTTGTTTACGCACAAAAGCGCGAGCAATCAATAATGGAAGTACCTGTTTCTGTTTCAAGCTATAGCGCAGAAGCACTCGATCAAGCCAAAGTTCGAGACATGAATGATTTGACTCAAATCTCCCCTTCCCTAAGCATTGAAAATTCCACCGGAGCTTCCGACACGGCGATTTATATTCGAGGTATGGGAACATCAGGCAACAATGCAGGATTTGAACAATCGGTTGGTATCTTTATTGATGGCGTTTATCGTGGCCGCCCAGGTTCAGCAATGTCCGATTACGTTGATATCGAAGGTATTGAGGTTTTGAAAGGTCCACAGGGAACATTATTCGGCCGCAACACATCAGCTGGAGTCATAAGCGTTCGTACGTCTCAACCCTCCCATGAAGCAGCTGGTAAGCTCGAGGCCAGCATCGGCAACTACGGCTACAAGCAATTCAAAGGTTCTGCAACTGGCTCATTGGTTGAAGATAAGCTCGCGGGCCGCATTTCAGGCTCATGGCACGAACGAGATGGCTTTTCTAGTAATCCGTTTACAGGCGCCGAAGCTAATAACCGCGACCGCTACAGCCTAAGGGGCCAATTGCTTTGGGACATCAGCGATGATGCCACTTTACGATTCATAGTCGACAAGTCTCACTCCGATGAAAGCTGCTGCGCTGCGACACCGTTGCTTTATGGCCCAGCCCAAGCCGCTATTGATTTTGTCGATGGACCACAATTCTCTCGCCTACCGGCCACCCCATTTCCATACGGTGGGCTACCCAATAGCTCACTAAGGGATGTTTTTGACCGTAAATTTTCAGCTGACGTCCCCTATATAGACAACGTTGACGATCAAGGTATCTCTGCCGAGCTAAATTGGGACTTAGGGTCAACAGCTATAACGGTTGTGGCTTCCAATCGCAACTTCGAAAACTTCCAATCTCTTGACGCCGATCACAGCTCAGCCGATATTCTTACTCGTACACAAACATTCGATAATGATGAAACCAGCTTAGAAATTCGCTGGGCTTCTACTGGCTCCAACACCATTGATTGGACCGTGGGTGCCTTTATGTTTGATCAAGACATCGACTTCAACTCTGCGCTCCCTTTCGGTGCCGACCTGCGAGCTTATGTTAACGGCCTTAGTAGCATTGACGCCGACCCCACCAATGGCAACAACTTAATTACTATTGCTGAAGTCGGTCAGGCGGTGCTCGGCAAACTTGACCCTACGACCATTGGCTCGGCTTATTATGGGGCCGACGGCAAAGGTGGCAGCGGCAATAAATACAGCGCCGAAAGCATTGCGTTTTTTGGCCAAGCAACGTGGAATGTTAACGAAGATCTAAGCTTAACGTTGGGTCTACGCTATTCAGATGAAGAAAAATCGGCGGACTACATACCCGATTTTCACAACCCTTTCTCCGATATAACCTTGCCTGAGCTGTCTGATACTTATCTTGCCGCAGTTCTATCAGGCGCGGGGGCTATCCCAGCCGGTACCGGTATCGGTGACGTCAACCAAATACTGGCGGGGACCAGAGCGGCCGCTGCTGCTGGAGTAGTTTCTGCTCAACAAGCTGTCGGAGGCGCTGCTGCGTTAACGGCGGCGGGCAACGGCTTACAGCTAACCATCCCATATGATCCTTTCACATCAAATTATGCCGACGATAATATCTCTGGAACGGTTAGCGTTAACTACCAATTTAGCGAAGACTTGAGCGGTTATGCCCGCTTTGCCCGCGGCTATAAATCAGGAGGCTTAAATCTCGACCGCGCTGGGCCAAGCACCAGCCCCGGCAATCCAATTGCAGACCCCAACGCGCCAATATTTCGGCCTGAGATTGTTGACTCTCTGGAGTTCGGACTTAAATCAAGGCTCATGGACAACCGCTTACAGTTAAATGCAGCGTTGTTTTTCCAAGAGCTCGAAGATTACCAATTCCAAAGCTTTGTCGGTACAGCGTTTGTGGTTCGTAACGCCGCAAAGACCGAGGGCAAAGGTTTAGAGCTCGACTTCGCCTTCAAGCCAACCGAGAACTGGTTCGTTACCGGTGGCGTTGTTTGGCAAGATGTCAATTATGACCAGTTTCCCGATGGCCCTCTCACGGTTGCTCAAGCTGTTGCTGGCCAAGCTGCGAATACCAACGACCTTTCTGGGGAGAAAGTTGTGCAAGCGTCTGACTTAAGCGCATCACTCCTTATCGCCTATAACCAGCCTATCAGCGAAGCACTTGAGTTTACCGCCAATATTAGCGGTAATTATCGATCGGATTTCTTTCGCCAGGCTGCCAACGAGCCATTAAGCGAGCAAAACATCAGCCTGCTGAATGCGTCAATTGGGATTGGTGAACAAGGCGGCGCTTGGGCTCTTGAGTTGTGGGTTAAAAACATAACTGAAGACGAAAACTATTCTTCTTTCTCATCGACTTTCCAAGCCAATAGCTTAAGCGCGTTTGTGGTTCAAGCGCCTCGAACTTATGGTCTAACTGCCAAGTATAATTTTTAAAGGTTTTCGGTAAGTTTAAAAGCCCGGTTATGCCGGGCTTTTTTGTGTGTGCCTTAGCCAACTCAAGGGTATTACAAACCTAACAGGCATAAAAAAACCCAACCAATTGGTCGGGTTTGCTGTAGGTTTCGAGCCTGGCTGTAATCAGCCTGTACGAAACTCGGCAGTTCAATATAGGAGGAGAGTCACAATTACTGATTACTATGACGCCCTCTAATCAACTAAGTTCCGTTAAAACTCAAATAAATTCAGATTAAATCAAAACGTTCAATACTCTGCAGTAATACAGGTAAACAACTTAGTGAGCTTCATCCCAGTTGTCTCCAACCCCGACTTCAACCAACAATGGAACCGCCAAATCCGCGGCCGCAGACATTTTTTCCACTAGCCCATCCATCGTTTCTTGTAACTGCGACTCGGGAACTTCGAGTACCAATTCATCGTGAACCTGCATAATAATTTTAGCATCCAGTTCGCTGCTGTTTAGCCAATTATCGACGTCAATCATAGCCTTTTTAATAATATCCGCAGCAGTTCCCTGCATCGGAGCATTAATAGCTGTACGCTCTGCAGCTTGGCGACGCATACCATTACTAGCATTGATCTCCGGCAAATATAAACGGCGCCCAAACAACGTCTCTACATATCCTTTTTCAGCTGCATCCATTCTGGTCTCATCCATATAACGCTGCACACCAGGATAACGTTCAAAATATAAGTCCATGTATTGCTGGGCATCGTTACGTCCGATACGCAGCTGCTTAGCAAGACCAAAGGCCGACATACCATAAATCAATCCGAAGTTTATCGCTTTGGCGCTACGACGCTGCTCAGTTGTTACTGCCTCCAACTCACACGAAAACACTTCGGCGGCTGTCGCTTTGTGCACATCTAAGCCTTGCGAGAAGGCTTCGAGCAGGCCTTTATCCCGGGACAGGTGCGCCATAATACGCAACTCAATTTGAGAGTAATCCGCCGCTACGACCTTATGGCCCTTTGGCGCAATAAATGCCTGTCGAACACGGCGACCTTCATCCGTACGAATCGGTATATTCTGTAAGTTAGGGTCAGATGACGACAGTCGTCCTGTCGCGGTGACAGCCTGATGATAAGAGGTATGAACCCGCCCGGTTGAAGCCTGTACCATCTTGGGTAGCTTGTCGGTATATGTCGACTTTAGCTTCGATAAGCCTCGATATTCCATCAAAACCTTCGGCAAAGGGTAGTCCAACGCCAACTCCTGTAACACCTCTTCCGCTGTTGAAGGGGCACCCTTAGGCGTCTTCTTTAAAATCGGTAACGCCAACTTATCAAACAAAATCACCCCAAGTTGCTTTGGTGAGCTTAGGTTGAACTCCTCACCCGCTATATCAAAAGCGTCTCGCTCTAATGTCTGCATACGCTCAGCAAGCTCAATACTTTGCTGCCCAAGGAGGTTACAGTCCAATAAAGCACCCTGCCGTTCTATACGCGACAACACTGGTACCAACGGAAGCTCAATTTCGTTAAACACCTCTTTGGGGCCCTGCTCTTGCTGTAGAGAAGGCCATAAAACTTGGTGCAGGCGTAAAGTAATATCAGCATCTTCGGCCGCATAAGGAGAGGCTTGCTCCAATGGAATTTGATTAAAGGTAAGCTGCTTGGCTCCCTTACCAGCAATGTCTTCAAAATGGACGGTGTCGATATCCAAATGGGTTTTAGCCAAGGTATCCATATCATGTCGATTGGCAACACTATTAAGAGTATAGGACTCTAACATCGTGTCAAAGGCGATGCCTTCTAGGGAGATCCCGTGATTTACCAACACGTTTTTGTCATATTTTAGATTTTGTCCGATTTTAAGTTGATTCGGATCTTCCAATAACGGCTTGAGCAGCTCAAATAAACGTTCGCGCGAAATTTGCTCTGGCGCATCCAAATAATCATGACCACAAGGAACATAGGCGGCCTTGCCCGGCTCTACCGCAAATGAAACGCCAACAACTTGAGCCTGCATGTAATCAAGACTGGTGGTTTCGGTATCAAACGCAAAAACCTCGGCGGCTTCCAAGGCCTTAATCCAGGGTTCGAGCTGTGCTTCGTTAAGAACGGTTTCGTAATTAACCTCTTCTACCTTTGGAATAGTACTCACCGAAGCATCACTATTGCCACCCTCCAGCTTGGCTGACGTCTCAACAGCAGGCGGCCCCAACTCTGCTACCCAAGCTTTAAACTCCATCTCTTGGTAAAGCCCTGCCAATTTTGCGTCATCGGGAGCACTCTGTTTGAGATCAGCCGGTCCTTGCTCCAATTCGACATCAAGTTTAATTGTGGCGAGTTCATACGATAGAAATGCCGATTCTTTATTGTCGATTAGCTTTTGCTTCATGGTCTTCGAGCCGCGAAACCCCAACCCTGCAACATCATCTAAATGCTCGTAGATAGAATTTAGACTACCCAAGCCTTGTAATAGAGCCAATGCCGTTTTTTCACCCACACCTGGTACGCCAGGAATGTTGTCGACCTTATCTCCCATCAACGCTAGGTAATCAATAATCAGTTCTGGGGGGATGCCGAACTTTTCATTCACGCCAGATATATCCATTAGCGTGTCAGTCATGGTGTTAACCAAGGTTACGTGCTTATTCACCAACTGGGCCATGTCCTTGTCGCCCGTCGACACCACGATGTCGATACCCTGCTCGGTCGCCTGCTGAGCCAAAGTGCCAATCACATCGTCAGCCTCAACGCCTTCGATAGCAATCAAGGGCAGGCCCATCGCTCGAATAATGTCATGTATCGGCTGGATTTGAGTTCTTAAATCATCCGGCATGGAAGGGCGGTTAGCTTTGTATTCGGGGTAAATGTCATCTCGGAAAGTCTTGCCCTTTGCATCAAATATCACCACAACTTCACTACCAGGGAAGTCTTTGAACATCCGGCGTAACATATTAATAACGCCTTTAACCGCACCCGTTGGCTGGCCTTTTGAGTTGTTCAATGGTGGCATTGCATGGAAGGCTCGATACAAATAGGAGGAACCATCTACCAAGATCAAAGGTGTGTTATTGGCCGATTTCAGATCAGACATATTATTCTCTAGCTTCAAATAAAAAACGAAGCATACACGAGTTTCATACTATTTTTTTGCTAAGCCTATAACTTAACCTAAGCTGTACACTGTTACCTAAAGTTACCTATTGGCTAGCCACGACAGAAGAACATGTTTGTTAGTGCTTACACACAATGTTAGCCATACCTAACGAGATAAACGTATCTTTACCTAATAACGGGGTAGTTTATTTTTTAAACAAGTGTTACCATGTGTAACATCAAGTAACGAAATCCAGTTGAATTGATTCCCAAGGTCGATTCGACTATTTAAACGCCTCACCATGGAGGGCTCACTATGAAGAAACTTGGTTTATATGTGGCCCTAACACTATTTGTACCTAGTGTTATGGCCACTGATCTGGTCGCGTCAAATATTGCTGTAGCGGTAGCCGAAGCCGGCGCCAACTATAGCTGGACATTGGAAAGTCTTGAAAAGAAGATGAATGCTACTCATAGCCGCAAGGTTACTGAATATAACAGCCGTCTTGCTGATCAAATTAGCGCTAAGCTTGAGAAGAAAATTGAGCTTAATCGCCAACAGCAGTTTGCAGCTCAGCTTTAAATACTGACGACTGCAATACAAAAAAGGCCGCGAAAGCGGCCTTTTTTGTATTCACCCTAATATCACGGTGTACATTGAGCCAATTTTTTCACCAAATCATCCATCCACAAATAATAATCACTACCTTTAAAGTTAACAGCCAATGGATCCAACCAAATCATTGGTAACCCCATAGCGTTAGCTAAGTTTTTAGCAGACTCGGCTCCGGCGTAGGGCTCGCCAATCAAACACGCCGCCTTGCCAACTAAATCCTTTTGCAGCCGTAACCGCTTGCCAAGGCTTAGTCGCTTCCCTTCTCCTTTACTCACCGCAGCCAGCTGATTTAGTTTAAATTCCTCTACCAAATACTGGTAACCATCGTGATATACCGCAAAGCCTTTGTCTTTCAATGGTGCCAGTATTTCATGCCATTGGTTAATATAATTACGGTGTCGTTCATTTAAGCTGGCTAACTTCGCTTCTAGCCTTAGTTCAGGCAAAGCCTTTGCGAGAGCAGTACTCATTTGTAAGCTTTTTGTCGGGCTCAGCCACATATGTGAGTTGGTATGACTATCGCCATCATGGGCGGACTCATCATGTTCCAGCAACGCTACAACCTCACCCTGCATCCCTTCGAATGACAACTGCTGAGCGGAGACCTTATTCAAACTTGAAACCAAGAATGGCTCTAAGATAGGCCCGTTCCAGAGAACGATCGACGCCGACTGTAACTTTACAAGATCAGATATTTTCAAGGCATATTGATGAGGATTTGCTCCTTTTGGCAATAAAGTTACGATTTTTGCTTTGTCACCCAAAAGTTCATTGGCAATTAAACGCAGAGGTTCAATGCTCACAACGACAACAGGCTTTTCGGGCTCAGCTGTGCTGTTCGCAATAGAGCTAAATATAACAGTAATGAGCCACAACAAAATCACGAGCGGGCTTTTCTCAATCCAAGCAAACAATTAACACCTCCAAATCATTATGTTATATTGTAACATAATGATTCATTGCCATTTCATTTACTAAAACATATACACCCAACTGGCCAACGCCATGCCTGAAAATATAGATAAGCAATTCCTTAAAGATGATCAACATGACCACCAAGGTTGTATCGATACAGCATTAACTCGTGCCCGAGCGCTTTGTACAGCCCATGGCGCAAAGTTCACGCCAACCCGCGAGCAAGTCCTTAAACTCGTTTGGCATAGTCATAAACCTATTGGGGCTTATTCAATTATGGAGGCGTTGGCAGAGCTCTCCAACCGACGGGTTGCTCCACCAACAGTCTATAGAGCTTTAGATTTTTTACTCAACCTGGGCCTGATACACCGTATTAATTCACTTAATGCCTTTATAGGATGCACCTCCCCAGATAGCGATCACCATAACTACTTCTTAATTTGTGAATCCTGCAAGCTCACCGTTGAACTGGATCCAGAGTTTATGCAGCAGCCAATTGAAATACTTAGTAGGAATAGCGGTTTTGACATTAAGAGCCAATCTTTGGAGCTAATGGGTTTATGCCCCAGCTGCATCAATCAGCAAACTAGTGAGGCAACATGAGCCCCAAACATTTAATTGAGGCACGTGCTGTTAGCGTTATACGAGATAAAAAAACTCTCGTAGATAATGCCGATGTCGACCTACTACCAGGTAAAATTGTCAGCTTAATAGGCCCCAATGGCGCAGGCAAAACTACATTGGTTAAAACACTAATGGGGCTCATCAACCCAAGCCAAGGCAGCATAAATCGACGCCCCAATTTGACGGTTGGCTACATGCCACAAAAACTCAATGTTGATTCCAGCCTGCCCATTACGGTACAAGCTTTCTTATCTATGCCAGCTGTGAGCCAAACAAAAATAGCTCAGCTAGCCGAGAAGACAGAGATCACTCCCATTTTAGGTAGCGCATTACAAAGCCTGTCTGGAGGTGAACTACAAAGGGCCCTGCTGTGCCGAGCTTTAATACGTGATCCAGACTTATTGGTTTTGGATGAGCCAGCCCAGGGCGTCGATGTAAATGGCCAAGCAGAGCTTTACCAACTGATAACTGGAATACGAGACGAAATAGGTTGCGGGGTTTTAATGGTATCTCATGACTTACATTTTGTGATGGCTGCGACGGATGAGGTAATCTGCTTAAACCAACACATTTGCTGTCACGGCCACCCGGAAAAAGTCAGTAACCACCCTGAATATTTACAATTATTCGGGCAAACCGCCAACGCTACAATGGCCGTCTATACTCATCATCACGATCACCAGCATAGTGTTCATGGCGACGTAAGCCATTGTGACCATTCGCATTAACCCAATAACTTAAGCTTATTATGCTCGAACTTTTAATGGTTCCAATTTTTACCGGCCTGCTATTAGCTATTATTTCAGGCCCCGTTGGCTGCTTTGTCGTTTGGCGGAGAATGTCTCAGTTTGGCGATACACTAGCCCACTCAGCGTTACTTGGTGTCGCGATAGGCATTAGCGCCTCAATTAATACTAACGTTTCCATAGGCCTAGTTTGCTTAACTATTGCGTTGCTTCTCTCTGGCGTCAAACAAAACTCGGACATCAGCAACGACACTTGGCTTGGCGTACTTTCGCACGGTGGCTTGGCCTTAAGCCTTGTTTGCATTAGCCTGGCAGATAGTAATCAAATTGATCTGTATGGCTATCTTTTTGGGGATTTGTTGGCCGCCAGCTGGCAAGACTTTGAACTCATGCTGGCCTGTAGTTTAATAATAGGTATTTTTCTTTGGTGGAACTGGTCTTCCCTAGTTTCGATGTGCTTAAACGAAGACTTAGCCCAAGTCGAAGGTGTTTCGGTAGCGCTCTTACGAGTCGGATTAATGCTTTCTATCGCATTGCTCACTGCTATGGCGATGAAACTTGTCGGAGCATTATTAATTACTGCTTTGCTAATTATTCCAGCCGCCGCCGCTCGAGCTTTTGCACAGACCCCAAGCCAGATGGCAATTCTGGCGTCGCTTATAGCTATAGCCTCTTTAATACTCGGAATGATCGCATCCTACTTTTGGGACCTCGCAACAGGTCCAGCTATCGTAACAGCAGCCTGTATTATTTTCGCGTTGTCTCGTCGTAGAGCCACCCCTTAGCTTTGACATTCCTAATACTTTTGTCCAGTATGAAAACTTTTCATTGTCTTTTACACCTAGGTAATTAACAATCTTTATTTGTTAATTACCTAGGTGTAACAATGAAACTATTAGCGTTAACTATCATGTCAAGCTTGGTCCTAGGTAGCGCTCAAATCCATGCGGAAGATAATTCCCCACTTCTCATCGGCACAATTCATTACCCACCATTTATTATCTGTGACAACAACAATAAAGTCATTGATGGCTTAGATATCCGCACTATCTATAAGTTATTCGAAGGATCTGGTCAGACAATTAAAATCGCTTGTATGCCTTGGCGCCGGCTTTTACACCTTGTCGCCTCTGGAGAGATAGACGGTGGGTTCCCGGGTTTTAAAACGAGTGACCGTGAGGAGTGGGCTAACTTTGTAGATACGCCTTTACATTTTGAATCTCATGTCGTGGTCACTAAGCTTGGCCATGAGTTTAAGCTTGATTCCATCGGTGATTTAAATGAAAAAACTCTAGGCTTAAATTCAGGCTTTGTCGTGAGCGAGAAATTTAGCGAGGCAGTAGGCAAACAAAACTTTAAACTACAGCAACAGCACACTACGGCCATGAATTTGAAGCTCCTACTTCAAAATAGGTTGGACGCCTATATAGGAAATTTAACGGTTATCGGTTATACCATTAATGAGCTAGGGATGGATAATAGGTTTTCAATATTACCCAAACGGTTAACACCAACTAGGGAAGTTTATTTGTTCTTTTCCAAAAAATCAAAAAACAGCTCCAGTTTTATAAATAGTTTGTCAAAGAAGCTCAGGCTAATGCGCCAAGACAAAACTATTCAACGAATAACAAATCAGTATTTAGATGTCGAAATAGGCCTTGATGATGCCTACTGCCCGCAGCATGAAGATGAAGTCACCATCGACTGGTAAGTCAATTTCATTCTGGCCATATCGAGTGGTGTCGTAAAAAACCCGTGATAATCACCCCGAGGATTAATCACAACCACCTGACCACCATGGTCAATCGTATAGCTATCCCCTTGCCTCACTTTGACAAACGGCACATTCAGTTGGTTACCTAGCTTTTTAAGTGTTATGAACTCTCCAGTAACACCTATAAAGTCAGGGTTAAAGAAAGGAACATATTCTGCTAATTTCTCAACTGTATCTCTCGCAGGGTCAGCGCTTACCATCACAACCTGAGTTTCATCCAGTATATCGCCATTTAAGTCCGTCACTAAATCGTTGAGCAATGCCATCGTCGTAGGGCAGATGTCAGGACAGTGGGTGAAGCCAAAAAACACCAAACTCCACTTCCCTTTAAGACTTTCGTTGTTGAAGACCTTGCCTCGTTGGTCGACTAACTCGAAGCCAGTTAATGTCCTAGGGCTGTCTAGAATATAGAGGCCATTTATTCTAGCCTCCTCCGCAGAAAGCACCCGAGGGGTAGAGATCTTATGAAGAAACAAGCTCATCATGATCGTTATTAACGCAACAACACCGATCACAGTGTAGTTAATATTGCGTTTTTGTGATTCGCTCATTGTATTTTCAGGCTCTTGCACTGATATCCCCACAGGTTTTCAATATGAAATTCAATAAATAATCAGACCGGAAAGTTAACCGGTAATAAATAGTGATCGGCTAACATCACTACAAACAACACCATTAAATAAACGATCGAATATTTGAAAGTTTTCATTCCAGTATCTGGCTTTTTACTGAATAACATTACCAGCGCCCAATATATAAAACCTAAACCTAATATCACCGCGCCGCCAAGATACAACCAATTCAACATCCCCGTTGCATAAGGCAGTAGTGTCACCATAAATAAAATCAAGGTGTACAGTAAAATATGAATCTTAGTGTAATGCTCACCGTGGGTCACCGGTAACATAGGAATATCTGCTTTGGCGTAATCGTCTTTGCGGTGCACCGCCAATGCCCAAAAATGCGGGGGAGTCCAAGCAAAGATAATTAGCACTAACAGTAAACCATGGCCGCCAATTTCTCCTGTCACCGCCACCCAGCCAAGTAAAGGCGGAGCTGCACCCGCAATACCGCCAATAACAATATTTTGTGGCGTAGCGCGTTTTAAAAATAAGGTATAAACCACGGCGTATCCTAATAAGGAAGCCAGTGTCAGCCAAGCTGTAAGCTGATTGATAAATACCAACAGCAAGGTCATTCCTAATACACCGAGTACGGCAGCAAAAGTAGCAGCCTGAAGCGGCTCAAGACGCCCTTTAGCAATCGGTCTGTTTCGAGTTCGAGCCATCTTTTGATCGATACCTCGATCAACCAAATGGTTAACTGCAGCAGCCGAGCCCGCACATAATGCAATGCCTAGGTTTGCTATGATTAAAACATCTAATGGAACGGCTCCAGGTACTGCTAACAACATACCGATAACACTGGTTAATATCATTAGCAGAACAACAGACGGCTTACAAAGCTCTAGATAGTCACGCCAGCTAGCGGTTTGTTTCTGTGATGCAACTTCGCTTGTCATATAAAAGACCTCAGGCTGTATAGCGACTCAATTGATTATTTTTATATAGATCGTAATTTATTTTTACCAATACCAGTAGTAATAGTGCTCCACCGACGTTGTGAAATACGGCAACAAAAAGCGGTAACGCAAACCAAATGTTGCTCAAGCCTAAGCTGAGCTGCAAAACCAACATTGGTAATAATATACCTGCTAATGGTTTAAATCCTGCCGTGGCCAGACGCCACGCCAATATTAGAGCTAAAACTGTAACGACTACCGCGCCGATACGATGGCTCAAGTGAATTGCTGTTCTGGCTGCTAGGTCCAACACCCCACCTTCATAATTTGGCCCAATCTTGTGGCTCAAATCGAAACCATCGGCAAAATCTGTTACTGGCAACCACTGCCCCTGACATGTCGGTAAATCAGCGCAGACCAATGCTGCATAGTTGGAACTAGTCCAACCGCCCAACGTTATTTGAATGACCACTGCCACTAAAACCACAATGGCTAAAGTTCGCGGCCCAGAACCAGAGACCATGGGAGCGACAGCCATTCGGTGTTTTAATCTCAAGCACATCAACCAAAGCAGGCTGAGTGTCGTGAAACCACCTAAAAGATGTGCGGTGACGACCTGTGGTAACAGTTTTAATGTTACCGTCCACATTCCAAAAGCGGCCTGTAATACAACTAAGACGAGTAGTGCTAGAGGCAGCTTTATGGGAATTCGAACATTAGACTTAGCTTGTTTCCAAGTAAAAATTGCCAAGCCAAGTATTAATAAACCAAGTGCACCCGCGAAATATCGATGCACCATTTCAGGCCAGGTTTTTTGAGTATCAACCTTAGTATTCGGAAAACTAAGCTCCGCTATTTGTTTTTCATTAACGCTTTCTGGCCACATTAAATGTCCATAGCAACCCGGCCAATCGGGGCAACCTAAACCGGCATCGCTCAAACGAGTAAATGCTCCCAATGCGATGACAACAAAAGCTAAGCAGACACCGATCAAACTTAAACGATAACTGCGATTTAATTGTGCTTGTAGGTCTAACACAATTATTCCTCGTATGAATACTTCAATAATCGTTTCACATCACCCAGTAAGGCGGCACCATCATGAGATGGGAGATACGTCATCATGGCGAAGCCTTCTTGATCGACCAAGAAATAATTACCTGTTTTTAATACATCGCCCTCGACAGAGTTACCTTTCAACCAAGTTTTCAACTGTTGGGGGGTGAGGTTAGCAAAACGTAACCTTGGATGCTCTTTAGCAATTTCTGTTAAACTTTCAGCATTGCCATCTAAACTGACCAGAATGCGCTCGACTCTACGAGCCTTCTCTCCCAAACGAATGTGGACTTGGCGGCTTAAATAAAGCGAATCTTCGCAAATTTTTCCACAGTCTTGGGCATAGG
>Ga0105358_10000556_pt1 | contig 18728 bp, 12 predicted proteins | sample GOMGulsemesocosm_5_FD_83509 | JGI IMG/M metagenome (GOLD analysis project Ga0105358, IMG submission 83509) | Methane-oxidizing microbial communities from mesocosms in the Gulf of Mexico - GOM15C Gulf of Mexico | ecosystem: Environmental > Aquatic > Marine > Cold seeps | place: Gulf of Mexico... | reverse complement strand
GCGCTGGGCGTTGAAATATCCATCGACGATTTTGGCATCGCCTATTCATCACTGAGTCGTTTAAAGCAGCTGCCCCTCAACACCCTGAAAATAGACCGCTCCTTTATCCAAGACCTTGGTACGCAGGGCGATGATGAAGTCATCGTCCGCACGATCATATCCATGGCCCACAGCCTTAATTTAAAGGTGGTCGCTGAAGGTGTCGAGACGCAGGAGCAGTTCCTGTACATCAAGCGTCATCACTGCGATATCGTGCAGGGCTTCCTGTTCGGCAAACCTGTGCCCATGGCCAATATCGAAAAACTCGTCAGCTAAACCCTGTGCTCGTGCCTGAAGGTGTTGGTTGGTTCGAAGAGCTCAGTGAAGAATTGTCTGTAGTTGGCGGTGTTGACACCTAGTGATCCGTACCGCCAATACCAGACATCGAGTTAGGTGAATAAAATCACTAACGAGGTGAATTACGAGCAAAACGAAACAAACCCGTAAAAAGCATGGGGGGGGTAAACGCAGTAGTTTTGATGCTGGCAAGGCAGATTAGCGTGGCCCAAGCGGCAAGATCTTCGGGCGTTTACGCGCCGTAAATATATCTGCGGCCTAGAGCCGCCGGAAACGTCCAACATCAGTAGGGGTGAAGACAGCCCTCCGGTGCTATCCCGGTCATCATAGTGATAGCACTTTTAGTCGGCAGCCCTCCCCAGGGGCAATAAGTCATAACTCTAGATATACGTGGCAGCACTAAGGGTCAAAGGTGCCCTTGTTAACTCAACAGCCTTTTTTGCAAGCAAATGCGCGATAGCCGTTGTCTGTGTACCAGTACTGCCACTGGCCGCCGCTGAACCCTTGCCAGCGCGACAGGTCTAGCTCGCCTCGTCCACGCTTGTCTCCCTTGACGGTGTAGACGGACACAGCCTTGCCGTCCCTGTTCCAGATTAGCGGTTGCTGCGGCTGAATGTTTTCTGGGGCCAAGCCGTTACTTTTAATCAAATAGGCACGCTTGCCATAGACGCGGGCTAAGCCATTTTTATCGACGGCCAGAAAGGTGCCTTCCTCAAGACCTATGCCATAGCGATCTTCTTCAAACCCCTGATCCGCCACCGTACGAGCCAGCAAACCCAGCAGTCTGGCGTGGCGGGTTTCACCGCTGAGGCGGCGGTTTAAATGGGTGTCGGTGATGGTGTTGCGCATCCAGGGGTGCAGTAAAAAATCGCCGTGATTTATATCGTTGCTGTTGCGATGGTAGGGGTCGTTGAGAATTTCCGAGCCGGTCATGCCCTGGTCCGCCGGGGAGTAATAACTTTGACCGAGGATGGCCATGCCAGCGCTGCTGCCGGCGATGGGTTTGTGTTGCAAATGCTCATTGAGAGCCTGTGCGAGATCTGTGCCCTTCCAGTTGTCCTCGTATTTATTCTGGTCGCCACCGGCGATAAAAATTATTTCTGCGTGGCGCACGGTATTGACCAGTACTGGATCGTTGGCGTCCTCGCGGCTGTCGACCGACAGCTCGGCGGCGGAGTTCAGCTGCTGGCCAAAGTGTTTGCAGGCCCAGCTGGCCTGTTTGCCGGTACCGCCGGCGCGCAGCACCAGGTAGTCGCCGCCGCGGGCGTGCTCCAGCAGCCATGCGGTGGCTGGCTTTTCGGCGCGGCTGCCGGCTTCGCCGCCGCCGATCAGGAGCAGCGCCTGGGAGGTGGTGACCGGCTGGGTGCTGATTTCACCGCAGGCGCTGCGGAATTCGTAGGCGTTGGCCAGGCTGCAGCTCAGCATGAGTGCGAGCAGCTGAAAGACACTGGCGATGTGTTTTTGGTAGCGCTTGTTATTGCTCATAAGTTTTTCTTAAAAAAGCGTTTATTGACCGTGCACATGCTGAGTTTTTAATAGCTCACTGATGGGGTAGCCAGAAAAACGCTTGCTGTGTTTCATGATGACGTGGGTCACTATGTTAGAAATCTCCGGACACTCCTGAATAAGATTGTTAGTGAGCGCCATATAACGTGTCATATGAGTGCAGGCGAAGCGCACAATAAAATCGCAGCCGCCGCTGACGGTAAAGGCTTCCAGCGCCTCGGGCATGGCGTCCACGCGTTTCTCTAAAAAGCGGAAGGCGTCGGGTGCGTGTGTGCCCAGTGAAATGGTGGAAATACACTGCACCGGGGCGCACAAGCGTTCGATGTTAACGCTGCCGCTAAATCCCATCAGCCATTCGTCATCGAGTAACTTTTGCAAGCGTTGATGGCAGGCACTGGCGGACAGATTGACCTTGTCGGCCAGCTCCTTGTTGGTCATGCGCCCGTCATGTTGCAATGTCTGCAATATTTTTAAGTCGAGTCGGTCCAGTGTACTGGCGGCAGTATTCATGGTTTGATTACTTCTCGGCTAGGGGTTTTGATACGAATGGCATCGGTCGCGGGCGGCTCAATGATCTTGATGTTCACCGGCTCAATATCGAAGGCCACCTGGCTGATGCCGTAGAGGTCGGCCGAGCCGACAGTGCGCCAGTAGCCCTGGCTGTTTTTTTGCTGGCGGAAACGGTAGCGAACGGCTGCGCCACTGGCATCAAAACTGTAGCGATCAATCTGTGTGGCGCCGGCGTTGTCCAATAGCTGGTAACCCAGCAGTTGACTGAGACGGGCGTTTGGCAGCGCCAGGCCGGCGCCTTGCACGGGGTGATCATCGGCATACTCTTTGCCGATGGTGGCTTGCGCCTCGGTCGGCAATAGCTGACGCTTTTGTAAATCAAAGCGGTCGCCGCTGCCCAGTACACTCAGCTGGAGGTTGTGGGCGCTAAAAGGCTGCTCAGAAAAATCTGCATTGGCGCTGTCTAATACCGTGACATTGCCATGGCCGACGACTTCGAACTGGTGGTTATCCAGGTCGACCAGCATGGCGGTATCTTCATCGACTCCATAACCGATGCTGGTTTGGGTTTGAGCAAGAGTCCGGGCCAGTCGACCCAGCCGCGCCTTGCGATCAAAGTGTTGATCGATGATGCCATAGGGGAAAAACCCCAGCCCATGGTGCAGGTACAGCTGCCCCTGTTCCTGACTCTCCAAGCCGCTGTAGTGCTTGGCGGCCGGCAGGGTAAGCGCCGAGAAACTGTCGCCGGCGGCAACCATCGGCTGGCTCATGATGGCCGCACCGGCGCTGGTGCCCCCGATCACAGCGCCGTCTTGCAGGCGCAGGCGCAGCGTCTTTAATACTGGACTGACTTCATTGGGCTGCGGCTGCAGAGCTTCAATAATGCGCATTTGATCGCCGCCGACAAACCAAAAGCCATCGACCTCTTGCAGCTCGGCCGCCAGCGTAAGATTCCAAGCATTTTTTGCCCACAGGGATTCATCCGCTGCGGTGCTCTTGTCATCGACCATCGCCAGTCGCAATACGCGGATATTGTTGCTCTCGGCGCCCAGTAGCAGCAGCTCTTTTTTGAAACTGTTGGCGCTTCGCACCGGGTTGGAAGAGGCCAGTGGCACTATGGCAACCTTTGAGTCTGGGCTGGGCAGGGCGTCGAGAAAGGCCTGGTGTATGGCATGGGTGTCATCGCTGAGGCCGCCGCCGACGATTAACAATTTACCGGCGCCATGAGCGCCAACCGCAAGGTTTATCAGACAGAGTGCAAGCAGTGATGGAAGCAATGTATTTTTCATTGGCGAGAGTCTCGGCGGTTAGTAGTCAAAGGCAGTCTTGGCGGTGATCTTGCCGTCGCGCATCAGCCAGCGGCCGCGGCTCATGACGCTGTTGATGGCGTAGCTGCCAGGCTCTAGCAGGTTGAAGTCGGCGTCCATATTGACGGCTATTTCGCCTTTTCTTTTCAGCCCAATGGTGCGCGCTGGGTTGCGGGTAACCGCTGCCAGTGCGGTGGGTATTGCCACCTGATGCTGGCTGACGGCGCGCACCCACTCCTCGTGTATTGAACTGATGCTGCCTACGTCCAGCCCATCGAGACGGTCGTGTTCGTCAAAGTGGGGCAGAGAGCCCTGGGCGTCGGAAGAAATCGTCAGGCAATTGTCCGGCACGCCTGCCTCCAGAGCGCGGGCGAGGGCTTCACTGGCGCGCACCTCACCCATGGCGAGTATGTGCTCGGTGGTCGAGGCGGTGAAGTCGATGCTGCCGCCGCGGCGGGCAAACTCCATGCCCTCTTCCAGTAGGCTTTCGGTGCGGTTGATGTGGGTTGGGTAAAACTGCGACAGGGGCACGGAAAAGTCCTGTACCACCTGAAACAGCAGTCCCAGCTGCTGCGGGTCATCGCCGACGTGGGTCATGACAATGCCCGACTTGCCGGCGATCAGGCCGCCGACACGGGCGTCGCTGGCGATGCGTGCCAGCTCTTGGGCGCACGGTTGTGAGCCGCGGTGATCGGCAATGGCAATCTCGCCAATGCCAATCACCGGCTCGATAAAAATAATGTCGTCGCGCACTTTGCCCGTCAGGGTGGGCACTGGGATTTCATAGGAACCTGTGTACATAAAGCAGGACAGGCCGTCGTCGGTCAGCGCGCGAGCTTTGCCGTAGAGGTCACCGAGGCTGCGGGTGCTGGCGTCTGTACCCAGCGCGCCCACCAAGGATGTGACGCCGCCGCGTACGGCATCGTGTAACTGCAGTTCCGGCGTGCGGGTATTAAAGCCGCCTTCGCCACCGCCGCCGGTGATGTGCGCCAGACTATCCACATAACCTGGCACCAGCAGGCGACCATTGGCCTCGATGATTTCCAGTGACAGGTTTTCGCCCTGCAGCTCAATCGACGCATCGATCTGCGCAATACGGCCATCGGCGATCAGCAGATCGCACAGCCCCAAGTGACGGGGGGAAAAAATATTGGCTTGTTTAATTAACGTTAACATTGTCTACCTAAATTGCTGGGCGATGAATTACTGAAAATTGACCGCAACGGCCAGGGCCATGGTGGCGCACGCAAGCAAAAAGAGCGCGGCCATGGGTTTGGCTAAAAATTTAATCCATACACCCCACTCGACACGGGCAGCCCCCAGGCAGCCCATGAGTGCGGCCGAGGTCGGCACCAGAATATTGGTGAGACCGTCGCCTAGCTGAAACGCCAGTACGGCTATCTGTCGCGAGATGCCAATCAAGTCCGAAAGGGGCGCCATGATGGGCATGGTCAAAGCCGCCTGGCCGGAGCCGGAGGTGACAAAGAAATTGAACACACTCTGAAATAAAAACATGGCGGTGGCCGCGACCACGTCCGGCAGGCCAGACAATGTCTGCGCGGCGCTGTTTAAAATAGTGTTGAGTATGCTCGCCTGCTCAGGGCCATCGCCGCCAAGTATCAGTACTATGCCCTTGGCAAAGGCCACCACCAGCGCCGCTGGCAGCAACTGCGCGGCGCCCTGGCGAAAAGCTTCCACCGAGCGGTTGGCGTTCATGCCGTCGAGCCGCGCCCAGCAGCCAATGATCGCTGCTACCAAACCCATGGTGAAAAACTGGGTGGCGATCTCTGGCAGATAGTAACTGCGCTGGGTGACCCCCCAGATCATCCAGCTCATGCCCGCCAGCAGTGTCAGCAGTACACCCCAGTCGCCGCGGCTCAGTTGCGTCACCTCGCTGATTTGGCCCTGTGGCCGCTGGCTTTTATCCTGTTGGTGGGTCAGAGATAGCTGCGGTTCGCGTTTGATTTTGTTGGCGTACCAGAGGCTAAAGAGCAGTCCCAGCAGGGTAAACACACACCAGAGAGCAACACGAAATTCGAGGCCCGACAAGAGCGGCAGCTGGGCGATACCCTGAGCGACACTGACGGAAAATGGATTCATCCACGAGCAGGCAAAACCGATTTGAGTGGCGACATAGGTCACCAGCAGAGCGGTCAAACTGTCGTAACCCATGGCGAGAAAAATGGGTACCACGATTAAAACAAAAGGGATCACCTCTTCACCCATGCCGAAGATGGCACCGCCCAGAGAAAATGCAAAAAATAAAATAGGCACTGCCAAAAATTCCAGCGAGCGACTTCGAGCAATCAGTACCAGTAGGCTGCGGTTAATCGCGCCTGTGGCCATGACGATGCCAAAGGCACCACCGGTAATTAGGATAAAGGCAAAGACGCCGATGGATGCACCCCATTTGGTGCCGGCGACCAATCCTTCAAAAGGTAAATTGAGCAGACCGATTTCACCACCCTGGGCAAAAACGGGTAAACCATTGGGTCCGCCCGCAGCAGCGCGGAAGCTGTCGGGGTTAAGCAGTGTGCGCAGCTCACCATTGGCTTGAATTTCTTCGACCAAAGTAAATGAGCCTGGCGTCACCAGGTAGGTCAGTGCAAAAGCCAACAGCGCCACACCCATCAAAATCAGATAGGTATCGGGCATGGTGGACGTTTTAGTTTGGACAGAATTCGACATAACAATCATCTTTTCTGGTTAAACAGGAGGCGCACATCCTTGTGCGCCCAAGTTTGGAGCTATGGGTTTAGAACTTATGGCTGTAGTTCAGTGTGGCAAAGCGGCCCATGGACGAGTGGTTGCTGTGGTCAACGTTGGCGCCGGTACCCAGTACCAGTGGTGGCTCGCGATCAAACAGGTTCTCGATGCGCATGCTGATGTAGCTGCCGCTTGCCAAGTCGTAGCTGACATTCAGATCCCAAATGGTCCAAGAGCTGACGCTGACGGTTTCATCGGCGCCAATATTGAGTGCGTTGCGCACCTGGTTGCTCGGGTCATCTGTGTAGCTGTGGGTGTAGCTGGCTTGCAGCGAACTGCTCCAGCTGTCGTAGTTCCAGCGCACCTTGGCGTTGGCCAGCCAGCGTGGGTACTTGTAGTCGCCCGCTAGGTGCTCAACACCTGATGTGTCTGAGGCGATGCGGTCAAACTCGGCCAAGTAGGTTGCATCAAATGCAAACTTGAGAGAGCCGAAGCCGTCGGTATCCACATACTGGGTGTAGGAAATATCGACACCATTGGTGCTCTGCTCGCCGAGGTTGGTGAGCAGGAAGTGGGCGTCGGTGACATAACCGTTACCATCGACTTCAAGGCCTGGTGTGCCGGTTGGCAATACACCATTGGTCACAGTGAACTCACCGTTGATGGCGCGACGAATAAAGTCGTCCTCGTCGATGCCTACCAAGTTTTTGTGCTGGATGTTCCAGTAGTCGAGGCTCAGGCTGATGTCTTCGGTGGGTTTAATGACAACGCCGAATCCCCAGGTGGTTGCCTCTTCTGGCTGTAGGTCTGGATTACCCAAGTCCTCTGACAGCAGTGATTCACCGTCTGCAGCAGAGTCTCCGTCACAGGCTGCTGGGGTTTCTTGACAGTCGACGGTGTGGCTCGAAAGCAGCGTCTTGGCTCCGGCCTGAGCCAGCGATGGGGCGCGGAAGGAGGTGGACCAGTTACCGCGGACAATTAATTCGTCCATCGGCTCGTAGCGGAAGCCAATCTTGGGGTTTACATCTGATCCGAAGTCGTCGTAGTGGTCATAGCGGGCCGCCAGCTGCAGTTCAAAGTTATCGGCCAGTGGCACATAGAGTTCACCGAAAACAGCCATCTGATCGCGTTCGTATTCAGCACCGGTGGAGCTGAAGCCGAAGATAGGCTCTGGATTGGACGAGGTGGCCAGCGCTTGCGCGGAAGGTGTGTCGGTCACTTCTTCGTGACGATATTCACCGCCTACTGCAGCGTAGACTTCACGGCCCATCAGGCTAAATACTTCACCAGAGATGGTTCCGTCAATGGCCCACATGGAGGATTCACCCTTGCGCACAGCATCGCTCTGCACATAGTCGAGCATACCGTCGGCCTGGTTGGCCTGACCGTCAAACGGGTTGTACCAGAGAGTGGTCTTGCCACTGTCCTCACAGCTACCGCCGTTAAAGTCGTAATCTCTCTGAGCTATATCGACATCCCAACGATTGATGGTCGAGCCATCGGTACAGACGTTGCCCAACAGGCTGTTGATCAACGCTTCCGATTGGTAGAGGCCCGAGACGGCTCGTTGTTCAGACTTACTGCTGCCATAACTGGCAGCCACTTCCCAGTTGTAGCGATCAAACTCACCTTCAAGGCCTGTGACCAGGCGGTAGGATTCTGATTCTACTTCGACCGCGCGTGGCTCCGGAAAAGCGCCCCATGCATAAATTGGAAAACCATTGTAATCGCTGAAACTAGAACCACTTTCAGCTTCCATGTCTGCTATCAAGCCGGCTGGCCAGAGGGGGGACTCGGGATCAACCGGAGTCCTAGAAAACTTTGCCGGAGAGCTGACGCCCTGGGACTCATAGGTTTGGTACATGGCTTCCGTGAAGAGGGTTAAGGTATCGCTGATGCCCCACTCGTGAGTCGCCGTAAGTCCTAGGCTTTCATAGTCGTCTTCAATCGAGGCGTATTGGTTGCCGTCCAGTTCGCAGTACTCACCAAAGCTGCCATTGCCAAATTGATCATCCGGACAGCCGCCATCGCTGGCCTTTTGAGTAATGTCATTATAATTTAAATATAAATCGTTAAAGCTAGGGTAGATACCTTGCTGGCTTGGGCGTATCGAGTTTTTAGAGATGTCGCGGTCGCGGTCGTAAAAACCATTGCGGGTATAGTAGTCCACCAACACCATGGTATTGGTGTTGTCAGTGTTGCCGCCCCAGATCCAGTTCAGATTGTAACGACCTTCATCGGTGGAGGCCGATGAGTTGCCGCCAGACACGGAGAGTTCGCTGCCTTCATAATCTTCGCGCAGAATGATGTTGACCACACCGGCGACGGCGTCTGCGCCGTAGGTGGCAGAGGCGCCGCTTGGCAAAACTTCAACACGCTCAATGGCTGCTGCGGGAATGGAGTTCACATCGATAAAGGATTCCTGGCCACTGGCGAAGGAGCTGACGCTCATACGACGGCCATTGATCAGTGTCAGAGTCGAGGCGGTACCTAGGCCGCGCAGTGATACACCGCCGGCGCCTACAGGCGTTTGGCCGGAGAGAGGACCACCCGAGGAGCTGGAGAAGGTACCAGAGCCTCCGCCCGACTGGGTCAGGTCTTTTAGAATTTCAGCGGCGCTGGCGGCGCCGGACTCGGCGATGTCTTCGCGATTGATTTGTACTGCCTGTACCGCACCTTGCAGGTCCAAACCCTTGATGTGGGTACCTGTAATAACGATTTCCTCGAACAGTTCCGACTGCTGGGTATCATTGGCCTGTGTGGCTAACGGCACAGTGATGGCCAGTGCACTCAGTGTCATTTTTACAGCATGACTCAACGGATGCTTGGTGTGCACCTTGTGTTGTTGTTTCATGAAACATCTCCTTTTTCTGCCCCAATATTTATTATGGATGACTGGCGACTGCCAGGGCGATAAAGCTGAGTACCCGTAAAATTCAGGCGCTCAAATACATTCTTTATCGGTAGAAAACCGGGTGAGCAGACACAGTGATCTGTCGATCACTTCGCTGTCTTTAAGGACGACGGCTCAATACAGACGCACTTGTCCTGCAATTTCAGCTGTGCTGTTCTCTTGGTGGAAAGGGAGGCAATAGGGGCAGGGATTGCACACACAGACCATCAACCCGGTTGAAACCGGGTCGGTGGTTATTCGTCGAACCACTCACTCAATTGGTAGTTGACCGAGCAGTTCTGTGGTCTGTGTGTTGATGTCATAACTGGCTGCTTGTTTATTATAATATATCAGTCACAATTTAACGTTCATGGTGTTAGAGAACGGGTCTTAAGTCAAGCAACCATATGTGACACTCGATATTATTTTTTGATGATAATTTAAAAGCTAATTAACATTTTTTGTTTTTGTTATTTCATCAATGGCCTGCGCCATGGCCTCGATCAACTGGTCAATTTCCTGGCGGCTGATGGTCAGCGGCGGAGAGATGGCCAGGGTGGCAACACTCGGCAGTGGGCGAACAATGACGCCCAGTTGACGCATGCGTTGAGAAATTTTTAATGGCCACTTGTCGCCGGCATCAGGCAGGGTTTTATTTTTTTTGTCCGCCACCAGCTGTACACCGGCGAGCAGTCCGCGGCCACGAATCTCTCCGACCTTTGGGTGCTCGGCAAAGCGCTGTTGCAGTTGGCGGTGCAGGTAGGCGCCATTGTCTCGAGATTTCTCAACCAGGCCTTCATTTTCGATTAGCTGTAAATTAGCCAGGGCGACGGCGCAACCGACCGGGTGGCCACTGTAGGTGTAACCGTGGTAGAAGGCGCCGAGTTGATCGGAACCGAGTTTTAAGACTTCCCAGATAGCGTCGGTCATAAACGCGGCTGACATAGGGAAGTATCCGCTGGTGAGGCCCTTGGCGGTGCTCATCATGTCCGGCTGGCAGTTCACCTGTTCGCTGCCAAACCAGCTGCCGGTGCGACCATAACCACAGACCACTTCATCGGCGACCAATAAAATATCGTGTTGTTTCAGCAGCGTTTGCAGGCGTGGGAAATAATCTTCCGGTGGCTCGATGATACCGCCAGCGGCATTGATGGGCTCGGCAAAAAATGCGGCTATGTTGTCGGCACCTTCGCGCTCGATCAACTGGGCGACCTCGTCAATCAGGCGCCCGCAAAAGTCCGCTTCGGTTTCGCCCGGTAGGCCGCGGGTGTAGTAGTGCGGGCAATCCACGCGCAGCACAAAGTCCTGCGGCAGCGGGAAGGAACGGTGGAAACCACCGAGACCGGTGAGGCTGGCGGTACTGATCGAGGTGCCGTGGTAGGCCTGCTGACGGGCGATGACCTTGGTTTTGTTGGGCTTGCCGCGCAGTGTGTGGTAGTGCCAGGAAATTTTAATCAGTGTGTCATTGGCATCGCTGCCGCTGTTGCCAAAAAACACCTTGCCCATTTGCGCCGGTGCATGTTCTAGCAGCTTGTCCGCCAGTTGTACCTGCCATGGATTCGAGGCGTTGGAAAAGGTGTGGTAGTAAGCCAGTTGTTCGGTCGCCTCTTTCATAACCTGGGCCAACTCTGCGCGACCATAGCCGACGTTGACACACCAGAGACCGCCGACGGCGTCGAGCAAACGGCTGCCTTCGGCGTCTGTCACATGGCAGCCGCTGGCGGAAACGATCATGTCTGGGCCCTTGTCCAGCAGTGCGCTAATAGAAGACGCTGGGTGTAATAGTACCTCGGCGTCCCGCTGGGACAGGGCTGCAATTTCATTTTTCATACATCGGTCATCCGGTTAGGGGGATATTTTTTTTAATTAATCAGTCCCACTCGGGGTCCACTTGTCATGGTTTTATTGTAGGGGTTAAGAGAAAAATGAAATTCGTAATTTAGTGCCAACGGCGAGATATAATTCGTTATGTTCAGATTCCTACGGTTAAAAGCGGCGGTATTGGGCGCCCGTGCTCAGCGACCGAATTTAATTCGTAAATACCCTCCAACTTCCAAACCATGTTCGCGGTTATTGGTTGCACACTATCGGCCATACCGGATTGGAGATCCCCCATGCAAGTAATGACCAATCAAGAACTGGAGCTGCTACAGCTCATCGATGGCCGTCAACAGGCCATGTACGACACCACCGTGTCCCTTTGTAATGTCAATTCTGGCAGCTACCACCGCGAGGGTATCGAAGCGGTGCAGGCGCAGTTAGAAGCGCTGTTCGGCGACATCAGTGACACTAGCGAGAAGCGCGAGCTGGCCCCGGTAAAGCAGCTAGATGACAGGGGCGAGGTGGTTTTTTATCAGCCGCCAGCGATGCAAATTTTTCGCGCCAGGCCAGAGGCGCCACTGCAGATTCTCTGCACCGGTCACTCTGATACAGTGTTTGCAAAAGACAGTGACTTTAATAGCTGCTGGCGCGAGGGCGAACTGCTGCGCGGCCCGGGTGTGGCCGACATGAAAGGCGGCCTAGTAGTGCTGCTGGAAGGTTTGCGGGGCCTGTCCCAGTCTCCCTATCGCGATCAGTTTGGCTTCACCATCGCCATCTCCCCAGATGAGGAAATAGGCTCGCCCAGCTCAGCCGCGGTGTTGATGGAGCTGGCACAGGAGGCGGACTTTGGTTTGACCTATGAACCAGCCTTGGCCGACGGCACCCTGGCCGGCGCGCGCAAGGGCAGCGGCAATTTTACCATTGCCGCCAAGGGCAAGAGCACCCACGCCGGGCGGGATTTTTTCTCCGGACGCAATGCGGTGCTGGCGATTTCGCAACTGGCGACAGAACTCAGTGAACTCAGTGATGCCGACGCCGGTATTACTCTCAATATAGGCAAGATCAGTGGCGGCGGCGCGGTCAATATTGTGCCGGACAACTGTGTCTGTCGCTTTAATGTGCGCGTCACCGAAGAGTCGCAGCAGCAGCAGATGATGACGGCGATGGCCGCAATAATCGAATCGATCGAGCAGCGCAGCGACTGCGAGCTGAGCCTACACGGCCACTTTAATCGCCCGCCAAAACCCATGACGCCAGAGCTGCAGTCACTGTTTGAACTGTTGCGCTCCTGCGGTGAGAAGGTGGGGCTCAACATTCAGTGGCGCGCCACCGGAGGCTGCTGTGAAGGCAACAACCTGGCCGCCGCCGGGCTGCTCAATATCGACACCCTGGGTGTGCGCGGCGCCAATATTCACAGCCATGAAGAGTACGCCTATATTGACAGCTTTGTGGAGCGGGCGCAGTTGACCGCGCTGTTTGTTACAAAACTGATAGAGGCAAAAAATAACGCGCAAGTATCTGGCCTGAATCAGAGCTTGGTCAGCGTAAAAAATAATTGTGAAAAGCTAGAGGGTTAGTCGATGTTGGTAATCAGACCTGTTATTCATACGGATCTCAATGATCTGCTCGATCTGTCGAAAAAAGCGGGCAAGGGCATGACCTCGCTGCCCTCCTGCCCCGAGGCTCTGGGCAAGAGCATTCAGCGCTCAATGGACAGTTTTGCTCGGCGCGAGCGCCACGCCGATGATTATTTTTTATTGGTGATGGAAGACCGGGACAAACAAAAGGTTGTCGGCACAGCTGGCGTCTATGCGCAGACAGGTGCTCGCCAGGCATTCTATGCCTATCGACTCATGTCCCTCACCCACTACTCGCACTCGCTGGACAAGCAAATCCGCAGTGAAATGTTGCACCTAACCAATGACTACACCGACTGTTCCGAAGTCGGCACTCTGTTTTTGGACCCGGATTACCGCGGCAACGGTCACTGGTTATCCAAGGCACGCTACCTGTTGATGGGACAGTTTCAAGAGCGCTTCCACAGCCACGTAATTGCCGAGATGCGCGGTTGGGTTGACGAGCAGGGGCAGAGCCCATTTTGGCAGGCCATTGGTCAGCAATTTTTTGACATGGAGTTTGAAACCGCCGACACCCTCTGCGGCACAGGCTCGAACCAGTTTATTACCGAGCTGATGCCCAAGCATCCTATCTACACCTGCATGCTGCCCCATGCGGCAAAAGGCGTGATAGGCAAGCCCAACCCGGCGGGTGTACGGGCCATTGAGTTGCTGCAGAACGAAGGTTTTGTCTACGACAAGGTGGTGGACATATTCGATGGTGGCCCGCTGTTAAAAGGCTGCGTCAGCCAGTTAAAAAGTGTACGGCGCATAGAGCAGGGCGAGGTGCGAGCCAGCGGCGAGTGCATGCTCAGTGAACCGACCCTAGTGGCTACCAGCAACCTTAAAAATTTCCGCGTGCTGCACACCCGTATCGCCCGCAGTGGCGATGGCGTGGTGAAGCTGGCCGAGCAGGATCTGGTAGCTCTGGGTGTTACACCTGGCGCTCTGTTGCGTTTTATTCAGCGCTAGTCGCCAAGGAGTCATTGTGATGCAAGCAAGTGTATTGATCGATAACCAATGGCAGTTGGGCGCCGGGCCGCTGCTGCAATCGAGTAACCCGTTGAACGCTGAGTCCCTGTGGCACAAGGCCAGCGCCAGTGTCGAGCAGGTGCAACAGGCGGTGGTCTCTGCAGGTCAGGCGCAGATGGCCTGGGGGCAGAGTTCGCTGCAGTCGCGCATTGCTATAGTCGAGCGCTTCGCGACGCTGCTAATAGAAAGTACCGACGAGCTGAGTCAGGCCATTGCCCTGGAAACCGGCAAGCCGGATTGGGAGGCGACCACCGAGGTGGGTGCCATGGCCAACAAGGCGGCGATCAGTATTCGCTCGCTGCGTGAGCGCACCGGTGAACGTCAGGGTGAACAGCTGCAGCTGGCCCATCGTCCGCACGGGGTGATGGCGGTTTTTGGCCCCTACAACTTCCCTGGGCATCTGCCCAATGGTCACATCATTCCGGCGCTCTTGGCCGGCAATGCGGTGGTGTTTAAACCCAGTGAACAAACCCCCTGGGTGGCGGAGATGACCACCAAGCTGTGGCTTAAAGCGGGCCTGCCCGCCGGTGTCTTGAACCTGGTGCAGGGCGGCCGCGAGCAGGGTGAAGCCCTGGCCGCCTGCGACATAGACGCGCTGCTGTTCACCGGTTCTTCTGCGGTGGGGCGTGTGCTGCACCGACAGATGGCCGAGCGCCCGGAAGTTTTACTGGCGTTGGAGATGGGCGGCAACAACCCGCTGATTGTCGATACCGGTGTTGACATAGACGCGGCGGTGGACGTCATAGTACAGAGCGCCTACCTCAGTGCCGGTCAGCGCTGCACCTGCGCCAGACGCCTGATTCTGATCGAAAGCTCAGACAGCCAGCGCTTGCTGGACGCGCTGGTGGCAAGGTTACAGCAGGTCATAGTGGCGGCGCACAACGCCCAGCCTGAACCCTTTATGGGACCTGTGATCAACCCGCAGACGGCCCAGTGTCTGCTGGATTACCAAGCTCAGCTAGTGGCCAAGGGCGCCAAGCTGCTGCACGACATGGCGCCGCAGGACGCGACATTAACCCTGCTTAAACCCGGTCTGCTGGATGTGACCGCTTTAAGTGAGCGCGACGACGACGAGTGGTTCGGGCCGCTGTTGCAGGTAGTGCGCGTCGACAGTTTTGAACAGGCGCTGGCCGAGGCCAACAACACCCGCTTTGGTTTAGCCGCCGGTTTAATCAGCGATGATCAGCAACACCAACGACAGTTTTTAACGCAGATAAGAGCCGGTGTGGTGAGCATTAATAAACCCACCGCCGGCGCTTCCAGTGAGCTGCCTTTTGGCGGTGTAGGGGCCAGTGGCAACCATCGCCCGAGTGCCTTTTACGCCGCTGACTACTGCGCTTGGCCACAGGCCCAGAGCCTGGGTCCAGCGACTTTTTCCGCTAGCCCCCCTTTACTTCGAGGTCTGAAGACATGAGCGCATGTGAAGTTAATTTCGACGGTCTAATTGGCCCCAATCACAATTACAGTGGCCTGGCATTTGGCAATCTGGCCTCATCGCGCAATGCCAATAACGTTTCCAGTCCGCGTCAGGCGGCACTGCAGGGGCTGGAGAAAATGCGCAGCCTACACCGACTGGGCTACCGCCAGGGTTTTTTACTGCCGCAGTTACGCCCCGATCTCGCGCTCTTGCGCCGGCTGGGATTTACCGGCACTGACTCGGCGGTGATAGAGGCGGTGGCGCGTCAGGCGCCTGAGCTGCTGTCTATGGTCTATTCGGCCTCGAGCATGTGGGCGGCCAATGCCGCCACCGTGACGCCCTCGGCCGACGCGGCCGATGGCAAGGTCAACTTTACCCCGGCCAATCTGGTGACCACGGCCCACAGGGCCATTGAGCACAACCAGACTCAGCTCTGCCTGGAAACGGTCTTCGCCGACTCGCGCTACTTTAATGTGCACCGCGCCCTGCCGTCACAGGCACGTTTTGCCGACGAGGGCGCGGCCAACCACAGCCGCCTAAGCAGTGATTACGGCCAGCGAGGTGTGGGTCTGTTTGTCTATGGTCGTGGCGCTCAGGGCGATACTAATACCTTGACCTTCCCAGCCAGGCAAACCATGGAAGCCTCGCAGGCAGTGGCGCGTCAGCACGGTGTCTGTGAGCAGTCGGTCTACCTGCAGCAGAGCGCCATCGCCATTAACGCCGGCGCCTTTCACAATGATGTGGTGTCGGTGGCCAATGGCCCAGTGTTGTTTTTCCACGAGCAGGCCTTTGAGGCTGCCTCGCAGCAGCGTGCCTTTGCGCAGCTAAAAGAGCGCGTCGATTTTCAGCCTGTGTGTGTGCCAACGGCCAAGGTGTCACTACAAGACGCTATTGGCAGCTACCTGTTTAACAGCCAGTTACTGGCCGGCAACGACGGCAGCTTTGAAAACATGCGCTTGATAGCGCCGACCGAGTGCCGCGACAACCCGCGCGTCAATGCCTACCTGGCGGAGCTGGTGCAAGACAAAACACAGCCTGTTTGCGCGGTGGAGTTTGTCGATGTTCGTCAGAGCATGAGCAACGGTGGCGGCCCTGCGTGTCTGCGTTTGCGTGTCGCCCTTAAGGACGATGAGCTGGCCGCGGTCAACCCGACCTTTATGCTCGACGACGCCCGCATTGATGAGCTTCAGGCCTGGGTTAATCAGCACTACCGCGATGAGTTACGCCCAGATGACTTAAAAGATCCGGCCTTTGTTGCAGAGTGCTACGCCGCCTTTGATGATCTGACTCGGCGTTTAAACCTAGGAAATTACTACGATTTTCAGCGGGCGTAATACGTCCATTTCACTTTATTGATTCACTTTGATTGGGTAAAAAATGATGATTGGTCGCAAGGAAACGGATTCATTGGGCAGCAAGGAAATTCCCGATGCTTGTTATTACGGTATTCAAACTCAGCGTGCGGTAGAAAATTTTTCCATCACCGATATTCCCTTAAGTATCGATCCCGAGATGGTTGAGGCACTGGCGATGGTTAAAAAAGCCTGTGCCCTGACCAACTGCGAGCTGGGTGTACTGGCGGTGGATAAGTGCGATGCCATTGCCAGTGCCTGCGATGAAATTATTGCCGGTAAGTTGCACAGTGAGTTTGTGGTGGATGTGATTCAGGGTGGCGCGGGTACCTCGGCCAACATGAACGCCAATGAAGTGATTGCCAATCGCGCGCTGGAATTGATGGGCAAGAAAAAGGGTGAGTATCAATTTCTGCATCCAAACAATGATGTCAATTGTTCCCAGTCCACCAACGATGTCTACCCGACGGCGCTGCGGCTGGCGCTCTATAACAAGAGTCGCGGTCTGTTGAACACCATCGCTTTTTTGCGCGACGGCTTTTCTGTCAAGGCCGAAGCCTTTAAGGGAATCCACAAGATTGGCCGCACACAGATGCAAGACGCCGTGCCCATGACCTTAGGCATGGAATTTGGCGCCTTCGCTACGGCGATCGGTGAAGACATACACCAGCTTGAGCATGCCGCTAACCTGCTGCTGGATATCAACCTCGGGGCGACGGCCATTGGCACGGGTATTAATACCCCGCAGGGCTACAGCGACAAGGCGATCGAAAACCTGCGCGAAGTGTCATCTGTGCCGGTAAGGCTGGCGGAGAACCTGGTTGAAGCAACTTGGGATACCGGTGACTTTGTCCAGCTGTCCGGGATGTTAAAGCGCTACGCCACCAAGGTGTCCAAAATTTGTAACGACCTTCGGCTCTTGTCATCCGGGCCTTTGTGTGGCCTCGGTGAGATTAATCTGCCGAAGATGCAGCCGGGCTCTTCGATCATGCCCGGCAAGGTCAACCCGGTGATCCCGGAGGTGATGAATCAAATTGCCTATGATGTGATTGGCAAGGATGTGACGGTTTCCATTGCCTCTGAATCCGGTCAGCTGCAGCTCAATGCATTTGAGCCGATTATTGCCAACTGCTTGTTTTTGTCCTTGGCCATGTTGACCCGTGGCAGCCGCATACTACGCGATAAGTGTGTAGAGGGCATCACCGCCAACACGGACAAGTGCCGCGAGTTTCTCGACAGCTCGGTGGGCATAGTCACCGCGCTCAATCCTGTTCTCGGTTACGAGGTGACCTCAAAATTGGCCGCCCAGGCTGTGGCCGAAGGCAAGTCAATCAAGTCATTACTGGTGGAGCAGGCACTGCTGCCGGTAGAAGAGATAGATCGACTGCTGCAACAGGCTATCGCTCAATAATTCATGGGTCGACCCTTTTGTCCTGCTCTGTACTTGACCTCTTTGGTCTGCTGTTCGCGATAAACCCCTAGTGTATTGCGGACAGTTCTTTTCTCTCTATCTATTCCTCTCCCTGTTCGTCTCGATCAGCGGCTGTAATTTATTTTTAACTTTTGTTTCTCGGTGTTCAAGTTCAACAGCTTATCTTTGTGCATAAAACACGGGTGGCCTTGTGTTGATCAATAATATTGACGACCAGCAATGCTGTGCCAAATTAATCTGTCTGGTGGTTTGAGAATAGGAGCCGTTTGATCGACGTGCGGTTAAATGATTGGAGGGGATTAACGAGGCTGACCAATACTTAGGTGGCATAAAAGCACTGAGCTAAAAAATAGCAAAGCCTTCAAGACCACTCAGACTGAGGGATCTTGGCGGGTGAGTGAAGGCTTTAGTGGCCGAGCATTAGCGCTCTGGGCCAGGCTGTCGTTTTGCAGCGCTTCGGCCGGTGCCACATAGGCATTGCTTTGCGCTGAGGTTTACGGCAGTAGCTGTGCTGCTGGCTGGGAGTCGCGAACTAAGTGGGGAAGTGTCGCAAACTGGTCGGCGCGCTACACTAAATGCAAAGCCGTCCAGAGTTAGGCGGCGCGCTACAGCTGGCCGGGAGTCCCGATGGTTTTCGGGCATAAAAAAAGCCCTGATCGTGAGATCAGAGCTTTTTCGAATATGGTGCCCAGGAGAGGACTTGAACCTCCACGCCCCGAAGAGCACTAGCACCTGAAGCTAGCGTGTCTACCAATTTCACCACCTGGGCAATGTTCAGCGAGAAATGCATCCCGTTGAAG
>Ga0105358_10000555_pt1 | contig 18739 bp, 18 predicted proteins | sample GOMGulsemesocosm_5_FD_83509 | JGI IMG/M metagenome (GOLD analysis project Ga0105358, IMG submission 83509) | Methane-oxidizing microbial communities from mesocosms in the Gulf of Mexico - GOM15C Gulf of Mexico | ecosystem: Environmental > Aquatic > Marine > Cold seeps | place: Gulf of Mexico... | reverse complement strand
TTTGTGGTCCTCTTTTTTGTAGTTCATGAATATCAACATGCCCCATTAAAGATTCTTTTGCTAATAGCATTGACTTTTCTGGATTTCCACCAATACCAATACCTAGAATTCCTGGAGGACACCAACCAGCACCCATTTCTCTAACATTTGCCATTACCCAGTCATAAACTGAATCTGATGGATTTAATACTGCAAATTTAGATTTATTTTCAGAACCACCACCTTTTGCAGCAACTGTTATATCTAGTTCATCAGAGTTATCCACTGTTACATGAATAACAGCTGGAGTATTATCTTTTGTGTTTGTTCTAGCTCCCGCAGGATCAGAAACAACTGAGTATCTTAATGTATTATCTGGATTAGTATAACCTTTTGCCACACCCGCATTTAATACATCAGTTAATTCTCTTGTAATTTCTAAATTACACTTTAAACCAACTCTAACGAAAATATTAACACTTCCTGTATCTTGACATAAAGGTCTATGTCCTAAAGCACACATTTTTGAGTTAATTAAAATCTGTCCTAGTGCATTTTTTGCAGCTTCAGATTGTTCATTTTCATAAGCTTCAACTATTGATTTTACGAAATCTTCTGGGTGAAAATATGAAATATATTGACAGGCATCTGCAATACTATCTATAATATCTTGTTCTGTAATTACGCTCATTTGTTTCCTTTTTGCTTTAAATTTATATATTATACCTATGTGGTTATGAAAGAGTTCTTTTTTTCGAAATATATTAAGAGATTATTTTAAAAAGTGTTATCTTTTCACATGTATATAAAACTATAAGTTTTTTAATAAATTTATTTTAAGTTTGGTGTAAGAAGATTAATCTAAGGTTATGACCTTAGATTAAATTTTTTTAAGAGAAGAATCTTTCTTTAACGATATCTTGTAATTTTGTTCCAGAGAAGTTTGCTCTTTGAACTAATTCCCAGAAGTATCTGTAAGTTGCTCTATCGTGTAACTCACCATCATACTGGATTGGTCCCCACTCAGCATCTTGTGCCGCTAAAAGAATATTTTGTGCTGCTTCTAATTCTGTAAAATCTGGTTTCATTGCATCAACAATAGCTTGTACTTGTGTTGGATAAATTGACCACATTCTTAAGAATCCAAATTCATTTCTTGCTTTTTCAGCATCTTTGAAAGTTTGGTATGGGTTTTTTAAATCAAGTGTAACATTGTGTGCAGGAATGATATGGTTTTGTAAAGCTGCTTGAACAACTTTAGCTTTTGCAGCTGCAATTAATCTATGATCAAATTGACCAGGAGATCTCATATTTGAAGCTGGAATTGCACCTTGGTAACCAGAAACAAAGTCCATTAAACCAAAGTCAAGAACTTGTACCCATGGTAAAGTTGCAGTTTTTTCAACATCCATTAAAGCTCCATGAGTTTCAATTAAAACGTGAATTGGAATTTCTCTTGAAATTCCAGCTTTTTTAGCAGCTGCTTGAATATATTCAACTTGAGTTCTAGCATCTTCATAAGAAGTTGATTTAGGAATAGTAATATATGCTAATTTTTCACCAGCACCTGGTACTAAAATATCAATATCTTGTCTCCAATCTGGATGATCAAAATCATGAATTCTTGTTCCTGCCATTGCATACTTATTAGCTTCTGAATTTACAACTCTAACAATCATTTCAGCATGTTCAACTTCTTTACCAGTTTCAGCTCCATCTTCACAATCACAAGTAATATCAAAAACAGGTCCAAGCTTTTCTTGCATTTGGAAACCTTTTAAGATTAGCTTTTCGCTACCTGCAAAGTGCTCACAAGATGGAATCATTGGTAAATTATCTCCAGAACCGAATAGTGCTTCTTTTGGGTGTGTCATATTATTTCCTTTTGTTTAATTTAATTTTTTTATTAATTATTTAGCTGTTTTTCTTTTAGGAATTACAACAGTGTAATCTAAATCAAGTACTACATTTTTTAAGTACTTACCATCTTCACCTTTAGGATTTGATATTTCATCAGACTTTTGATTAGTAACAGCAACTGTTCTTAATCTTAGTAATCCTATATCATCTCTTTTATGCTCAATAGTTTCCAAAACTTGCGTATATGCATAAATTGTATCGCCAGCATAAGTAGGGTTTGCATGTGCTCCACTATTTATTGCATAAATCCATTGTGCATTTTGGAAACCATTAAATGATAATGCTCTTGCCATTGAAATAACAATACCACCATACATAAGTCTTTGGCCCATTGGTGAAGATTTCATCATGTGATCATTGAAATGTACTTTCGCATTGTTTTGGTATAACTTAGTTGCAAGTGTATGATCACTATTATCAACTGTTATACCTTCTGGATGATTTAATCTTTCACCAGCTTCGTAATCTTCAAAGAAGTATTTCCCACCAGTAGAATCAGTATCAACATACTTAATTTCTGGAAGATTAATATCATCAGCAATAGGTGTAGTTTTAAGGAAAGTTGGAACTTCATTAATACCAGTTGTAGTTCCTTTATCTTTCTTATGAACCATAACCCATCTTTTGAAATTTAATACTTCTTTATTATCTTGGTTATATCCAATAGAGTGTACATAAACAACTCCACTTTTTCCACTTGAATTTTCTTTTAATCCAATAACTGAAGAAGTCATAGATACTGTATCTCCAACATAAGTAGGATTAGGGAATGAAATCTCTGCATAACCTAAGTTAGCAATTGCATTTAAAGATACATCTTGAACAGATTTACCAAATGTTAAGTGAAACATTAATGTATCATCAACTGGTCTTTTGTCGTATCCCATTTCTTGTGCAAGAATATCAGATGAATTTAGTGCAAATCTAGAACCTGTAAAAGCGATGTATAAAGATACATCACCTTCACTAATTGTTCTAGGAAGTGGGTGAACTATTTTTTGACCAATGCTGAAATCTTCAAAAAAATTCCCGACATTGATTTTAGGGTTAATTTTAGACAATATAATCTCCTTATTTATTAAATAGGTTTTGACCTAATGATTTATACGTTTCGTACAATGTAATCATTTTCTTAGCCCATTTAATTCTAGAACCATCAACTAATCTATCATTATGATAAATAACTTCTTTACCTTCTTTTTTAGCTTCTTCATATTTGTTAATCATAACTTCATAATCTTCAACTTCAGCTTGTTTTGGAGTAAAGATATCGTTGATATATTCAATTTGAATTGGATGAACTAATGATTTACCATCGAATCCTAAATTAAATGCAACTTTAGTTGAATCTTCACAAGCAAACTCATCATGAATATCAAAGTGAGGACCATCAATAACTGTTTGACCATACGCTTTTGCAGCAAGTGCAATTTGCGAAAGGTAATTAAGCATTGCTTTTGAACCTTTTTTAATATCAATTTGAAGTCTATTTGCAAGTTTATTAGAACCTACAACAATAACTTCAACTTTTGTAGAAGCTGCACAAATTTCTTGAATATTTAAAACTGATAATGGTGTTTCAATCATAATCATTAAAGATAAATCAGGATTTACTTCTTCAATTAATTTAACTGCTTCTACTACTTGAGCACCAGTTTCAATTTTTGAGAATAATAAACCATCAATTTCAATCTCTTTAACTAATTCTAAATCTTTTGCAATATCTTCGCTTCCTAAGTTATTAATTCTTAGAATTCTTTCAGAGTCACCAAATTTAGAACCACTCTCTTTATATACACCTCTTAGTGTATCTCTAGCAGTATCTCTTTGTTCTGAAAGAATAGCTTCTAAATCAAAGATAACTGAATCAGCTAAAACAGTTTTTGCTTTTTCAACATTATGTCTATTATAAGAAGGTACAAATAACATAGATCTTCTAGCTTTGTATTCTTTTAATTCTTCACCAGTTTCTTTTGCATGATAAATATCATGTAAGTTTTTAACTAATTGCTTTCTTAAAACTTTACCATTTTTAGTTCTTGGATAATCAGTCATTCCAAAAATAGTTTTAGGTGCTTTATACTTAGCTAAATTATCTTGTGAGAATTTTAATACCTCAGCTTCTTGATCTGTAGTTAATGGAGTATGTCCAATTACAGCAATTGCAACAATTACTTTATCTTTTCCAATTTCTAAACCAAAAGCAACACAATCTGCTACTAAATCGTGAGTTTTTACAACTCTTTCAATTTCGTGTGGAGATACTCTAAATCCAAAAGTATTAATGATATCATCTTTTCTACCTACGAACCAGATATAACCATCTTCATCTCTTTTAGCGTAATCACCTGTAAAGAAGTAACCATTATGTTTAGCTTTTCTAGTTTCTTCTTCTAATTGCCAGTATTCTAGGAATAATCCTGGATCATCTTCACCAATAGAAATCATACCTTCTTCGCCATCTGCTACTTCTTCAAGTGTATCCGGGTCTAAAAGTTTTACAGTATGTCCAGGTTGAACAAATCCTGCAGAACCAGGTCTAATTGGGTTGTTTTTAGAGTGAGAAATATAATAAGAACATTCAGACATTCCGATTGCTTCGAAAATATCTTGTTCAAATCTATCTCTCCATAAACCAATCATTTCATCAGATAAATGTTCACCCGCAGACATACAATATCTTAAGCTTGGACAATCTTTTGCAGAATATTCTGTTTTTTGAATAATTTGTCTATAAATTGTAGGTACTCCAATAAAGATAGTACATTTATGTTTTTTAATTAATTCAATCCATTTTCCAGCATCATTACCACCTTCATAAGCAATAACAGTATGACCGTTAAATAATGGATCCATAAGTGCAGAACCTAATACATAGGTCCAGTTAAATTTACCAGAATGCATAATTCTATCATTCTCTTTGAAATCAAACCAATATTCAGTAGCAGGAGTTCTTCCCACTAATGATCTATGTGAATGTAATACACCTTTTGGATAACCAGTAGTTCCTGAAGTATATACTAAATAAGCAGGCTCTCCAGATCTTGATTTATAATGATTTGGTTTTTTATCTGCTGTTTTTAATATTTCAGAGAAAGAGTAAACACTCATACCTTTGGGAACATTTAAATCCTCAGTAGAATCAATTCCTGCAACAATAATAGTTTTTAAGTTATCAAGATTTTCTAAATAAGGTAATAAATTATTATACATAGTTGCAGATAATACAATTGCATTAGCTTGAGAATCTTCAGCTAAATACTTAACTTCAGAACCTGATAATAGTGTTGAAGTAGGTACTGCAATAATACCAGCTTTAATTGCTCCAAAAAATGAAATAGGGTAAGCAAGTGAGTTTTTTAAACAAATTAAAACTCTATCTCTTGCTTCAAATCCTAAGCCAGTTAAGAAGTTACACATTTGATCAGATTTCTCTGCTAAATCTTTATAAGAAATTTCGTCAGTACCTAAATTATCATCTTCTATAATCATAGCAGTACTATTTTCTTTTGCTGTTCCTACATGTTTCGATGTACAAGCAACACCAATATTTAAGTATTCTGGTACTTCAATTGTAATATTTGAACTCATTGTTATAACTCCTTATTAAATTTGACCAAATGGCCAGTTTTCTTTAAATGTATGTATAGGCATTTTGTTAAGAACAGATAATGCAAATATTTCATCTTCTTTACTTAAACTTCTAAGTGCATAAGCTCTTAAAATATTTTGTAAAGCTTTACCAAACATTGGTGGATCTAACATTTCACCTTTATATCTAATAGCACCAGATAATAAAGCATCAGTTTCAATCGCTAATTTTAATACAGTAACATCATGCTCTAATTCTTTAGGACTTGGAGTAAATGCAACTTTACATACATTAATATGATTTGGAGTAATAACTTGTTTACCAGTTAAACCCATAGCATTTTCTCTTAATGCGTGAGAATAAACTTGTCTTGATGCTTCATCTCCATGTAAATCTAACCATCTTCTAATATCTTTCTTTTCAACACAGTGGTCAGGTAATGAATGTGGTGTTAACATAACTTCAACTCCACCAATAACTCCAGCACCCTTAACTCTAGCTTCCATAGTAAGCATATTAAAGAATGTTTCTAACTCATCAATCCAACCTTCAGGTGTGATTTTATAAGCCATAGCTTTAGAGAAATCATGTATACCAAATACAACATGTTTAACAGTTGAATGTTCCATTAATCTATCAGCAATTTGAAGAGATTTTGGATGCTCAATAATTGGTTGAATAGTCAAATTACTTCCAATAGATACTAACCACGAAGATAAATCTCTTATCTCAGCAGAACCATAAACTTCTCCAGCTTTTGCTAAAACAATTACATCTATGTATCTATGAATTTGCTTTAACATAATTAAATCTTGTTCATATTCTTCAGTTCTGAAAGGATTAATTCTTACTGCTATTTGGAATGTTCTTTCAGGGAACTTTGGAAGTTCTTGAATTAATAATTCTCTTGACATAGCTTTTTGTCTACAACCATCCTCTAAATCAAATAATACAGTGTGTGCTTTAGTTTTATAAGCATGTTTTTGTAATCTTAATTTAGCTTGTTCCATACTTTCGTATGTTCCATCAAGTGGATTGAATTTAATTGGTGGGTAATAAATTTGAATACCAGGCCAGTATCCACCTAAAACTGGTGTCAAATCATCGTTTGCTGTTAATTTTGATAAATCTATTGCAGAAGTCATTTTTTATCTACCTTTCGTTTTTTGATTTTGTAGTTTTTATTACTGTTTTAACTCTATAAGTATATAGGTATAAAACTGATGTGAAAGTTATACATTATTTAAAATGAATTGTTTTAATGTAAAAAAAAATAGTGTTTTATCTTAAGCTTAGATTTAAATAACTCAGACAAATCCTTTAAATAAAGGAAAGTAAGCTTAAAGAAGTGCTGAAATCAAATAAAAATGATATAAAAAGTGTTATAAAAATAGGAATAGAAAATAATAAAAACTTACAAATTTGCAAATTCTTTTTTAAATTTCAAAAAATTTGGATTATTTAAAGGAATCTATAATTCATCTAAAAATAACAGTTTTTTAAAATACTTTTCTAGAAAAGGTTTTGATACTTTATTGAAACTGTCTTTATCTTTATATAGATTTATATAGAATTCAAAATCAATATTTCTATTTTTAAGTGCTTCTATTGATAATAAAGTGTCATTGATACATCCAAGTTTAGATGGAGTTATTAGTATAGCTTTACTATTAAACTCTTTTATTAAATCAATAATAAATAAATCTTTTTCTAGTGGAACCATAAGTCCACCAGCACCCTCAATTATTAAGATGTCACATAATGATTGTAAGTATTCTTTTTTCTCTTTTAGAAAAGCTAAAGAAATAGTTGTATCTTCTTTTGCTACATAAGGAGCAGCTGGGAGTTTAAATTGGTAGGGAACTATATCCTCTATTGATACATTGAACTGCGGATTTAATTCTTTTGTTAACTTTAACATTTTAGAACCATCTAATGGTTCATTTATAACCCCAGTTTCACAAGGTTTAAAATAACCAACTTTCAATCCTTTTTTTGCAAAATATCTTAAGAATTTTTCACAAGCATAAGTCTTTCCAACATCTGTATTTGTAGCACTTATAAAAATTGATCTATTTTTGTAGTAGTTTATTTCTTTATTCATATAATTTCTTTTTTGGTATAATATTTCTATATTAAAAAATAGAATGATATTTTATCATAAAAAGGTTTGAAGTGAGTAATGAGATTGAAATAGAATTAGATGATGATTTAGATTTACAAGAGCCAAAGAAATATAAAGTTTTTTTATTAAATGATGATTTTTCAACAATGGATTTCGTAATTGATATATTGGTAAAAGTATTTAGAAAAAGTTTAGATGAATCTGCAAACATTATGTTAAATATACATAATAATGGTAGAGAAGTATGTGGTGTTTACACACATGAAATAGCAGCTACAAAAGTTGGACAAGTGAAAACAATGGCAAGAGAGCAGGGCTTTCCTTTAAAAGCTGTGATGGAAGAAGAATAAGATGATAAGTAAAGAATTAAGAAGTATTTTTTCGCAAGCAGTTGGTTATGCAAAAAGTAGTAAACATGAGTATTTAACACTAGAACATGTTTTTTTAATGTTATTACATGATGAGTCTATAGAGAACTTGTTTATAGATTTAGGAGTAGATTCAAATAAAATATTTGATGATACAAAAAAATATATAGATGAAAATACACCAAGATTACCAGAAGATATTGAAGATGAACCTTTAGAAACTATCTCTTTAACTTCTACAATTGAATATATGGTTGCTCATGCACAAACATCAGGAAGAGGGAATGCAACAGTTGAAGATATGTTTGTTGCAATTTTAAAAGATGAAAAATCATATGCTCTTTATTTATTGAGAACACTTGGCATTGAAAGAATTGATATTTTAGAAGAGATTTCTCATAAAGAAGAGGATGAAATTTTAGAAGATGCTGAAGATAAAAACAATAAAGTATTAGATAAAAATTCTACTGAATTAGTTGCAGTTGCACTAAAAGGTGAAATTGATCCTGTTATTGGAAGAGAAAAAGAAATTTCAAGAGTTATTGAAATATTAAGTAGAAGAAAGAAAAACAATCCAATATTAGTGGGGGAACCAGGCGTTGGTAAAACTGCTATTGCAGAAGGATTAGCTTTACAAATAGCGGAAGAACAAGTACCAGAATTTTTATATGATGCAAAAGTATTCTCTTTAGATATGGGTTCTATGATTGCGGGTACAAAGTACAGAGGGGATTTTGAAAAGAAATTAAAGTCTTTGCTACAAGAAGTTATAAAAGTTCCTAATGCAATTTTATTCATTGATGAAATTCATACAATTGTTGGTGCTGGAAGTGTTGGGGGTTCTGCTATGGATGCTTCAAATATTTTAAAGCCAATGCTTTCAAGTGGAAAATTAAGATGTATAGGTGCTACAACTTTTGCAGAATATAGAAATGATTTTTCAAAAGATAAGGCACTTGGCAGAAGATTTGCAAAAGTTGATGTTGAGGAACCTTCAATTGATGATTCAATTTTAATTCTAGAGGGATTAAAATCTAAATATGAAGAGTTTCATGGTATTAAATATTCTAAAACAGCAATTAGAAGTGCAGTTGAACTCAGTAAAAAGTATATAAGTGATAGATTTTTACCTGATTGTGCAATTGATGTTATTGATGAGGTTGGATCTTCAAAGAAAATTTCTTTAGTTACTACGCTTAAAACTAAGAGTAAAAAGAATATTACAGTTACTCAAGAGGATATTGAAAATACAGTTGCCAAAATGGCTCATATTCCAGCTAAATCTGCTACAAAATCTGACTTAAGTTTATTAAAATCATTAGAAAAAAATATGCAAAAAAGAGTTTATGGTCAAGATAGCGCAATTACCACTATTGTTCAATCAATCAAACGAAATAAAGCGGGATTAGGCTTAGATAAAAAACCAATTGGAAGCTTCTTATTTACAGGTCCAACAGGTGTTGGTAAAACTGAAGTTGCAAAAGAGTTATCTTTACAGTTAGGTGTTCATTTTGAGAGATTTGATATGAGTGAATATATGGAAGCGCATACAATTTCTAGACTTATAGGTGCACCTGCTGGTTATGTTGGATTTGAACAAGGTGGATTATTAACAGAAGCTATTAGAAAACATCCTCACACTGTATTATTACTTGATGAAATTGAGAAAGCTCATCCAGATTTAATGTCAGTATTACTTCGAGTAATGGATAATGCAGAATTAACTGATAATGCTGGTAATAAAGCAGATTTCCAAAATGTAATACTTGTAATGACTTCAAACTTAGGTGCAACAGAAGCAAATGTTATGGGATTTGCAAAAGATGATAATCTAAATGAAAACAAAGCAATTACAAAATTCTTTGCACCAGAATTTAGAAATAGACTAGATAGTGTTGTTTCTTTTGAAAGTTTATCTCTTGAAATAGTAACAAAAGTTGTTGCTAAGTTTATTGGTGATTTAGAAGAACAATTAAGTGATAAAAATATTAAAATCAATATTACAAGAAAAGCTAAAAAAGAGCTTGCAAGTATTGGTTATGATAAAACTATGGGTGCTCGACCACTTAATAGAGTTATTTCTGATAAAATTAAAAATGTATTAACAGATGAAATTTTATTTGGAAAACTTAAAAAAGGTGGAATAGTAAATATCGACTTTACTAATGATTTTACTTTTGAATATATCGTTTAATAACACGATTTATATACAATTGTAATTTAATATGAATAAAGTTTAATTACTTTTTTAATATAAATAAAGTAAAATTCAAAATTATTTAATAAAAGGATCAAGACAAATGACAAATATTTTAATAAGTTCTGCAGTTGCAGTTTTACTATTTACAGGATGTGGTGAAGATAAAAAAGTTACAACTGAGGTAGCAAAAACTGAAGTAGTTAAAGCCACAGAAGCAACAACTACAGTTGTAAAAGAAGCTAGTGCTGATGTTAAAGAAACTGTAATAAAAGCAACAACTGAATTAAAAACTACAGTAAGTGATGCTGCAGTTAAAGTTATTGATAACACTACTGCAGCAGTTAAAGAAACTACTGTAGCTGTTGTTGAAACTGCTAAAGCGGCAATTGCTACTGGTTCAACTGATTCAAAAGAGATTGCTACTGCTTCTGTTGCAGCAGTTACAAAAAAAGCTGTTGAAGTTAAAGATACAGCGAAAGAAGTAGTTGCAACTACTGTTGAAAAAGTTAAAGATACTACAACTGCTGCAGTATCTGCAACAGTTGAAAAAGCAAAAATGGCAGTAAGTAATATTACTGAAACTGAAACTGAAACAGTTGCAAAAATTGCAGTAGCAACACCTTCTATTAATGCAAAAGCATTATTTGGAGCATGTGCTGGATGTCATGGACAAAATGGTGAAAAAGCTGCATTAGGTAAATCACAAATTATTAAAGGTTGGGATAAAGCTAAAGTTATCACTGCTTTAAATGGTTATAAAGATGGTTCTTATGGTGGAGTTATGAAAGGTGTTATGAAAGGTCAAGTTGCGACTAAATCTGACGCTGAAATTGATGCATTAGCTACATTCATTTCTAATTTATAATATCTATATTTTAAAAGAAGGTTTCGGCTTTCTTTTATTTACTACTTCTTAATAAACACTCTTACCTCTTTACTTTTTTATAAATTAAATCAAAAAACACTTTTAAACTTACGCTTAACTAACGCTTCTATTTTATAATTCCATACATTCAAATTAAGGAGAATTAAAAAATGAAACTAGTAAAGAAAATAGCAATATTAACAATTGCAACAACGGTTGGTTTATTCGCAAATGGAATTGAAAATGTAGATGCTTTAGTTGAACAAATTAATAATACTACAGATGTAAAAGAGAAAAGTGTTTTAATGAAAAAACTAGATATTGAGTTTGCTGTTATGGACAAAAAAGATGTTCCAAAAGCAAAAGAGATTATTGAAACTAAACTAAAAAAAGTTAATTAATAACAAAATTATACTACATTAATTTTAAGGGAATATAAGTTTAACTTGTGTTCCTTCCCCCACTGTACTTTTTATATTTATACTTATACTCAAAACATCACATAATTGTTTTACTATATTCATTCCAATACCAAGTCCTGTAGTATTTTCTTTATAATATCTTTGAAATACTTTTTTAGTATTTTTTATTCCAATACCTGTATCTTGAATAATAAGAACTTGCTTACTTATTGTTATTGTTACATTTCCATTCTTCTTATTATATTTACAAGCATTAGTTAGTAAGTTGTCAATAATACGATCAACTCCATTCTTATTACTTTTGATTATTAATGAATTAAAGTTTTTTGTAAAGTTAATCTTTGGATATAGTTTTTGTAAAGTTTCTACTTTTTGAGTGACTAATTCTTCAATAGAAACATCTTCATCTTTTTGAATATTATTTGGACTCATAAATTCTAAGTTTTTATATAAAGAAGCAATACTTTTTGCACTTAGTTCTATCCTTTCAATTTCCTCAAAATCGCCACGCTTTCTTAATAGTTTTGAATTTAATAAAATAGAAGTTGCTGGTGTATTTAAATCATGAATTATATCTTTTAGAAAATCTTCGAGAAGGTGAAGTGCTTGTTTCATTGGTCTTAATGAATATATTGCAAAACCAATTGAAATAAGTAATAATAAAAAAAGTATTACAATACTAAATTTAAAAATTTTTACTAAAAAATCATTATAAAGTGTTTCATATTTTGCTTTATCGTAGATTACTTTTAACAGATATTGCTCTGTTGTATCTGTTTGAAAGTAAGCACAAAGCCCTTCTTTACAGGGATAAATTTTAAATAGCTTTATTTGTTTATTGTTTTCTATAATATCAAGAGAAAACTTACTACTTTTAAAGTCAAAAGTATAGTCTTTCATTTGATAAAGTATATTTTGTTCTATATCTTTTACTTTATCTTCATGATACATGTATAAAACTATACTTGAAAGTATAATTAATGGAATAAAAAAAAGAAAAAGAGTTGTGAAAAATGATTTCTTCTCATAGTTTTTCAAGTTTGTATCCTATTCCTTTTGTATTTGTAATATTTAAATCTAATGTTTTTTTTAATTTACTTATTAAAACACGTAGCGCACTATCACTTGGTTTATTCATGCAATCAAAAAATGTTGATTTATTTACTGTCATATTTTGATTTTTTATTAACAGTGAAAATATCTCTTTTTCAACTATTCCTAAAGCAATTTCTTTATTGTCTTTTAAAACTCTATTATCTAATAAATCAAATGTAATATTATTGTATTGAATAATTGGATTCTTACGTTTTAATATAGCTTTTATTCTTGCAAGTAATTCATCCAAATCAAAGGGTTTTTTAATATAATCATCACATCCACAGTTAAAACCTTCTAGTGTACTATTGGTATCTCTAAGTGCTGTAATAAAAAAGGTTGGGGTGATATCTTGGGCATCTCTTAATAGTTTTAATGTATCTAAACCATTAAGTAAAGGAACATTTATATCAAATAAATATAAATCAAATTTTTCATCATATGTATATTCAAGTACTTCTTCTCCATCATTTACAAGTGTAACTTTATAACCTTCTTGTTCTAAAATTTGTACCATTGTTTGTGCTAATATTTCATCATCTTCTAATAATAGAATTTTTATTTTTTTATTCATTTTGATGAAGGTTGCTCTGTATAAATTTTAAGGGGAATCTTGTGCTTAGCTTTTATAATAGCATCAGCTTCTTCTCTAGCTTCCTTATTCTTTTTAGCTAATTGTTCTTTTAATTCTTCTAATAGTTCTTTTTTTTCTTTAACGTTAGGTGCTTGATGAACCTTTTCTAATAAAGTATTTACTTCTGTATTTTGAGCAATTAATGAATTTGTTAAAAGAAATAATAATGCAGTTATAAAATATAGGATTTTCATTTTTTAATCTCTTTCTTTAAACTAGCCTTTTTTAAAGTATTGATTTTATTTTCCACTTTTTTAAGAGGAGTTGTTTGAAATTTATTCAAGTTACATCTATTTTTTCTTGCTAAATTGTATTGTGTATTATAAGATTTCATTGCATTATTGATATTTTTTGCAAAGATACTTTGTGATTTACTTTGTATTAAAAAAAGTTGTGCTTTTGCACCTACAAAGTCTTTTTGATTAAAGTAACCTTTATCAAATTCTTCAGTAATATATTTTGATGCATGTGTCATTATTTTTATATGTTTACTACAGAATTTATATTTAAATACTTTCTTTTCTTTCTTTTTAATAATAGGCTTTTTAATTATAGTTTTTTTTACAACGCTTACTTTTTCTACAGATTTGGTACTTATACTTTTGTTTTTATTTATTAAAGTAAATCCTGAAAGTAGTAGGACAAGTCCAATCATAAAATATGTTTGTCTTTGACTAAACATTTTATCCTTTCTTTTTTAATTGATATCTATTTTTAACTTAAAAATAATAATTAAAAATAATATTTTTGAACTTAATTATATAGGAAAAAGCATTAAAAGCTAAATAAAATATATAGTAAAATTTTCTATGAAATATCTCTAATTTAAGAGCTTTTTTAGATATAATCTTTTTAAAAATAAGGCTTCTATTTGAATATTTATCCTTTAGATAAACACTCTTATATTTTTCCAAATCCAAATTTTGCTGAGGATAAGGGTTTGCTAGCTTACGGGGGTGATTTAAATCCTAATAGAATTATAACAGCATATACTAATGGAATATTTCCTTGGTACAATGAAGATGATCCTATTTTATGGTGGAGTCCTAATCCTAGGTTTGTCTTAGAATTTGATGAATTTAAAGTATCAAAAAGTCTTAGAAAAACAATTAATAAAAATATATTTGAAATAAAGTTTGACACTAATTTTGAACAAGTTATGCGTGAATGTAAAAATATAAATAGAGCAAATCAAGATGGAACTTGGATTCAAGATGATGTAATTGAAGCTTATGTTAAAATACATGAAATAGGTTTAGCTCATTCTTTTGAAGCATATTTAGATGGAGAGTTAGTTGGTGGTGGATATGGTATCAATGTTGGAAATATTTTTTGTGGTGAATCAATGTTTACATTAAAAACTGATGCTTCTAAGGTTGCTTTGTATTATTTAGTACAAAGATTAAAAGAGAAAGGCTTTAAATTACTTGATTGTCAAATACCAACACCTCATTTAAAATCACTTGGTGGAAAAGTTATGCCAAGGGAAGAGTTTCTTCAAATGGTGAAACAATCATCTCAAAGCTTTACAGAATTTTAAAATAAAAAAGGAAAAAAATGGCAGGGAATAACGAAAATAACCCATTACATGGAATAAAACTAGAAATGATTCTAAATGAATTAGTAAAGGAATATGGATGGGCAGAATTAGACAAAAGAATAAAGTTAAATTGTTTTTATAATAATCCATCTATTAAGTCATCTTTAAAATTTTTAAGAAAGACTCCATGGGCTAGGACTAAAATAGAAAATTTATATATTACAACTTTAAAAAAATAGTTATATCTTAAGTCTAATGAATATTATACTAAGATACCTTTCTAAAAATTTATAGGATATTTACAATGATAAAAAAAATAGATACAAATAGTGAAGAGTTTCAAACGGAACTTGAACTAACAAAACAATTTACGAATAAAGTAATAGAAAACTTTAAATTTGCATATAACCCAAATGATGAAGTAAATGAATCAATTCAAATGGGATTAGCTAGGAATAAAATAATATATGGAAAGAGATATTGTCCATGTTTTATGGTTATTGGTGAAACTAAAGATGAACAAAAAGCTGCTGATAATAGATTATGTCCGTGCAAACCTGCTCTTGAAAAAGAGATACCAGAAGTTGGGAATTGTCACTGTGGAATATTCTGTACTCCTGAATTTGCTGTGCAATCTGCAAAAGAAGAAGATTTACATGATGTAATAGCAACTCATTCAAGAGGAATTACAAAAGAAGAGTGTGAGAAATTACTTTTAAAACAAGAAGTTAATTCTCAAGAAGTTGAATCATTACTAGAAGCTAGAGATTTAGGTTTTGTAAAATTCAATCTAATTGATACTAGAGAATGGATGGAATGGGTAGGTACAAGAATTAAAGGAACTGATTATTTAATTCCTACAACATCATTTTATCAAGCCTTAGATCGAGTTGATGACCAAAAAGATGTTCCTGTAATCGTTTATTGTTTAAGTGGTAGTAGATCTGCTTACTGTCAAAGAATTATGCTTGATTTAGGATATAAATCAGTTGCAAATTTAGACTATGGAATTTCAACTTACCAAGGTGAAAGAGAAAGTGGAGAAGAGTAAAAAAGATTAATTTAGAATCTTAAGATGTATCCTTTTTAGGATATATCTTTTTTATAATAAGATATATCCTCTTTATAATCTTCTGTATATGTTTTTAATAAATGCATAATTGATATAAAGAATGTTACCATTGCAGGTCCAATAATCATCCCCCAAAATCCAAATGTTGAAAGTCCTGCTACAATTGCAAAGAATATTAAAATCTCATTTACTTTAGTAGGAGTTTTTACAATCTTTTGATTTATATATTTTATAATAACTGGTTTAGCAAAAGTATCCGCAAAGATTGAAATCATTAATATTGAATAAATTGCTATAACAATAGCATTCGTAATTGATCCTGTCGTTCCTTCATAGATTACTATAGGTACCCACATAATAACTCCACCAATAACAGGAACTAGTGAGGCAAAGCCATACAGAACTCCCAATAACAAGCCATCGTATTTATAGAATGTTAAAAAGAATCCAAATAGAAAGCCTTCAAATATTGCTGTAACTAAAACAGAGTATAAAACTACAGTCATTACATTTGATGATTCGTAAAAAAGTGTGATGGAATCATCGTTTTTTATTGGTAAAAGTTCTTTTACATAAGTTGATAAGCCATTTGAATAAAGTGTAAAGAAGAAGAAAAATATCAAAATCATAACCATATCAATCATGAAAGTAGCAGAATTCTTCCCTAAGTAAGCTCCAAGAGAAAGCATTTTTTGTACTACTTCACCTGCATTTACTTTTGCTAAAATTTGATTTAATTGTTCTTTTAAAAACAAGAAGTCATCAGATATATTTTCAACCCAGAACTTGATATTATCAAAGCCTTTAATCAATGCTTGTTGATCAACATGATTAAAGAAGTTCGCTAAGGAAAAAATACAATACATTACAGGAATAAAAAATATTGCACCAAGTGTTATTGTCATTATAATTGAAGATATAGTTCTACTTTTTAATCTATTTTCTAAAAATATTGTTAAAGAGTTTGTTGCAACTGCTAAAAGTAAGGCAACAAATATTGCTTTTAAAAATGGGCTAAATAATTCCACTATAAAAAATATTGTAATAGCTGCAATAAAAATTAAAAAGTAAATTGGTTTCAAAATAAATTACCTTCCTCGTTTAGTTTTTGACTTACTGGATATGATAGTCTAAACATTTCATATGTTTTAATGGAAGCTATTCTTCCTCTTGCTGTTCTTTCAATAAAACCATTTGCAAGTAAATAAGGTTCAATTGCATCTTCAATTGTTCCTTCATCTTCACTAAGAGCTGCTGCCATAGTTGAAAGTCCCATAGGTTTTCCTTTATTTGAAACTAGTAGTTCAAGAAGATTTATATCCATCTCATCAAATCCACTTTCATTAACTCCTAGTTGATCTAATGCAAATTTACATCTTGATAAATCTATTCTTTCTTCATTTTCTACTTCTGCAAAATCTCTTACACGTCTAAGAAGTCTTAATGCAACTCTTGGAGTTCCTCTACTTCTTCTAGAAATTTCATCTGCTGCATCATCTTCACAATATTTATTTAATTTGTCTGATGCAATTTGAATAATCTTTGCTAATTCTTTATGATTGTAAAACTGCATTCTAAAATGCATACCAAATCTTTCTCTTAAAGGATTTGAAAGCATTCCAGCTCTGGTTGTTGCTCCAATTAGAGTAAATCTTGGCAAGTCAATTTTAACAGTTTGTGCAGCAGGACCTGAACCTATAATAATATCTAATCTATAATCTTCCATTGCAGGATAAAGTATTTCTTCAACAGCAGGTGAGAGTCTATGAATTTCATCAATAAATAAAATATCACCTTCTTCTAAGTTTGTTAAAATTGCTGCTAAATCTCCAGATTTTTCAATCATTGGTCCAGCTGTAATTTTAATATTTGTATTCATTTCATTAGAAATTAGGTATGAAATTGTTGTTTTTCCAAGTCCTGGAGGTCCGTAGAATAATATATGATCTAAAGCTTCATTTCTTTTTTTAGATGCTTCAATAAAAACTTTTAAATTTCTTTTTATCTTTTCTTGACCAATATAATCATCCCAAGTAGAAGGTCTTAAACTTACTTCATTATTATCTTCTTCAAATGATACTGATTCAACTTCTACGATTCTTTCCATAGCTTAGTATTCTTCGTCTTTTGAAGGGAATGAATTATCTTGAACGTCGTTTCTATATTGATTTAAAGATTCTTTTACTAGTTGGGCACCATTTAAATAATGTCTTACAAATTTTGGTTTAAAATCCTCAAAGAAACCTAACATATCTGACCAAACTAATACTTGACCATCTGTAACATTTCCTGCACCAATTCCAATTACAGGAATATTAACAGCTTGTGTAATTTTTAATGCAGCATCGCTTTTAACACCTTCTGCAACTATTGCAAATGCTCCTGCTTTTTCAACAGCAATAGCATCACATATGAGTTGTTCCGTATCTTCGTCTGTCTTACCTCTAACTTTATATCCACCTTCACTTCTTACATATTGAGGCATTAAACCAATATGTCCCATAACAGCAATTGAATTTGAAGTTAGATATTTTATTATATGTGCTTTATCTTCTCCACCTTCAATTTTAATAGCAGCGGCATTTGTTTCTTGGTAAACTTTTACTGCGTTCTCAAGAGCTTGATTTTCATTTATATATGTACCAAATGGCATATCTAAAATTACAAAAGCTTTAGGTGCACCTTGACATACTGCTTTTGTATGATAAATCATTTGCTCTAAGGTTATAGATAGAGTATCAGGCATGCCCGCAAAGCTCATATTTAAACTATCACCTACTAAAATCATATCTGCAATCTCATCAAAAAGTTTTGAGAAAAGTGCATCATATGCTGTTATCATCGTAAGTTTTTTATTATTTTTAGAATTTTTTATTTTTGTAACATTCATTTTTTCAAAATCGTTTTTTATAATACTCATTTTATAT
>Ga0105358_10000554_pt1 | contig 18777 bp, 15 predicted proteins | sample GOMGulsemesocosm_5_FD_83509 | JGI IMG/M metagenome (GOLD analysis project Ga0105358, IMG submission 83509) | Methane-oxidizing microbial communities from mesocosms in the Gulf of Mexico - GOM15C Gulf of Mexico | ecosystem: Environmental > Aquatic > Marine > Cold seeps | place: Gulf of Mexico... | reverse complement strand
TTAATAAGTCTTTGTGCCTTGGGTTGACGTTGCCGTTTGCCCGAAGCAGGAGGCGCATTCTACGCTTCCGTGTTTTAATGTCAACGTTTTTTTGAATCTTTTTTAAAAGTTTTTGCAAACTCTTAAAACCTTCATTACTTAAACTTAAAGTAAAACGTTACGTTAGCTAATGCTCTTTAAAAGAGCAGAGATAACTTATCAAAACGTCCCATTGGTTACGCTTTTTGGCTGTACCCCTTGGAACTGATGCGCATTGTATAGAGTTTAGTTCCAAGGTCAAGTATAAATACAACATTATATTATTTTATTAAACAACCTCACCTTTAACGTTTAAATAATGTACATCTTAAGTAAAAAAGTCAAATGAAAAGCTATATTTATAATTACATTGCAAGACCACCATCTATTTCTACAACTCTACCCGTAAAGAATTCATTTTCAAAAATGTATTTTGCTGTATGCGCAATTTCGTCTGCATCTCCTAAACGGCCTACCGGCTTCATTTTCTCTAACCTATCACGCATCTCTGGCTTCATAGCATCGGTCATAGGCGTTCGAATAACACCTGGGGCTATTGCACCCACTCTAATTCCATGTCGACCTAACTCCCTTGCCCAAGTCGTTGTCATCGCAACAACACCCGCCTTTGCTGAAGCGTAATTGGTTTGTCCTATATTTCCTCCTCGTGAAATAGAGGACATATTTATAATGACACCTTTACTCCCTGATTCAATCATATAAATCGCTGCCTCACGACCACACAGAAACACACCTGTTAAATTAACATCAATAACAGACTGAAAATCTGCTAGTGACATTTTATCAGTTACTACACCATTTTTGGCTTTAACAAACATGCCATCGCGTAATATACCAGCGTTATTAATTAAGCCATCAATACTATTAAAGTCATCATTAATTTGCTTAAATGTACTTTCAACTTGCTCTTCAATACTAACATCTGAAAGATAAAATTTAGTACGTGTATTAGCAGTACCATTTTGCTTAACTAATTCGGTAGTTTCACGCAGTAGATCTTCATTTAAATCTATTAAAGCTATATTAGCACCACTTTTAGCAAAGTTGATTGCCATTGCACGGCCAAGACCTTGGCCTCCGCCGGTAATGATAATAGTTTTATTTTTTAAATTCATAATATCCTCTATTTCTATCCAAACCAATTCAAGTTGTAAATTTCAGTATTTCTGTGCGGATTATACCCAGACGTTGACAAAATTCTAGTTTAGAAATATTTCAAATGTCACATAACACCGCATTTTCCAGTAGCTGTGTATTACATTCAGCAGTATTTATTAAAAGTAGTTAAATAAACTTGAAATACATTTGCTACCACTTTCTTGTGCAACATGGCCGACAGACAGTACGATTGACTATTGAGAAGTTAAGTTGAGTATCTATCTATAGATAATCTAATCCTTATATAGCACAAGAAAAGTTTTACGTTAATAATAATTTTTTCATATAAATATTAAACCTACCAAAAATATAATTATTATTTCTTTTGTTTCTTCTTTTACTCTGTTAAGTTTTTATAAAATTTTAAACCAAATGAGGAAAATAAAATGGCAGGATTCGACAAAGTAGTCTCAAGCTATAAGGAAGCCATGGCTGGACTAACAGATAACATGACCGTTATCGCGGGTGGTTTTGGTTTATGTGGTATCCCGGAAAACTTGATCAGTGAAATAAAACGTAAAGGTACTAAAGGATTGACCTTAGTGTCAAATAACTGTGGTGTTGATGATTTTGGTTTAGGTGTTTTATTGACTGATAGACAAATAAAAAAAATTGTGGCTTCTTATGTAGGTGAAAACGCTGAATTTGAACGCCAAATGATGGAGGGAGAACTAGAAGTAGAATTAACGCCACAAGGCACTCTAGCTGAAAAAATGCGCGCTGGCGGCGCTGGTATCCCTGCATTTTACACAGCTACAGGTGTAGGTACGCCGGTAGCGGAAGGTAAAGACGAACGAACATTTAACGGTCGTGATTATATTTTAGAAGAAGCCATTGTTGGTGATTTCGCCATTGTTAAAGCCTGGAAAGCTGACAGATACGGTAACTTAGTGTTCAGAAAGACGGCAAGAAACTTTAATCCTATGGCGGCAACGGCAGGAAAAATCACCGTAGTTGAAGTTGAAGAAATTGTTGAACCAGGTGAATTAGATCCAGACCAAATTCACACAGCAGGAATTTATGTTGATCGTTTAATATTAGGCAACTTCGAAAAACGTATAGAACAACGCACTATTCGTCAATCTTCAGCAAAAGGAGATAAATAATGGCTTTATCAAGAGAACAAATTGCACAACGTGTTGCCCAAGAGTTACAAGATGGTTATTACGTGAATTTAGGTATAGGTATCCCAACCTTAGTTGCTAACTATATACCTGACAACATGGAAGTCATGTTGCAATCAGAAAATGGGCTTTTAGGTATGGGACAGTTTCCAACCGAAGAAGAAATAGATGCTGATCTAATCAATGCTGGTAAGCAGACTGTCACAATGGCCAAAGGCGCTTCTATTTTCGATTCTGCAGAATCATTTGCCATGATCCGCGGTGGTCATGTTGACTTAACCGTTCTTGGCGCATTTGAAGTAGACGTAAATGGTAACATTGCCTCTTATATGATTCCTGGTAAACTTATCAAGGGCATGGGCGGTGCCATGGATTTAGTCGCTGGCGCGGATAATATAATAGTTACCATGACTCATGCATCAAAGCATGGTGTATCAAAGCTACTGAGCAATTGTACTTTACCTCTCACCGGAAAGTCGTGCATCAAAAAAGTATTAACTGATTTAGCCTTTATTGAAATAAAAGAAGGAAAATTTCATTTACTAGAACGCGCGCCGGGTGTCTCAGTTGAAGAAATAATCAAGTTAACTGAAGGTGAGCTCGTTGTTACGGGTGATATTCCTGAGATGACATTTTAATAAAAGATACGCAAGTATTCAGCTATACAACAATAATGCTCTGTTGTAGGTTATTGTTGATACTTGCCGAAAGACTTATAGATAAAGGGCTGTTGGCATATTAAGTATTTAAATAAAAATTGTTTGAAAGCCACTGTTCATAAAGGCTATAGCTAAATTGTATCCCGACAACAATAGCCTTCTACAACAGAGCCTAAAACAAACAGATTTAGTACATAATTAAACCTTTACTTTTTATCAAACAGTAAAGGTTCCCATACATAAAAAGCAAACTTCAGTCACGGCTGGGACACTTTTTCATCGTTATCGTATCACCTTAGTTCAGTGGTTTTGGGCTATCTATTTTCTTGGCTCAGATAAAGGATGTATATCAGCGTTAAGTTTAAGTTAATTGATAGAAGTTAATTGGCGAACCGCAAGGTTGATATTGGAGCAGCGATGGGACATGTAGATGGTTTGTATCAATTAAGTAGAACAATAGACCTAGTTGATACACTGGTTGGCGGTAGACAAAAAGGTAAACGAGGGCGTGGCGCAGCAGGCAAAAAGAATGTATTAATTGCCTGTGAAACCAAGAATAAAAACGCTTAATTTATAGTAATAGAAGTTGACGAGAGTATTTGTTTTTTTAGCGTTAATAAATTTATTAAAAAGCACTTAAAACGAGGTCAAAAATTCATTCAGATGCATTACCAGCATTGAATATCATTGACCCAACACAAGACTATGAGATTAGGGAAACACCGAGTTATTTAGTTGGTGAAGGCTACCATGGGTACACATAGCCATCAGCAATTTAAAATATTTTGTTAGGTATATTTCACGGGATGTCAGGAAAGCACCTACAAGAATACTTAGATGAGTTTTGTTATTGGTTCAACCGTCGGTTTATCGAAAACAGATACCTAACCGATTGTTAAACTAAGCAATAATTCATACACCTGTAAAATCGTCCTAAGCTAAATACATAGGTATGATAAATTATGACTAAAAAATGCAATTATGTCGAAAGTAAAAATGCTTTAGTACTCACCGGAGGTGGTGCGCGTGCTGCATATCAAGTGGGTGTGTTATCAGCCATTGCCAAATTAATTCCAAGAAATCATGGTATCCCCTTTTCAATTCTATGTGGCACTTCTGCAGGAGCTATTAATACCACGGCGTTAGGTTGCTATGCCTCATGTTTTAATTTAGGTGTAAAAAAACTAGAATGGATATGGAAAAATTTAGACACAGCAAAAATTTATCATAATGACACCAAAGGCGTTTTTGGACATATTGGAAAAGGAATGTTAGCCAGTTTTCAAGCTGACTATGCTAATAAATTACCTCGTAGTTTATTAAACAATGATCCTCTAAGAAAATTACTTAATTCTGTTATGAATTTTAAACGTATTGATAACAATATATTACGTGGATATTTATCAGCAGTCTCAGTAACTGCATCAAGTTATAGCACAGGAAACTCTATCAGTTTTTTTCAAGCAGAAGATAAAACTCAACCTTGGGAAAGAGCAAGACGTTGTGGTCAACCAACACAGCTAAATAGTGAGCATTTAATGGCATCCTCAGCTATTCCATTGGTTTTTCCATCAATAAAAATAAAAAATCAATATTTTGGTGATGGCTCAGTACATCAATTATCACCACTTAGCCCTGCTATTCATTTGGGTGCTAAGCGTGTCTTTGTTATCGGTGTAGACCAACCTAAAACATCATTATATATTAGTGAAAACAATCCTCACCCACCTACGGCAGCAACTATTGCCGGTCACCTACTAGATTCCATTTTTGCAGATACGATGAATAGTGATTTAGAGCGATTGGTACGCATTAATGATACATTAAAATTAATTCCAAAAAGTAAAAAAAACAATATGGAAGGTTTGAAACATATAGACAGTTTTATTATTAATCCAAGTCATGATTTTAATGCCATAGCACACAATTATTATTATGACTTACCTTTACCTGTTCGACTGTTGTTACGTAGTGCAGGTATCAACAGCGACTCTGAATCAAGTATTATTAGCTATCTATTATTTGAAAAAAACTTTTGTACTGAATTAATAAAATTAGGCTTTGAAGATGCCATGGAGCAGGAAAATCAAATAAAACTTTTTTTGAATTTATAGCCACAATCAAAACAATAAAACATTAAATACCCTCGTGTACATACCTATCTGCACCTTCTACTCCTCTAGGCTTACCTCGAACAATCAGTGTATCTTGGACTTGTAAAATAGTACCTTTTTCTGGTGATTCACATTCAATATTACCACGGCGTAAGGCTAAAATATTCACTTGTCTTTTCCCAAGGTTTAATGACTCAATGCTCCTGCCACAACCAAAAGAATCATGATTTATCAAAATAGCATGTGCAAATTCAATTCTATCAATAGCTTCAGGGCTCATGTCAGTGTGCTCTCCCTGAAAGAATCCATGCAAATGATTATAATGGTTTTTACGCTCCTTTTGTACACGGCGCATAATGCGAGAAAACGGCACACCAGTAAGCGATAGTACTTGTGAAACTAACATTAAGCTACCTTCTAAGCTTTCTGGAACCACCTCATTTGCACCCGCTTCATATAACTCATCTAACTGATCATCATTACGTGTGCGGACCAAAATAGGCACCTCTGGTGATAAAGAACGTACTTTTTGAATAACCTCTAAAGACTGTTTATCTTCACCAAACGCGATTACTACCAATTTAGCTTGTGATAAGTGTGCTGCATTTAACAGTTCTGTTTGTCTTGACGACCCAAATAACACACTTTCTCCTGCTTCTCGTGCTGTTCTGGTACGGAGGGGATCAATATCAATTGCGACAAAGTCAATTTTTTCTTGCTTTAAAAAACGGCTAACCGTTTGCCCAATTCTACCAAATCCACAAATAATCACATGATCTTTTAAATTGTCATTTTCAGGTAATTGCTCTAAATCATCTGTTTCAGGAGCTTTTTCCTGACTTAAAAAAATAGACCATGAGCGACAATGATCTATCATATACGGCGTAATAGCCATACTAATAACACCTGCACCTAGTAACATAGATGATACATCACTGGGTAATAATCGTACTTGATTAGCAAGTGCAATAAGAACAAAACCAAACTCTCCCATTTGAGCCAACATTAACCCTGATGCCCAAGCATTTTTTGAAGATTCTCCAGCTCGAGTGGCTAAAGTTTTAATCACCATCACTTTAACTAACATAAAGCTAAACATAATGGCAAGTAGGCTAAAAGGTGATGATATTATTAAATTAACATCAAGCTTCATACCGACAGTTATAAAAAACAAACCTAATAAAATATCACGATAGGGTCTTATATCAGCTTCTAATTGGTGTTTATATTCACTTTCACTTAACATCATGCCTGCTAAAAAAGCGCCCAACGCCATGGACAAACCAAACCACTGGGTAAGAGCCGAAGCTAATAGTGTGACTAAAAGTGTCGTTAAAACAAATAATTCGTCCGTTCTTACTTGAGCAATAACATTGAATACTTTAGGTAAAAGCCATTTACCAATAAATAATAATAAGGTTACAACCACAACACCTTTAAGAATGGCGATACCTAAAGCCCAAACCATTGAAGTATCACTGTCCACTGCAAACATGGGAATAATAATAAGTAGTGGCACTACCGCGACATCTTGAAATAATAAAATAGCAACCGATAACTGGCCTGATTTACGTTTCATTGCGCCTGTTTCACTTAGTTGTCTAATCACAATAGCAGTGGAAGATAATGCTAAAATACCACCGACAACAAAAGCTGATTCAAAACTTAGACCAAAAAACATACTGGCGATCATAAAAATTAATAAAGAGATACCAACTTGTAAACTTCCCACCGCTAACACTAAATGCCGCATTGCTATCAAACGGGGTAGAGAGAACTCTAAACCTAAAGTAAATAATAAAAAAACAATACCCAACTCAGCGAAATGATCGTAATCCACTTGGTCTTGAGCTATATTTAAACCATGTTCTCCCACTATCATACCGGCAACCAGATAGGCTAAAATAGCAGGCAATTTTAATCGACGGAATAACCATACAATAAAGACCGCACTAAATAAAATAGCTAAAACTTCAAGATGACCGCTCATATAAATTCCTTAAAGATCATAAGTATATACCTGCTCCACTTGAAGGTGCTCGTTACGGGAACTCTGAGCAATTCATAATCAAGCCGCATTTTTTTATTAAGATCATTCCCCTAAAAAAACATAAAACAGAGCATTATTTACTTAACACTCTTCAAAGAGCTGATTTTTAAACGCTTTATGTTGCGTTATTGATTTCGACAAGAGCACTACAAGGATATGTAGTTTATTGGAGAATACCACAGCATATTATCCTGAATAACCATTTTCTTCAACAAATACTCTAATCAGGGCAAGATCATGAGATATATTTTTACAGTAAAATATGATCAAACAGGAGAAACACACAAGGTGAGATAATTGCCGATGATGGTAAAACCGTCAGGGGGAGTTATGATAAGAAAAATAAGCAAGGTGCTATCCATAGGTTAAGCGCGTTTGCCTCAGAAAATGGCGTTTTACTTGGTCAAGTTAAAACGTATGAAAAATCGAATGAAATTACCGCTATTCCCGATTTGTTATCTAAGCTAGAGATTAAAGGCGCGGTAGTCACCATATAAAACAACGCTAGACAGTGATTATACAGAAAAAGTCATATCGACTACTTTTTCACCGCTCATGTTCTTGCCCTGATACTCTAATGCTTTTCAATGCTTTTCCTAAAGGCGTTTCTTATTCCAACTCAATTCTACATATTCAAACGGAGTGGGAATCATTGCCATATGGCAATTTTCTGCCGTCAAGTTACTAACAATAATGTTAATAATATAGTTTATATAAAAAAATGAATTACAACCGCAACTATAAAAAACTTATTAATCAATAAGTTAAAATATATGTCAATTATTATTTCATTACATTAATGCAAATTACAATTTGGAACGGTTTTTGCTTAAACATAGATATAAGGTAATAAACTTATATGACCGTCAATAATTAGTTTTCTATAAAATTGACAAGGCTAAAATATAGAGAGGCACAAGTATGCAAACATTAAATATACTTGATAATTCAACATCATCGTTTCATGCATTTAATGTATTAAAAAATACTTCCAACAATTTTACTGAAAATCACTCTAGCTTACTAAGTCAGCTGCAAACCACACTAGATTTAGGTAAGTTACTTGATATTATTGCTATGGAAGCTGCGCGTTATATTAGCTTTTGTGGCTTGTATTTCAAGACTCAAACAGTAAGTAAAACCTTACAAGGAAGCCGTAAAGCCAAGCATGAACGTCAATTTGAATTAAAAATTAATGACGAATTTATTGGTACATTAAGCTACGGTATCGATAGTCCTTTATGTATGATTCATTCCAAAGAGTTACAACGCATTCATCAGACCATCCTGTATCCATTAAAAAATGCTTTGCAATACCATCAGGCTATGCAACTTGCATTACACGACGGACTTACTGGTTTAGGTAATCGTCGATATTTTGATGAACAATTAAAACGTGCTATGCATAATGCAAACCGTCATCATATCCAAGTTGGCTTAGTATTAGGTGACTTAAATAAGTTTAAAGCCATCAATGATACTTATGGTCATGGTATTGGCGATCAAGTTTTAAAACAATTTGCTAATATACTTCGCACTTGTATTCGTGATTCCGATAGCACTTTTCGTTTTGGCGGTGATGAGTTTGCTATTATAGTAGAAAATGCCAGTGAAAATTCTTTAGACATTATTCAAAATAGAATTAATAATGCTTTAGAAACTAATGTGTTATTAGCAAAATATCAAGTAGGTTGCAGCTTAGGCGCTACTTTTATGAATAGGGCTGATAATGAGCAAAGTTTATTTGAGCGTACTGATCAAGCTTTATATCGTCAAAAAATGAATATGTCAAAGCACTTAAGTGTAGTTTAATTTGGCTCTATTGTAGAACACTGTTGTCACCCGTCAGCAGCTACTAAAATTTTTTATTTATTAAGCTTTGCGTCACTTCTGTTGATCCAACCTTTAAAATTAGCAATCATAAGCATAAGTTATTGCCCCGCTCGCGGTCTGGATATGATAAACCTTGTCTATTACCCTATCTTTATCGCTTATGGTCACAATTTTTTTGATTGGCTAACGCCACATATGGCCATGAGCCTACAATACATAACACCGAATTTTCCGTTATATTCGCCATAAAGTTTGTGGCTATTTACATTTACCTTAATTTAATAGCAGCCATAAAAATGCAGCTCTAGGAGCTGCATTTTATTACTAGCTTATGTGCATCCTGCACGCTTATTCAGTGTTCTTATTTCATCCATGAAACCTTCCTTGGTGTATTCTTTTAGTAATACCTACTTATTGTACTTTAGCATTACATCCTTGTATTTCCTTGCTTTTATCACTAAAAATTCCTTAGCAACATCCTCATTGCTTAGCTTAATCCCTAATTATCCTTTATAGAGCTTCCTACTCTGTGTCTTCCTGACGCATTTAATATTACACTGAAAAATAACATTTCTAAGGATGCAAAAAAAAACATTTTACTTTCAAGTTAACAACAATAAATAACATGAAATAATTCACCTACAATTCAACACCTTAAAGTGACAATCATAATAAACCCTACTATTTAAAGTAACATGTCTCACACAAATGTAAGACATGTCTTACATTTGTGTGAGACATAACCACATTATGCGCTAAATAAAGTTTAGCGCTAGGCACCAAATTAACCCTATATTTTAATAGCAATTAACCCGTTCCTATTTAATTAAGACTAGATGACAATTAAACTTGACTGTGTAGCTTACTCAGGAGTGCTTTAATGCCGTCATCTTCGAAATATATCGTCAAAGATCCATTCTCAAATAGACTGTTTGTTGTTTAGAGTGTGACGTCATTCAAACTTAAGGCTTGTGTTATTTGTGAATGGGATTATTAGTTCTTTAAAATTTTTCAACTTTCAAACCTGTAGTTGACTAACTTATAAAAGATACCATAACTGTTAATTAATTAAATTTTCTTGGTACAATCAATGTTATACCTCTAAACTCTACAGCAGTTCTTGAGCACTTGCTCTATATTGTCTACAATAATGCACTTTTTAAATACTTCAGGTCACTAAAATGAACGACACTAAATCGCTACCAGCTTTGCCGGATCGCCTTTCTGGGAACTCCCGTAGCCCACACCATGTAGCAGAAATTTTCGAGCACAACATTGGCATTCGCCTTAACGGCAAAGAGCGTTCTGATGTCGAGGAATATTGTATCAGTGAAGGTTGGGTAAAAGTTGCCTCTCCAAAGGCCTTAGACCGTCGGGGGCAACCGCTTTTGATGACACTAAAAGGAACTGTTGAGGCCTTTTATAGTTAAGCAGTTAGTTAAGCAGTTTCCTACGCCCGTTACTTATCTGTTATATCAATAACAGATAAGTTTATTTTACCTGCTGAGCAAACGGCATTTAAACTGTTTTAATAAACAATAATACAGTTGGCTTTATGTTTCCCTAATAAGAGCCAACCCTATTAATTATATTACTACCACTTATGGGAGAATTAATATTAAAAAATCAATGTTATATAATAGTGGTCAAAAACTAGATTCAGACAGCATTAACCCTACCCATTGCCCATTGTGTAATAAAAACAATAATTGTGGGAATTTACCCCCTGATGATTCTAGCCTAGATTGTTGGTGTAATGATCAAACAATACAGTTTCCCGAAACGTTATTAACAAAAACCCTTAGTACAGCTAAAAACAAAGTATGTATATGTAAAGCATGCGCTTTACTTCATAGCTAATTCTAGGGATTAAGTTTACGCTGATTACGAACTTTATCTCAGCTGATAAAAAGCTGTTACCTGCTAATTGCAAACTGTCATCTGCTTATTTATATTTGCACTTAGCCTACTTTAAAAGCCCACTTTTCAATCGCTGACAATTTACTCATGCCTGAAACCCGTCTTTCCCACCTAAAGTATGATTTTTTATTGAATGAAAATTAAATATAGTAAAAGAGGATATAATAAAGATAAACAATACCGTAAATCAATATTATTAACTAGCGAGGAATAAATTATGTGGATTAAGCCAAACTTTGAAGAAATGCGTTTAGGATTTGAAGTAACTCTTTACATCAGTAATCGTTAATTTTTTTAAATCTTTAAGAATAAATTACCTCAGTGATAGTAAACACTTAAAATACTGAGGTAATTATACCAATCAAACAAACCAAGTGATCTTTTAGAATGATATTATATATAACTCATATATAGATATCACTCGTTAATCTCTTACTCCCCTTTTGTCTTGCTCTCGAGGCACATATGAAAATTTTAGTTTTAGGCTCAGCTGCAGGTGGAGGATTTCCACAATGGAATTGTCACTGCGCAAATTGTAAAGGTTTACGTGACGGTACAATTAAAGCAACAGCTCGTACTCAATCATCTATTGCCGTCAGCCCAAATGGTAAAGATTGGGTATTAATAAACGCATCTCCCGATATTCGTGAACAAATAAATCAATCGCCACAACTTTGGCCTGAAAATGGTACTCGTGGTACTAATATTCGTGCAGCAATTTTAACTGACAGCCAAATTGATCATACCACTGGGCTTTTAACCCTACGTGAAGGGCTACCACTTGATGTTTATTGTAGTGATGTCGTATATGAAGATCTGTCAACTGTTTACCCCTTATTTAACTTGCTTTCACATTGGCATGGTGGTCTAAGCTTTAGCAAGATTAACACTGAACAACAACAACCGTTTAGTGTCAATAACGTTGACAGTATAGAATTTGTTCCTGTTATTATTGAATCAAATGCTCCTCCTTATTCCCGTTATCGCGATAAAGTGGTTGCTGGTAATAATATTGGTTTAAAGATTATTGATAAAAATACCGGAAAGTATTTATTTTATTTGCCGGGCATTGTTGAAAGTACTCCTGAAGTTGAGGAAATATTATCCAAAGCAAGTTGTGTTCTCATTGATGGTACGTTATGGCTCGACGATGAAATGATAGCTCAAGGTGTGGGTACTAAATTAGGATCAGAGATGGGCCATATGCCGGTTAATGGTGACTATGGTACAGTCGCTCTTTTGAATAAGTTTACGATAGATCGAAAAATTCTTATACATATTAATAACACTAACCCCATTTTAAATGAAGAGTCTCCTCAGCATCAATTTGTTTTAGACAATGGTGTAGAAATTGCCACTGATGGCATGGAAATAACTATTTAACCTCACTATATAGGATCCCTTGTTATGCAAGCTTGGACAAAAGAACAGTTTGAACAAAAACTTAGAGACAAAGGTGAGTTATACCATATTAATCACCCTTTCCATATTGCTATGCATAAAGGAGAATGTACTAAGGAAGAAATTAGGGGTTGGGTTGCTAATCGTTTTTATTATCAAGTAAACATACCGATTAAAGATGCAGCAATCATGGCAAATTGCCGAGATATAGAAACCAGGCGTTTATGGATTCAGCGCATTTTAGATCATGATGGAAATGCGGGTGATCAAACCTTAGGTGGTATTGAAGCTTGGCTACGTTTAGGTGAAGCGGTTGGCTTAGACAGACAAGACTTATTAGATGAAAAATTTGTTCTACCCGGTGTTCGATTTGCTGTAGACGCTTATGTTAACTTTGCTCGTAAAGCTAGCTGGCAACAAGCAGCCTGTTCATCATTAACAGAAATGTTTGCACCTGAAATACATCAAAGCCGTCTTGATAGTTGGCCGCAAAATTACCCCTGGATAAAAGCTAAAGGTTTAGAATATTTTCAAATGCGCTTGTCGCAAGCGCGTCGTGATGTAAATCATGGTTTGCAAATAACCTTAGATCATTTTACAAGCCGAGAAGCACAAGAAGATGCATTAAATATTTTGCAGTTTAAACTGGATATTCTATGGAGTATGTTAGACTCAATGACCTTAGCTTATCAACAAGGTAGAGCTCCTTATCAAGCAATACTTGGTCAAGACTCAATTAAAAACCCTATATTCCATAAAGGTATATTTAAGTGACCACACGAACAGTCCCCTCGAATATAAGCCCAACAATGACGCCATCACTTAATCCTATGTTCCGCTTTCAGTGGGAAAAAGCGCAAGACTGCTTTGTGTTATTATTTCCAGAAGGTATGGTTAAACTCAATGGCGGTGCTGGCGAAATTATGCAGCTTATTGATGGAAAAAAAAACGTACAGCAAATTACTGACACTCTGCAAAGTAAATTTCCAGACTCAGGTAACTTAGCGTCTGATGTGATTGAATTCATCACAACTGCAATTGAAAAGAAGTGGCTTTATCATGACTAGTCAATCAAAAACAGATATATCAATGCAAGACTCCGCTGCCATCGTTGGCCCACCACTTTGGCTACTCGCAGAGCTAACTTATGATTGCCCGCTACACTGCCCGTATTGCTCTAACCCAACGGAATTAGGTGAAATAAAAAATGAATTAACTACACAAGAGTGGTGTCAGGTATTTAGCCAAGCAAGAGAAATGGGCGCGGTACAACTCGGTTTTTCTGGTGGTGAACCCTTGCTACGAAAAGATTTAGAAGTACTAGTAAAGCATTCTAGAGACCTAGGTTTTTATACCAATTTAATTACCTCAGGTATTGGTTTAACCGAAAAGCGTATCGCTAAGTTAAAAGAAGCGGGTTTAGATCATATTCAAATAAGCTTTCAAGGCGCTGACCCTGAACTAAATGATGCAATTGCGGGTCGTGGTAATGCTTTTCAACAAAAGTTTGATATGGCTAAATCGGTTAAAGCGCAAGGTTATCCTATGGTGCTTAACTTTGTTTTATCTAAACAAAACCTCGATCAAATTGCTGACATCATGCTTTTAAGTTGTGAGCTTGAAGCTGATTATGTAGAGTTAGCAACCGCACAATATTATGGTTGGGCATATCAAAACCGTGATCATTTATTACCCTCACAACAACAGTTATTTGAGGCTGAGTGTATAGTTAATGAATTTAGAGATCAACAAAATGGTAAAGGGCCACATTTTATTTTTGTAACGCCTGATTATTATGAAACTCGTCCAAAAGCTTGTATGAATGGATGGGGAACAACCTTTTTAACCATAACACCTGATGGTTCAGCTTTACCTTGCCACAGTGCAAAAATGTTGCCACTAACTTTCCCAAATATTAAAGATAAATCTATTGCTGAGATATGGCAGCAAGACTTTTCATTTGATTATTTTCGCGGTGATGATTGGATGCCACAACCATGTAAAGGTTGTGATGAAAAAGAAAAAGATTTTGGCGGATGTCGTTGTCAGGCCTTTATGATGACGGGCGACATGCATAAAACCGATCCCGTTTGTAGTAAATCTGAAGATCACCACTTAATTCAACAGGCTATTGCAAGTGCTACTAACCCATCAAAACCAATAGTAAAACGCGTTAACCAAAAAGCAATGAAGCATGCTAAAGATACTGCGTTAAACATTACCCGTATAAAAGTATAATTTTGACCTCACCATTAACAGAAGGTATAGAAGATATCTATCGCCATCAAAATGGGTTGAAACATATCAATGTGAGTAATAGTGATGGTTTTAGTGCACTATTTGTTGTTAATACTCCCGTAATTGATAATAGCGGTGTTGCTCATGGCGTGGAGCATATGGTATTTCGTGGAAGTACAGCTTTTCCTCAACCAGAAACCTTATTTCAACTAACTTCATTAACTGATGCTAAAATTAATGCTTCAACATTTGCTAACAAGACTTATTTTCATTGCCAAAGCCAGTGTCCTCATACTTTTTTGTTAGCTGTTAATTATTTACTTAATGGCTTGTTTAATCCAGATTTCAACGCTGACGATTTACATTATGAAATTCATGATGGTAAAAATAAAGGTGTTATTTATCTGGAATTGTTAGGCGCAGAGCAAGCGGATAAAGAAAGTGCTCAAGAATACACTCAAAATAATAAAAATATTATTAAAAAAGTTTGCTATGGTGGTATTAGCACATTAATTGGTGAGCTATCACTAAACGATTTAACGCGCTTCCATCAACGATTTTATCAAGCAAGAAATATCACTTTAGTAACGGCCAATGCTGATATTGAACAAATATCGTACTTAATTTCATTATTACCCAAGCAGAAAAATCTATCTAAACAGTTATCTAAACAGTTATCTAAACAGAAAAAAGTAACGGCAGATAAACACAAAAATCAGTCACAAGGTCATACTCAAGAAGATGCAAATAAGAAGCATCATCAAAAAAAGTATCCTCAAGCAATCAACAAGCTTTTAACACTCTATCATTTATGGGTACAAGACCCTTACTACCAAGAAATTGATGACTACAAAAACATTAACATCCCTTTAGTTACCAATACAGACTTTTTAACAGTACATCTACAAAGCAACTTAATTTCGCCCTTGGTCACCTTATCTAATAAACTAGTAAAAGAGGGAATTAACAAACAATCAATTAACACTTGTCTTGGAGTAAGGCAATCAGCAAATAAAACGTTACTGCCCAACTTGTTTACCAAACTATGCGAACAAGCCAAAAAACAATTAACTATAAATAAATTAATTAGAAACAAATTACCTAGTAATAGAATAAGCAAAAGTGAACTACTCCTTAATAAAGCAAGCTTTCATAAAAACCAGGTCTGTGTAAGTGATCAACATAATGCTTTATGGCTTACTGATATTAACGCTACTGAACAAATACTCGCTAATATTACTAGCTACATTATTAGCGCCTACCCAAAATTTTTATCAGCTCGCTGCCAAGGTCTATGCTATGCTATCCAGGCATTAACTATTGAAAACTCAACTTACCTCGCTATATACAGTGCTTTTGATGTTAATCCCGACACACGATTAAAAGAAATTCTGCGATATCTCTTAACATTGAGTCAAGATGATAGCTTTATTAGCGTAAGTTTAGTGCTTGCTAAAATTAAATATTGTCGAATATACCCAGTAAATATTAATCAAGTAATAAACATTACTTCTACTGATGTAACAACCTACTTACAAACGCTTGCCAACAGAGCTCATCCTAAAGTATGATTTTTTCAATACCAAGTGAGTATGGTTTAACTTGCCATTAAAAACCTATTATACTTGTAGATAAACACTGTTCAATTACAGTTATTACAAAAATAGGGCCGCAGAAGAGATCAAATTCTGACAGGTCTATACATATGAGGTGAATTATGATCTATACAAATCCGGGTACTGAAAATTCTGTTGTTACTTTTAAATCTAGATATGAAAATTTTATCGGCGGTAAATGGGTTGCTCCGGTAAAAGGCGAATATTTTACAAACTCTACCCCTGTAACAGGTGAAGCAATTTGTGAGATTCCACGTTCAAGTGCCGAAGATATTGAATTAGCACTTGATGCTGCTCATGCTGCAAAAGATGCATGGGGTAAAACCTCAGTTCAAAATATATCAAATATATTATTAAAAATCGCAGATCGCATGGAAGAAAACCTTGAAGTAATTGCTGTAGCTGAAACTTGGGATAACGGCAAACCTGTACGTGAAACGCTTAATGCAGATCTCCCGTTAGCAATTGATCATTTCCGTTATTATGCTGGGTGTATACGCGCTCAAGAAGGTAGCCTTTCACAAATAGATGACGATACCGTTGCTTATCACTTCCATGAGCCTATTGGTGTTGTTGGTCAAATAATTCCATGGAATTTTCCAATTCTTATGGCAGCATGGAAATTAGCACCAGCACTTGCCGCTGGTAACTGTATTGTTATGAAACCTGCTGAACAAACACCTGCAAGCATTTTGGTGCTTATGGAGTTAATTGCTGACTTGTTACCTGATGGCGTTTTAAATATTGTTAATGGTTACGGTAAAGAAGCCGGTGAAGCCTTAGCGACAAGCACACGTATTGGCAAAATAGCCTTTACTGGTTCAACACCTGTTGGCCAACATATTTTAAAATGTGCAGCTGAAAACCTAATTCCATCTACTGTAGAGCTTGGCGGTAAGTCACCAAACATTTTCTTTAGTGATATCACTCAATTTGAAGATGACTACCTTGATAAATGTGCTGAAGGTTTTGCTTTAGGTTTCTTTAACCAAGGTGAAGTTTGTTCATGTCCTTCTCGTGCACTAGTACAAGAAGACATTTTTGACGAATTTATGGCAAAAGTACTTGAGAAAACCAAAAACATCGTTCGAGGCAACCCGCTTGATGTTACTACTATGGTTGGTGCTCAAGCCTCTCAGCAGCAATATGAAAAAATCTTGGGCTATCTACAAATAGGTAGAGATGAAGGTGCAACTGTACTTACTGGTGGTAGCTGTGAAAATTTAGATGGCCCACTAGAAGCAGGTCACTACATCCAACCAACTATTCTAAAAGGTGATAACTCAATGCGAGTTTTCCAAGAAGAAATTTTTGGTCCTGTTATTTCAGTAACTACATTTAAAGATGCTGAAGAAGCGCTAGAAATAGCAAATGATAGTGCCTTTGGTTTAGGTGCAGGTGTTTGGACTCGTGATGCTAACCTTGCTCATCGTATGGGTCGTGGTATTCAAGCTGGTCGTGTGTGGACAAACTGTTACCATTTATACCCTGCTCATGCTGCCTTTGGTGGTTATAAAAAATCAGGTATTGGTCGCGAAACTCATAAAATGATGCTTGATCATTATCAACAAACTAAGAACTTATTAGTAAGCTACAGTACTAGCCCATTAGGTTTCTTTTAAATAGTAAATGATACCAATGCCGTTAAATAAGACAACCTCAAATTTATAGGTATTGGTAACCCTTTTCGTACATTTAGGGGCTTAAATTATTTACTTATGGAGTCTAATATGAATATTATTACCTTATTACGACTCCATATTTACATTATTTTTTTATTTTGCTGTATATCCCTAAAACCAACCTATGCTTATGAAGAGCAAAACTCTTTTAAAAATAGTGACGTAACTGCTATTCCTGCAGATATATCTGCAATATTCCCTAGTGCTACCCGAATTGGCCAACCCGATCCCAACTTAGCCACAATCCCCGTTTACCAGCTTAGTCAATTACTAGGCTATGTTTTTGAATCTGACGATATTACCGATTTCATTGGTTTTTCAGGTCAAACAATCAATATATTAATTGGTTTAGATACCAATGGTATATTTGCTGGTTTTAAAGTACTAAATCATCATGAACCTATTTTCTTACATGGTCTTGGCGAACAGCCTATGTTTAACTTTATAGACCAGTATAAAGGGCATTCTGTAAAAGAGCGGTATATTATTAATGCTCAGAATACTAAGACAACCGGCCTTACTAACTTTGATGGAATAACCAGAGCCACGGTCTCAGTAATGGTGATTAACGACACAATTATTGCTTCCGCTTTAAAAGTAGCCAGAGCCAAATTAGAAGGCTTCGCTGCTGCTGCTACTGTAAGAATAGTCACTGATCATTTTAAAGAGCTAAGTTTTAAACAACTAATAGAACAAGGTTATATAGCGCACTGGCAAGTAAGTGCAAAACAAAGCTTAAATAACGCTGCAGACGTATCTGATGACTTAGTCAGTATCATTGAGGAATTAGTGAAAGACGCTGATGACAGTGGCGCTAGTATTGGTGAAAACTTTATTGAGTTATATTTTGCTTTTGTCAACATCCCTATTATCGGTAAAAATATTTTAGGTGAAGCTGAGTATCAACGATTACTTGAAAGTCTTAAGCCTGGTGAGCATGCAC
>Ga0105358_10000553_pt1 | contig 18783 bp, 19 predicted proteins | sample GOMGulsemesocosm_5_FD_83509 | JGI IMG/M metagenome (GOLD analysis project Ga0105358, IMG submission 83509) | Methane-oxidizing microbial communities from mesocosms in the Gulf of Mexico - GOM15C Gulf of Mexico | ecosystem: Environmental > Aquatic > Marine > Cold seeps | place: Gulf of Mexico... | reverse complement strand
TTTGATGACACCGAAAGTGCCAGCAGGAAAGCGTTGGAAAACAATCTCAAACTGCAGTTCGATTTGGGGGGAACTCCAAACGTGGATTTACCGTCCCTTTTTACAGCAGAAGACAGATTAGCCCGGAGCTCGATTTTGGAAGCCTTAAGTATCTATTCTGGGCGGCTTACAAGCGCACTAGCTGGTCGCCCCAAGGGGCCGCCTTTGACAGGCATTTCTCAAAGGCTTGATAAAATTGAGGAGGGGGCATTTGATTTGACACATGCTTCAAGCGCAAACTTTACCGGCAACCTTATCTCTTCTCTGTCGGGGTTTTCAAAAATCCTACTGATCCCTCAGGTAAATAGAAAATTAGCGGAAGTCGTAGCCACGGCACACCCCTATGTAGAGAAGTTAGCAGCATTGCTCTATTTGGACTTGGGCAGCACAACAGACCAAAGTGAGTTTTGTGAGGAAGAGCAGCTCAATGTCGAGCATTTCAAATTTATAAACGAAATTAAACTTTGTGCAGGAGGCTTGCGTGAATTGATGGCCATGGCGACGGCCGCAGACATAATCACTTTGCAGCAACGAGTGGCCTTGGCTTCAGCAAAGATACCGGCAGATATTGCTGGAAGGCAAAAATATGTCAGCAAGATCTTGATGCTGCAACAAAAAGGCCAAAGGCAGGACGCAATTGTACAAGGTACGCAACTGGCTTTGATTCAAATGGTAGCGGCGCATAGGGAGTTGAAGGATTCATTTATCGGTAAGTCTGAGCTTGCTCTTCCTACCTTGCTTAATCCGGGAGAGAGGATGTTTGATCCAGTAGGCGTGTTTGCCAATAGCGCCTCCAGCTTGCTTGCGCAGCTAAGTCGCGTGAATTGATTTTTAACAGTAAAGTTTGGAGGATTTGAAAATGAGTTCGTCTTATCGGGAAGTTTATAGGCATCTTCTAAATGCACAGAAATTATTGAACAGTCAGGATTTGTCTGTACTAGACCCGCAACGGCAATTGGAAGTTGTCCAGGCGCAGGGGGTCATTTTCGCTGAAATTCAAGCTCTGATCGTTCGGCGCTTATCGGAACGGAATGAAGAATATTCAGCTGCTACAGAAGGTTTTCAACAAAGCGAGGCGGGGTTTCTTGAAATTCAAGAATGGGCAACGTCGGCAGAAAACGGCGAAAAGATCTTTGGTGGCATTATAAAGGGCCTTTCAATCCTTTTGCCGATCCTTTGATACCTCTTATTTTTTGTCCATAAGAGGGTCTACTCGTCTGCGGGTCACGCTATATCCTGCTTCTGCAGGAATATTGAGGAATTTCCCTTCTGGTGTGATTTCCATTTTAGGGAGAACTGATACCGTTTTTGTTTTATTGGCATCTTCAACAGCTGCATTTGCTGAAGAATATTTAGCCAGATACTCTACGTTCATTAATGTAGGGAATATTATTGTATATTTTTCAGATTTTGCTTTATCCATGGCATCGTTCGGGCCAATCCAGACAGAATCAATAGATTCCTCTCCATCATGAACGGCAACTTGATTTTCCGGGGCGATGGCAACGAAAAAATGGGTGTCAAAGCGTTTAGGCATAAAGGTTGGTGTCAGCCAATGGGAATAATGGGCCAGCAAATCGGTGGCGAGCTCCAGTTCTTCTTTTATTACCATCTCCAAAATACTGATGGCCCCAGATTGCATGTCTTTACGGTAGTTTTCAACAAGTAGAGCAAGGCGATCTGGGCCCACCAGCTGCCCTGTGTCCTTTTGCCTTGCGAGCAATATGTTGCATTCTTCAAAAGCTTCTCGAATAGAGGCAACTTTGAAGGAGAGAAGAGGGTCATCAGCGCTTTGTGAGGCGGGAAGATAATTCTTTAGATCCGGGTCACTATCTGCTTCATCTACTTTTCCACCCGGAAATACCAGAGCGCCAGAAGCAAAGTCTATTTGGTGATGGCGTACGACCATAAAGACTTCAAGGGCGTCAATGTCTGTCTTTCGGTCCCGAACGAGTAAGACCGTAGCAGCAGGCTTAAGAGGAGCAGGTTCTTTTGTCATAACAGTCACCATTTTCTTATTATTGTTAGGATTTTATAGCGTGACTGATGAGTAGCATGCAAGCCCCATTAAGGGAGAGCGTGCGCGGGGCGTCAATGGTTTCGCTTACAAGTCAATAACCAGAGCGGCCAAAATTGAGCCATACCCATTTTCTTGAATGAGGATGGCGCATCCATCACGTCCCTCTGTCATAAGCAGTGCCAAATCAAGGGACAAGGTTTTTGATTGCCCATCCCACGCCGCTATTTCACGGGTATTTCGCACCACATTATAATAAGTGATGGTTTTTCCAGTATTTTCACCGCGTCTTATCTTGACTTCGTTTGCGTGGTCAATATCTACTTGCCAAATAACAGCATCTTTATTTGTTGTTGGAAGGTCAATTTCTAGGTTGTTGCCGTTAAAGCGCCATTTAAGATTGATGCTTTTTGCGTGATCCTTATAGTCACGCAAACTGTCTTCAAGTTTAGCCGCGTTGGATCCGACAAAATGCTCTGAGCCGGCAATAACCATTTGAGGTGTGTAGACGTATCTCGCGTTAAGCTTATCGCGATAGTTGACTTGGCGGTCATCATTTTCTGGTCGGCCAAACACGTCTTTCCAACCAATATAATCCCAATAAGTAACGGCGTAAGAGAGGCCCAAAATTTCTGGGTTTTGAACAAGCTTCCCCATAATGGCATCAGCGGGCGGACAAGAAGAACAGCCTTGGGAGGTGAAAAGCTCGACCACAGCACTAGGTTGTCGGGCAGATCCCGCAACAGCAGTGCCAGCAGCAGCAACGGCGAATAAGAACAGAAGTGTTAGGTGTTTTACATTTATCATGAATTTAGAATAGGGCTCTCGTTCTTCACACGCAATTCACCCTTCGGTGAACAAAAGAACGGCGGGATATCTGGGGTGTCATTTTATTTTTGGCCCGTATGTGCCTTAAAAAAATTACTCAAAACTTTAAGGTAAAATTTTTTCTAAAATGGTGAAAAGCGGCTTAAAGGCAATTCAATAATGGGATCCGATTTAATGCAGCCAAGATTCTCTGCGTTTTAGAAGGTTTTTGCACAAATTACGCAGGTGAAAACTGGATATATAGATTCTTTCAAAAATAACGAATAATCCCACGTAATATTTCATTCGCTCTGAAAACGCTCAAAAAATTTCAGTAGCCAAGTACCACAATAATACTGAATGCGTGCTACGAAACAAACGATCGTTTGATTTTCTGTTTTTGTTAAATACAAATTGATAATTGAGAATGTTCTAAGTAAAAATTAGTATTAGAAAAATCATTTTGTGTGAAACTGTAGAGTAAGTAATTGAAAATTTGATGTTTATGAGGAATTTTTACTATTAACTAATGTTTATAGTAAGATATTTTTTGTTTTTACTTGTAATACAAACGCTTGTTTTTATTTAATATTTTGTTTTTTTTATATTAATTCGATTTTTTTTTCATCAAATTCAAAAATATCATTATTTTCTCTTGACCTAGTAGCGCCTATTCGATTATTCACGTTGTAGAGGCTCAGTAAGAAGCTTTCTGAGACGGCCAAAAGTGTCGCGGTTTCGGGTTGAAGTCTGTGTGTGTATGGAAATAAGGAATCCCTGTTTAAGGGGCGCCGCTTCATTGGCATAGTTTCGTCCTTGAACGCCCTCAAAAGATCTATTTGTTTAAGGATTCAGGGAGCCTATGACAAACAAAGAAAAAGGTTTTGATACCTTTCCAAAACTATTGCGGAGAAACGCTGAGCAGCGTCCCGATTTACCAGCTTTCAGAGAAAAAGAGTTTGGCATTTGGCAAACTTATAGCTGGAAGGATGTGTATGATAATTCCAGAGCGCTTGCGCTCGGGATGGTCGATCTTGGATTGAAGCGAGGGGATGCGGTTGCCATTATTGGCTCAAATCGTCCTCACCTTTATTGGGTCTTTTCAGCTACGCAAGCTGTGGGCGCTCTTCCCGTTCCTCTTTATCAAGATGGTGTGGCGGATGAGATAAAGTATGTTTTAAATCATGCTGAAGCCAAAATCGTTATCGTTGAAGATCAAGAGCAAGTGGACAAGGTTCTCTCAATTTTGGATGAGTGCCCGGCCATTGAACATGTGATCTACAAAGAAACACGTGGAATGCGGCATTATAAGCAGACCAACCTTATGTCCTACACGGATGTACAGGCGCGCGGTCGGGCTTATGATGCAAAACATTCCGGTTTCTTTGAAGAGCAAGCTGCGAAAGCCAAAGGCTCCGATATTGCAACGATCATGTATACATCAGGTACAACAGGGCGCCCTAAGGGTGTTTTGTTAAGTTTTGATAATCTGGTGAATTCAGGCAAGTTGTCCGTCGAGTTTGAAAAGTTGACGGAAAAAGACAAGGTTTTGTCTTATCTCCCTATGGCCTGGGTCGGGGATCATCTTTTCTCATACGCTCAAGCGACTCAAGCTGGATTTTCAGTTAATTGCCCTGAAAATGCAGAGACTGTTCTGACCGACTTGAAAGAACTTGGGCCTACTTATTATTTTGCGCCGCCCGCTATTTTTGAAACCATGTTGACGCAAATGACGATCCGCATGGAAGATGCGAGTGCGCTAAAACAGAAAATGTTCCATTATTTCATCGGCGTTGCGAAACGCTGTGGTGTTGAAATTTTGGAGAAAAAGTCTGTGTCTTTAAAGGATCGACTGCTTTACGCACTTGGGAACGCCCTGGTATACGGCCCTTTGAAAAACACTCTTGGATTTAGCCAGATTCGCGTTGCTTATACTGCTGGCGCCCCTATGGGCCCTGAAGTATTCAAGTTTTATCGCTCCTTAGGTTTGAACTTGAAACAACTTTATGGTCAGACTGAATCCTGCGCATATGTTTGTATGCAAAGTGATAATGATGTGAGGCCGGATACTGTTGGACCACCGGCTCCCGGTTGTGAGATCAAACTTGACGAAAAATCTGGTGAGGTTCTGTTTAAAAGCCCCGGTAGCTTTGTTGGTTACTTCAAAAATGAAGAAGCCACCAAGGAAACTATAACTGCCGATGGCTGGGTTCATACTGGAGATGCCGGTATTATGACAGATGATGGTCAATTGAAGATCATCGATCGTGCGAAAGATGTTGGCAAGCTGAATGATGGGACGCTGTTCGCGCCTCAATATATTGAAAATAAACTGAAATTCTTCCCGTTTATTTCCGAAGCCGTTTGTCATGGTGGTGGCAAGGATACGGTTGCCGCTTTTATTAATATTGATTTGGAAGCCGTTGGAAACTGGGCCGAACGTGGGGGGATTTCATACACAAGTTATGGTGATCTTGCTAATCGTGATGAAGTTTATGCCCAGATTAAAGAGTGTATTGAGCAAGTGAACCGTGATTTGTCCATCGACAGTGAGTTGGCTGGCGCACAGATCAGTCGTTTCCTTATTTTGCCAAAAGCACTGGATGCGGATGACGGCGAACTGACACGGACACGCAAAGTGCGTCGCCGGATCATTGCTGAACGATATGGCAAGCTGATTGAGGCACTTTATTCTGATGTTACAGACGTTCATATCGAATCCGATATGACTTTTGAGGATGGCCGTAAAGGGTCCCTTAAAGCGGATATTAAGGTCCGGAACTCTGAAGCTTATCCAGCAATGCGCGCCGCATCCTAATTTGCAGGGACATTAAATATGGAAGAACAAAATAGACAAATAGGGGATGTGCTCCTTGCTGTCGAGGATATCAGCCTGTCATTTGGTGCTGTTCGCGCCATCTCGGATGTTAGCTTCGATATTCGTAAAGGCGAAATCCGCGCAATTATCGGTCCCAACGGTGCTGGAAAGACTTCAATGCTTAATTGCATTAATGGTTTCTATCATCCGCAGCAGGGTACGATCAGTTATAAAGGCAACACGCGAAGCCAGATGAAGCCTTATGAGGCGGCGGCGCAAGGAATTGGTAGAACGTTCCAGAATGTTGCGTTGTTTAAAGGGATGTCTACGCTGGACAACATCATGACGGGCCGAAACCTGAAAATGAAATCCAGTCTGTTATCTTCAGTGATTTGGTGGGGCTCGGCTCAAAAAGAAGAGCTCGAACATCGCCGGTATGTCGAAGATATTATCGACTTTCTTGAAATTGAAGCCATTCGTAAAACACCCGTTGGGCGTCTGCCATATGGTCTTCAAAAACGCGTGGAACTTGGTCGTGCACTTGCGGCTGAACCAGAACTTCTTTTGTTGGATGAGCCAATGGCTGGCATGAACCTCGAAGAAAAAGAGGACATGTGTCGGTTTATTCTGGACGTGAACGATGAATTCGGGACGACAATTTGCCTGATTGAACATGATATGGGCGTGGTGATGGATATATCCGACCGCGTAATGGTACTCGATTATGGTGGGAAAATTGCAGACGGCACCCCCGAAGAAGTCCGTGCAGATCAAAACGTTATCGACGCCTATCTCGGCGGCGGTCACTAATCCAATTACAGGAGCAAATTGATGGAAGATTTATGGTTCGAACTTTCGTTCTTCCTTGAAGTCCTGTTCAGCGGATTGTTGACAGGTTCTCTTTATTCACTAATCGCCCTAGGCTTTGTCTTGATTTTTAAAGCATCTGGCGTCTTTAACTTTGCGCAAGGAGCGATGATGCTCTTTGCGGCCTTAAGTCTTGTCGGCTTCCAGGAAATGTTGGGTGTCCATTGGACGGTCGCCTTTCTTTTAGCTTTTGCTGTCATGGTGATTTTGGCGTGGTGTGTTGAAAAGTTTGTCCTTGGCAAGCTGGTCAATCAGGAACCGATTATTCTATTCATGGCGACAATCGGTATCACTTTCTTCCTCGACGGCTTCGGCCAAACAGTGTGGGGCAGTGACATTAAGGTACTCGATATCGGATTGCCATCAGGTTCTTTCGATGTCGGCGGTATTTTCATTGATAAATTGGAACTGGTTGGTGGCGCGACTGCCGCAGGCCTTGTGGTTGTTCTCGCTGTCTTCTTTAACAAGACAAAAATCGGCCGGGCATTACGTGCTGTGGCGGATGACCATCAGGCAGCCATGTCCGTTGGTATTTCACTGCGTTACATCTGGATCGTTGTTTGGACAGTTGCAGGTCTCGTGGGTCTTGTTGCCGGTATCATGTGGGGATCCAAGCTTGGCGTACAGTTTAGCTTGAGTTTGATTGCCCTAAAAGCGCTTCCAGTACTTATGCTCGGTGGGTTTACGTCTATCCCCGGTGCGATTATTGGCGGTCTGATAATTGGGTCCGGCGAAAAGCTAGCAGAAATTTACATTGGCCCCTTGGTCGGTGGTGCGATTGAAAACTGGTTTGCCTATATGTTGGCAATGGTCTTCCTTTTGTTCCGGCCACAAGGTCTCTTCGGCGAAAAGATTATTGAGAGGGTTTAGGGCAGATGTTTTATCGTGAAGCAGGACAATTCAAGTCCTCTTATAAAGAAGATCAAGCGATTTTTCCGATCCTGCAAGACAGGCTTGGTGTAGGCCTTGTGCTTGCTGTCGCATTCTTTGCAATTCCACTTTTCGGCGGTGAATATTTCATCAGTGCGATTATGATCCCATTCCTGATTTTGGCGCTTGCCGCAATCGGGCTGAACATTCTAACTGGCTATGCTGGTCAGATTTCGCTGGGTACGGGTGGCTTTATGGCCGTTGGTGCTTTCGCGGCCTACAAATTCGCTACCTGGACAATGGTCATTGGTCAGTTTGAAGGAACAATGCCGCTGGTCATGACTATCCTGTTATCTGGATTAGTCGCGGCGATTGTCGGAATTCTGTTTGGTATACCAAGCTTGCGTATTAAGGGTTTCTATCTTGCCGTTGCAACATTGGCAGCCCAGTTCTTTATCGAATGGGTATTGATCAAGTTTGGGTGGTTTACGAACTATAGTCCTTCTGGAATTATTACGGCTCCGCCGCTTGAAATTCTGGGCTATGTATTTTCATCCCCTGCTGAGAAATACCTCCTAACGCTGTCCTTTGTTGTTGTGCTGGCTATGGCCGCGAAGAACTTGGTGCGTAGTCACATTGGTCGTGGCTGGATGGCAATTCGTGATATGGACATTGCTGCAGAAATCATTGGTTTTAAGCCTTTGCAGACTAAATTGTCAGCTTTTGCTGTCAGTTCCTTCTTCTGCGGCGTTGCTGGTGCTCTTTGGGCTTTCGTTCACTTGGGTACAGTTGAGCCTGAGGCATTTGGTATTAACCGCTCCTTCTCCATTCTCTTTATGGTGATTATTGGTGGCATGGGTAGTATCATGGGTGCCTTTATCGGGGCTGCATTTATTATGCTATTGCCAATTTTCCTGAGCAATGTTCCACCAATGATTGGTTGGGATATTGGTGTGGACATGGTTTCCCACATGGAATTCATGATTTTTGGTGTATTAATTATCTTTTTCTTGATCGTGGAGCCCCATGGGCTTGCAAGATTGTGGAGTATTGGAAAAGAAAAACTGAGAAGTTGGCCGTTTCCATATTGATCTGTTGTCAAAAGACGGCCAGACTTGATCTGGTCGCTGAACGGTGACAGTAAATTCTACTTTTGGTGACTACAAATCAAAATACCAAGAGTAATTCTGGGAGGAATGACATGAGTTTGAAGAAATTTGTACTAGGTGCTTTAGGAGCTGCTGTTGTAGCGGCACCGTTTGCAGTATCTGCTCCGGCACTTGCTGAAGATACACTGTATCTACCTAAATTGGTTTACCGGACTGGGCCTTTTGCTCCAGGTGGAATTCCAACAGCCAATGGTGCTGTTGATTACTGGGCTATGATCAACGAGCGTGATGGCGGCGTTGGCGGAGCTCGCGTTATTACTGAAGAATGTGAGTTTGGCTATAACACTGACCGTGGTGTTGAATGCTACGAACGCACAAAGAAGAAAAATGGCGGCGCTCTCTTTTATCAACCTTATAGCACTGGCGTAACTTATGCGCTTGCTGACCGTACACGGGCTGACAATATTCCTCTTTTGACAATGGGTTATGGTCGCTCTGACGCGGGTATTGGTTCAGCTTTCCCTTGGGTTTTCCCAATGGCGTTGAATTATTGGGGTCAGGCAACTGGCATCATGAAATACATGGCTTCTGAAGAAAAAGGCCTAGAAAATATGAAAGGCAAGAAAATTGCTCTTGTCTATCTTGATATTGCCTATGGCAAGGAATCTCTTCCGATTTTCCGCACAATGTCAGAAAAATTTGACTTCAAGCTGAAAGAATATCCGGTTACTTTCCCTGGTATCGAGCAAAAAGCAACATGGCTTCAAATCCGCCGTGCAAAACCTGACTACATTGTAATGTGGGGTTGGGGTGCTATGAACGCGACTGCTATTAAAGAAGCTGCGAACATCAAGTTCCCTGCTGATAAATTCATCGGTAACTGGTGGTCAGGTGCTGAGCAAGATACAATTCCTGCCGGTAAAGCTGCTATTGGATATAAAAGTGCTACTTTCTCAAGTTCAGGTACTGATTTCCCAGTTATTCAGGATATCCTGAAGCACGTTTATGCAAAAGGAAATGGCAAAGGCAAAGAAAATGTCGGCCAGGTTCTTTATAACCGCGCAGTTGTAACGCAGATTGTTATGCATCAGGCAATTTTGAAAGCTCAAAAAGAGTTTGGTGTTGCAGCTATTAGTGCAGAGCAGCTTCGTTGGGGCATGGAACATGTTGACATGAACGCTACAACTGCAGGCGCATTAGGTGCTAAAGGTATGGCGCCTGACGTGAAAATTTCATGTGCTGACCATATCGGTGGCGGCGGCGTCTTCATTCAACAGTGGGATGGTAAAAAATGGAACTTGGTTTCAGATTTTATTAAACCAATGAATGATCTGGTTATTCCAGCAATGGAAAAATCAGCAGCTAACTACCTGAAAGAAAAAGGCGTTGCAGCAGCTTCTTGCAGCTAACGTCCAAAGTAACCTTTAAAGAGCGAGTCTTGCCAATGAATGCGTCAAGCAACCCACTTCTCAGGGTGAATAATATCGAGGTCATCTACGACCATGTTATCCTTGTTTTGAAGGGAGTCTCACTTGAGGTTCCTGAGGGAGCGATTGTTTCCATCCTAGGAGCCAATGGCGCCGGGAAGACAACCTCTTTGAAAGCTATTTCGAACCTCCTCCGCTCTGAGCGCGGGGAGGTTACGAAAGGCTCTATCGAATATAGAGGCAATAATATTACAGAAAAATCTCCTGCTGAACTGGTTACCGATGGTATAGTTCAGGTGATGGAGGGTCGTCATTGTTTCGAACATTTGACGGTTGAAGAAAATCTATTGACTGGCGCCTATACCCGCAAAGGCGGACGGGCTGTCATCAATGAAGAATTGGAAAAAGTGTATCACTATTTCCCACGCCTAAAAGAACGTCGTACGTCTCTTGCCGGTTACGTATCTGGCGGTGAACAACAGATGGTCGCGGTTGGCCGTGCCCTTATGGCAAAACCAAACCTCATTCTTCTTGATGAGCCTTCCATGGGGCTGGCGCCTCAGTTGGTGGAAGAAATCTTCGAGATTGTTAAACGCCTAAATGAAGAAACGGGTGTTAGTTTCCTCGTCGCCGAGCAAAATGCAACGATTGCCCTCAAATATGCCCATTACGGTTATATTCTTGAAAATGGTCGCGTTGTTATGGACGGTGCTGCCTCTGATCTCGCAAACAATGAGGATGTTAAAGAATTTTACCTCGGCCTTGGTGGTGATGGCCGCAAGAGCTTTAGAGATGTGAAGCATTATCGTCGTCGTAAGCGTTGGCTTGCTTAAAGACTGTCGATAAAAAATTAATCAAGAGAATAGAGATAACCATGACTGGCGACGTTAAATATTACGACGAGCTTGAAACGCGTTCCGACGAAATTCGGATGAGTGAGCAGATGAAATCCTTGCAAGAGCAGATTGCTCACGCTAAGGAAAATTCTTCTTATTTTGGCAAGCTTTTACAAGATGTAGATCCTGCATCGATTAATTGCCTCGAAGCGCTCGCCAAGTTGCCAGTCACTCGTAAATCAGACCTGATCGAGCAGCAGAAATCCAATCCCCCTTTGGGTGGATTAAATGCTGAACCTGTTAGTTCTGTAGCAAATATCTTTATGTCACCGGGACCGATATTTGAGCCAGCACAGGCTGTAAAAGATTATTTCCGTATGGGCCGTGCCATGTGGGCCGCCGGTTTCCGTCCAGGGGATCTGGTTTATAATACTTTCTCCTACCATTTGACACCTGCGGGTCACATGATGGAAAGCGGCGCACGGGCAGTTGGTTGCCCGGTTGTGCCTGCAGGTATTGGCAACACAGAAATGCAGCTTGAAGCAATCAGTGAGCTTAAGCCCCGCGCTTACGTTGGAACGCCATCTTTTCTTAAAATCTTGCTTGAAAAAGGCAAGGAGTTGGGAAAAGACATGTCATCCATTAAGGTTGCCAGTGTCGGCGGTGAGGCCCTTCCACCTTCTTTACGCCAAGCTTTGCAGGATTTAGGTGTTGAGAAGGTTATCCAATCCTATGGAACAGCTGACCTTGGTTTGATCGCCTATGAAACCGATGCCATGGAAGGTATGACAATTGACGAGCGTGTTATCGTTGAAATTGTCCGTCCTGGAACTGGCGATCCTGTGGCGCCGGGCGAAGTTGGCGAAGTTGTCGTCACAACATTTAACAAAACCTATCCTCTTATCCGCTTTGCAACAGGCGATATGTCTGCATTGATGGAAGGTGGAAGCACTTGCGGTCGAACAGGGCCTCGTATTAAGGGCTGGATGGGGCGTGCGGATCAGACTGCTAAAGTCAAAGGGATGTTTGTGCATCCTGGACAAGTGGTATCTGTTCAAAAACGTCACGAAGAGATCAAGAAGGTGCGTCTTGTTGTAACCAGTTCTGACAATGTAGACAGCATGTCACTTCGATGCGAAGTGGCGGCCAGTGATGATAATCTTAAATCTGAGATCGAAAAATCAATACAGAGTTTCTGTAAAGTACGCGGTGCTGTTGAATTCGTTGAAGTTGGCAGTCTTGCTAACGATGGTAAAGTTATCGAAGACGCACGTTCTTACGAATAAAGAATAAGTCCGGCTACATTTGGTCGCACTACAATGAGTTGCGAGAAGGGGAACATTCCTGTACGAGGGAAGAGTTCTCCTTTTTTCGTTTTGGGTGATATGTCCTGAATGAGCCTGACTGCTACTAACCTACGATGTATTCGGCAAGACCGATTGATCTTTAACGGCCTTGGGTTCTCACTTAAGGTTGGTGAAATCCTTTGGGTTCAGGGAAGAAACGGCGCAGGCAAATCGTCCCTTCTTCGAATGGTGGCTGGGTTGTTGAAACCCGCGCTTGGCGAGATCAAATGGAATGGCATATCAGTGAAAGACGATCCAGATGGTTTTCAAGACCAGTTTCGCTATATAGGCCATCAAGAAGCGCTAAAACCTGTTTTGACTGCCCGAGAAAACCTACAATTTTGGGCGGATTTTTCAGGAAATCATGATGTTTCTGCCGCATTGAAGGAATTCGATTTAGAGAAGATTGCTGATAGTCCCGTGGGGATTATGTCGGCAGGCCAGAAGAAAAGAACAAATCTAGCTAGATTGATCAGTAGTCCTGCTCCGCTATGGGTTCTGGACGAGCCTGTCAGTTCCCTCGATACCCACTATATCGACCTGTTTAAGAGACAACTTGAAAAACATGTTGCCGCTGGTGGCATGGCCCTTCTTGCAACCCATCAGGATCTAAATCTGCCTTCGTCGCGTAAGCTGGATTTGGATGGGACGAGGGGCCAAAATAGTGAATAAATTTGCAAATTTGGTATTGCGGGATATCCGCTTGGCTGTGCGGCAAGGCAGTGCCTTTACCATGACCCTCTCATTCTTTGTTGTGGCGGTTACTCTTTATCCTTTAGGCGTGGGGCCGGAGCTTAATATTTTGGCCCGCATTGGACCTGGTGTGCTGTGGGTCGGAGCATTGCTTTCTTGTTTGCTTACATTGGATCGCATTTTTCAGGCAGATTTTGAGGACGGATCTCTAGATCAACTTATGCTCGGTAGCCTTCCTGTTGAGTTAATGGCTCTTGCCAAGATAATTGCCCATTGGCTGACTTCGGTCGTTCCCTTGATTTTGATCACGCCAATCTTGGCTGTCTCACTTAATATGCCAGCAGATGGTATTTGGGCGATGATGCTGGCGCTGCTCGTTGGCTCACCAGTTTTGAGTTTGATCGGTGCTGTCGGGGCCGGCTTGACCGTCGGTATGAGACGAGGGGGTGTCTTGTTGTCACTGTTGGTTTTGCCCTTATATATACCGGTATTGATATTTGGTGTTGCAGCGGTCGAGGCTGCAATTGCAGTACTACCCATGGGCCCTCACATATTGTTGTTGGCAGGATTTTCGCTGGGTGCGCTAGTCGTATGTCCAGTTGCGGCTGCAGCAGCCTTGCGGTTGGCAGTAGAATAGGAATAGTGGATAATGGATTCTCTAAAACGTGTTGAGTGTAGGTTTAAGCATGGCAATTGATTTACATAGATTCGCTAACCCTGCCCGTTTTTTACGGATTACATCGGCTATTTTTCCATGGGCTGTGGTTACGACAGCCCTTTTGCTCGTAGCAGGCCTTTATTTGGCGTTATTTGTTTCCCCAGAGGATTACCAGCAAGGGGCGACAGTTCGAATTATGTTTGTCCATGTACCTGCTGCTTGGATGGCGATGAGCGTTTACACCATGATGGCAATATCCTCGGCCACCGGGCTTATCTGGAAACATCCTGTCGCTGATTTGTCGGCGAAAGCGGCGGCTCCTATTGGTGCTTGCTTCACATTTTTGGCACTTGTCACTGGATCTCTTTGGGGCCAACCCATGTGGGGCACTTTTTGGGTGTGGGATGCCCGTCTTACCAGCATGTTGATCCTGTTTTTCCTTTATTTGGGTTATATGGCCATATGGGGAAGTTTTGATGACCAATCAAAAGCGGCAAAGGCTGCCGCAATTCTGGTTTTGATCGGGGCCATTAATATTCCGATTATCAAATTTTCTGTTGATTGGTGGAATACACTCCACCAGCCAGCAAGTGTGGCAACTATGGACGGGCCGAAAATACATAGTTCTATTTTGACACCTTTGTTGGTCATGGGGCTTGCCTATACGAGTTTGTTTCTGACTATTTTTATCATTCGCGTAAAAGCAGAAATATTAGAGCGCAGGCTCCGTATTTTAAGATTGGCGCATGTAGAAGACTGATTGTTTTTTAGATGCTGCTCGCGGCATTGTGACGCATTATATGCCATTATGTGTGGTGAATTTCGAGTCAGTGAATATATTGAGCATTGTTATTTGATACCTAGAGGGCCAGGGGTCCAAGGATCGCATGTTAACTTTGAATGAATTTTTAGATATGGGCGGTTATGGCGTGTTCGTTTGGCCGTCATACGGTGTCTCAGCTGTCATTTTAATCAGCCTGATCGTGTTGAGTCTTCGACATCTTCGAAAGGTTGAGCGAGAGCTTAAACCTTTGGAGGCTGATCGCAAATCACGTCGTCGCAGAAAAGTACCTACTGGAGATACTGTTCGATGACCCGTAAACGCCGTCGCCTTTATATTGTTCTGTCAGGTATGGCTGTGCTAGCTCTTGCAGCATCCCTTATTTTGATGTCTTTTGAAGATAGTCTCGTCTTTTTCCGCAGCCCATCTGATTTGGTTGAAAAACCAGTTCCTGTTGGCCGGAATTTTCGCCTTGGTGGTCTGGTTGAAGAGGGAAGTGTCGTAAAAGACGGCGTGGAGATAAGGTTCCGTGTGACAGATTTGGCTGAATCTGTACCCGTTCTGTATCGTGGCCTTGTTCCTGATCTTTTCCGGGAAGGGCAAGGTGTGGTTACGGAAGGCCAACTGGCGGAAGATGGTACTTTTGTGGCCTCCAGTGTTTTGGCCAAGCATGATGAAAATTATATGCCGCCAGAGGTTGCAGATAGCTTGAAAGAAGCAGGGCATTGGGAACCAGAGGATAAGAAGTAATGACAGCGGAAATCGGACAATTCAGCCTTATTTTGGCCCTAGTGATTGCTATATTACAGGGAACTCTTCCCCTCATCGGTGCCGCACGACAAAATGTTCCCATGATGAAGTTTGGAGAGAGTGCGTCTTTCGCCCAGTTTTTGACTGTATCGTTGGCATTTGTCGCACTGACTGTAGCGTATGTGGAAAGCGATTTTTCCATCCTGAATGTAGCCAGTAATTCTCATTCCCTAAAACCAATGCTTTACAAAATCAGCGGTGTCTGGGGAAATCATGAAGGATCACTTCTTCTGTGGGTTTGGATATTGGCACTGTTTGGTTTTGCTGTAGCAGCCTTTGGTCGCAATTTGCCCTATAGTCTGAAAGCGCGGGTTCTTTCAATACAAGGCCTGATCGGCGTTGGGTTTCTGTTGTTTGTTGTTTTCACTTCCAACCCGTTCGAGCGAATTGATCCGGCTCCTTTCGACGGTCGCGGTCTAAATCCTTTATTGCAAGATCCGGGACTTGCTTTCCACCCTCCCTTTTTATATTTGGGATATGTGGGGCTTTCCGTGACTTTCTCCTTTGCCATCGCGGCCTTGATTGAAGGGAAGGTTGATCCTGCATGGGCACGATGGGTTCGGCCTTGGACCCTTGCTGCCTGGTCTTTCTTGACACTAGGCATCGCCCTTGGATCATGGTGGGCTTATTACGAGCTGGGCTGGGGTGGTTGGTGGTTCTGGGATCCAGTTGAAAATGCCTCCTTCATGCCATGGCTCGCCGCAACCGCTTTGCTCCATTCCGCCATTGTCGTTGAAAAGCGGGATGCACTTAAAAACTGGACTATTTTGCTTGCTATCATCGCCTTTAGTCTCTCTCTTCTTGGGACTTTCCTGGTGCGTTCTGGCGTGCTTAATTCCGTCCATGCCTTTGCATCAGATCCAGCGCGTGGTGTCTTTGTTCTGGCCTTCCTGATTTTTGTAATCGGCGGATCTTTAACGCTTTATAGTTTCAGAGCTCCCACTATGAAAGGCGGGGGACTATTTGCCCCAATTAGCCGTGAAGGAGCATTGGTTCTCAATAACCTGTTTTTATCTTCTGCCGCGGCGACAATTCTTTTGGGGACCTTATATCCAATATTCCTGGATGCTTTGTCAGGCACTAAAGTGTCCGTGGGGGAGCCGTATTTTAATGCGACCTTCCTGCCTTTAGCCTTGCCTTTAGTGTTTGCTTTGGCCTTGGGTCCCTTCTTATCTTGGAAACGTGCGGATTTAAAAGGTGTCTTGTCTCGGGTAAAATTTTCTTTAGCCTTTGTGGCATTCGTTTTAGGAATTTCTTGGTGGCTAACGGATGACGGACCTTTCCTTGCCTTCTTCGGAATGGGTCTATTCGCATGGCTGGTTGCCAGTACCGCTATTGAGTGGGCTGGACGAATTAAACTGTTCCGGACGTCTTTTAAAAGCAGCTGGAATAGAATGGTCAATTTACCCAGAAGTGCTCATGGTATGACCATTGCCCATCTGGGTGTTGCTATGATTGTTTTGGGTATTACTGCATCGGAAGCATGGCAAAGCGAGAAGTTGGAAGTTATGCGTCCGGGTGAAAGTAGTATCGTTGGCGGATATGAATTTCGTTTTGATGGGGCCAGAGAACTCAAAGGTCCCAATTACGATTTCCTACAAGGATCCTTCACAATCTTTAAAGACGGCGCCGAGTTTGTCACTTTATATCCTGAACAACGGGTCTACGCCTCTCCTCCGATGGAGACCACAGAGGCGGCCATTTGGCCTATGATGTCTGCGGACTTGTATGTGGTTATAGGCGAGGAAGATGGTAAAGGGGGCTTCGCCACCCGAATTTATCACAAACCTTTTATATCCTGGATATGGGCTGGAGCCATTGCCATGTTCATCGGCGGCGGGTTTAGTTTAAGTGATCGACGTTTTCGGATAGGCGCTGCAAAAAAGAAATCTTCAGCGTCTCATACACCTGAAGCTGCAACGGGAGTTTGAGTAAATGAAAATTAGGTTTTTGGCTCCTTTGCTGACCTTCAGCGCCATTGCAGTTGTGATGGCTTATGCGCTATTTTATTTGGACCCCTCTGAAATTCCGTCGGAACTGGTCAACAAACCCGCGCCTGAGTTTAAACTTGAGCCCGTACCGGGGCATGAACCCGGGCTTGAGACTGCTAACCTTAAAGGTGGGAAAATTACTCTACTGAATGTGTTCGCTTCGTGGTGTGTTGCCTGTCTTGCAGAGCACCCTACTTTGATGGAGCTAAAGAAGAGCGGTAATGTTGAAATTTACGGTCTCAATTACAAAGATAAGCCCGCTGCCGCGGCCCAGTGGCTTGCCCGAAATGGTGATCCCTATAGCCGAACTGGTATGGATCTAAAAGGCCGCGTTGGCATTGATTTTGGCGTTTATGGCGTTCCTGAAACCTTTATCATGAGTGCCGAGGGTAAAATATTGGACAAGATCATTGGCCCCATAACGGAAAAAGATCTAAACACACGTATTCTGCCCCTGATTAACGGGCCGACAAGTTGATGGAACATTTTCAGACATATATTCGGGCCTTTATTGTCGCAAGCTGCTTGCTCGTAGCGACCACGGCAACAGCGGTTTTTGTTGAAGATCGTCTGTCTGATCCGGTGCAAGAACAGCGGGCGAGAGATATTGCCGAAGGTATCCGGTGTCTTGTCTGTCAAAATCAATCGATTATGGATAGTAATGCTGACCTTGCAAAAGACCTGCGGAGCATCGTTCGGGAACGGGTGCAAGCAGGGGATACAGATGACGAAGTCCGTCAGTATCTTGTGTCACGCTATGGCGATTGGGTTTTGCTCAATCCACCGTTTAAGCTGGGTACCGTCATTTTGTGGGTGGGGCCCCTTGTGCTTTTTGTTGGCGGTGGCTTTGCCATGATCGCATTGCTCCGGCGAAAAAATATTACGAACACTGTGCCAAAGGATTTGTCACCGTTGAGTGCAGAAGAGCAGGCTGAGCTTGCCTTGCTTTTTGATCCGGTGGGTGAGGATAAGAAATAATGATTTGGATAATTCTTGCCGTTCTTGCAGCTGCAGTTCTGGTTTTACTGCTCTATCCGCTTCTCAAAACTGATATTTCGAATGTCTCTCGAGCCGTTGAGGGCATGGAAGTCTATAAGCAGCAATTGTTGGAAATGGATGCTGATGTGAAGCGCGGGGCGTTGAGTGCTTCTGAAGCTGAAGCCTTAAAGCTGGAAATCCAGCGACGCATGCTTCGCCTGTCGAAAGAGAAGGCGATTAAGAAAAATGAAAATATTGTCAAACGCCCTTTTCTGGCAATTGCTATACTGCTGATCGTTCCAATATCAAGTTTTGCGCTTTACTCCAACATTGGCTCGCCCGATTTGGTCTCTAAACCTCTTGCCTCTCGCAACATTTCTCAGGAAAAAGAGGCCTTGGCTGGGCAGGATTTGGGGGTAATGGTCGAAAGATTATCGGCTAAATTACAAGAAGCACCTGATAATCTGGACGGTTGGATACTTCTAGCACGAACCCTGTCGAGGATGGGACGCTATGAAGAGGCGGCAAGTACTTATTTACAAGCAACAACACTTGCGAAGAATGATGCTGATTTATATGTCGGGGCAGGGGAGAATTTTTATTTTCTGTCTAATGGCGTCATGACAGAAGCTGCGGTCAAAGCGTTTGAAGATGCGGCATCTAAAGATCCGGAACACCCCGGTGCTCGCTATTATTTGGCCATCCGGGATTCTCAAGCCGGTGATATTGAAAAAGC
>Ga0105358_10000551_pt1 | contig 18814 bp, 19 predicted proteins | sample GOMGulsemesocosm_5_FD_83509 | JGI IMG/M metagenome (GOLD analysis project Ga0105358, IMG submission 83509) | Methane-oxidizing microbial communities from mesocosms in the Gulf of Mexico - GOM15C Gulf of Mexico | ecosystem: Environmental > Aquatic > Marine > Cold seeps | place: Gulf of Mexico... | reverse complement strand
TAGCGGTAATCGTATATTTATAACTATTTTTAGCTTGTGCTAATTGTCGTTCAATATCTGCTTGTTGGCGTTTCAGGTTGTTAATACGTAATGTATATTGTTGAGGTATATTTTTAAGGTTGAATAAAACTTGGTTTAATTCGTTCTGTTGTTGAAGTAATAAGCGAGCAATGCTTTGTTTTTCTTGTTTTGCTTCAAGAATAAATTGTTGCTGACGTTCTTTTTCTAAATCCGAAACAAAACCTTGTTTATTCAATTTTTGAAGTTGTTTTTGCTGCTTTTGTAAAAGGGTTAGTTTTTCATTGGTTAGTTTGTACTGGCTTTTTAATGCCCAACGTTCATTTTTTAATGCTTTTTTTCTATCGTTTATGTTTTGAACTTCTTGAGTTTTAAGTTGCTTATGTTGAATAATTTCATCATCAATTAATGCAAACTGTTCATTAAGTTGCTCTATTAATTGAATGCTTAAATTAATACCGTTCGTATTACTCTGCTCTACTAAAAGGGTGGCAAGTGATTGTCCTTTTACAACGTCATCACCTTCTTTAACCCATAGCTTTTCAACTGTACCACCTTTGTGTGCGAAGCTTTTGATCACACCTTTGTTTGGTATTAAGAAACCGCGCACAGTTTCTTTGCGAGAATATTCAGCGTTAAATAAGAAAAGAACGATGGTAACAGCAACTGATATTAAAATTAAAACAGTGAGCTTGATCGATAATGGTTGAGCTAAAGTAATAGCACCTGTTAAGCGTTCGCTTTGGTGTGAAACAGCTTCCTTTCTAAATAATGACACACAAATCCTTTTGACAACAACACAATAATCAAAGTGGATTGTAATCCACTTTGATTCCTTCGTAAAATTGTATTTTGGTAAAGCATAAAGCCTCAATTTGTATACTATTATCTAGCTTAATATTTTATTTCATCTTTACAAAAAAATACTAATAAACACTATGTTTTGAAGCAGAATATAACACCAAAAAAGGATAAATTATAAATTTAAATATACAACCAACATACACAGGTGGATTTAAATCCACATCGTGCTATTTTTGTTGTATCATTTAAGACAAGAACCGTTAGTAATACATCAAAATTTACATATAAAAGCATTGAAGCTTCTCGTATTTGCTATCTGTAATTATGTTGAAACTGTGGGTTTTAGAGGTAAATTTTATAAAAACATTAATTGTTTAATAAGGAAAGTTTATGGTCACTGCTGCGAGTCATATTCCAACAATTTCAAGAAATTACCATAATATGATGGAACTATTCCATCATATTTATGTTTTTGGTGCGACCATTACAATGATTGTTGTGGTTTTTATACCTAGTTCCCCACCAAATTTTAAAGAGAATGTATTTACTATTATTTTCGCTATTTATTTTATTTTAATACTTCTGTTTTTGGTTACTTTCGCTTTTATGTATGGTAGAAAATCAAGATATGCTGAAGCTAATAAACCAATTTCAGAATCATTACAATCTTTAAAAGAAGCGTATAGATACTTAGATTGTTGTTACAATGATGATCATAGTACAAAGTTTTATAACCCATATTTTGTTAACTTACTAACAGAAGCATTAACCGGGTTTAATAATGCATATATTTTAACTTCATCTGTGAATTGTAGAACAAGTTTAAAGCTTATTGGACAAGAAGTAGCGCCCAATAATGATAGTAAAGATGCTTATAATAATTCTTTAGATTTTTTTTATGTTAGGACTTTGTCTCGTGATTCAGTATCAAAAAAGAAAAAAGAAACTTTTGATTTAAATGAAGATAACAAACACAAATTAAGTAAAAACACTGATTTTAGAAAACTAACCAATCCGACATATGGTTATTTTTTTAGTAATGACTTGAGTAAAGAGATTCATTATGAAAACTCAAGCGATAAGGATGTTTTTTTAAATAAGGTAAAAAGGAAAGACTATAATTCTGCAATAGTATGGCCAATAAGGTATGTGTATTCAAATGAAGAGACTGCTCAGGAAAGTATTACAAAGACAGCATTAGGAGAACAAATTTTATATGGCTTCATTACAGTTGATAGTGTGACTAGAGGTGCTTTTAGAGAAGAGTTCGATATTGATTTGGGAAAACCTGTTGCAGATGCCCTATACCCTATATTAGATCTATATCAAAAAGTGAGACAAAAGGAGGGGGATTATAAAAAGATAGACTTGAAGAGAAAATAAGCAGATAATTGTTATTTGTTTTACATGTGTATGTTTTTTGAACAAGCTAAATAAAATAGAGGAATTGGGTATGCTAATCAGTAAAAACCAAGAGGATAATCCTCCTTTAAGTGATAAAGTCAAAAAAGAAGATATTGAGAAAGTTGAAATAAAAAGTAATAATAAAGGGTATGTAGATGTACATACCACATCTAAAAATGGTTCCTATAATACACGTATAGTATGCCTTGCTAACTTTATGTAGGTTACTGCTAACTACTATATAATAATTTACTAAGAACTAAATAACCACCGTCTAAAGACGGTGGTTTAAAAAACAGTGAACTGAAAGTCCAACATTTCGGCTAAAGCCGATTACTCAACTTCAAAATTGTTATTTGGCTTACGTTCAAAATGATGCTTCAAATATTCCTTGAACATCTCTTTCGTTAATTCTCCTGCTGTGGCACAGAAAGTAACCTCTAGCCCAAAAGTGTTCATCCAATATCTTTTCTTCAATTTAAGAAACTCTTGAAGTAACTTTGCCGACGTTTGTAAGACAACAAATCTAACTTCTAATTCTGAATTTTTACCATTCAAAATTTTGTTTGCATGAATTAAGCTTTCCGCCACTCCCTTGGTTGTATCAGCCAATTCAATAGCATTCATGCTGTGTTCATCAAAAGTTTTACATCGTATCATACAGTGAGTTTAGTATGCTTTACTTCTTTCATTAGTTAAATTTACACGGCTGATATTTATATACGTTTCAATAACTAAAATAGCTATTTATTTAACTACTTTTCATTTTTCTGGTGCTAAAACTAAGCCTTCGTTTAACTAAAGATCCATTGGGCCTATCAATTAGTTCAGGATTAATTTTTACATCCATCTTTGTCACAAGTGCTTTTTTGATTTGAATCTACCCAGTAGCCACCGTACTTTTTGGTATCAATGTCACAGATTATAAAAGTTTAATCGTATGACTATTTTAATCCTGATCCGGGAAACATTGAAAAATTCTTTTACCATCAGTCAAAGCTACATAACTACTGGAAAAATCACTGTTTGAACTCAAAACAATCATCACTAAGTAATTTAAATGATGTTTTGATTTATTAAATATGTCTTTTATAGTTTTAATATCTTTTGGAGAAGGGATTGCTTTATCTTGAGGATGGCTATGCCAATCACCTATATAATGGAAGCCATCATCAAAATGTTTGTTTATTGCTTTTTGTGCTGTTTTTTTATTCGGATTAAAACCAAACCTAGTACGAAAATCTAACTTTAAAGGGGATGTTATACATGTTATTTCAATGACATCCGAGTCTACTTGTTCAGTAAATAATAAGCCTCCAGCTTCCGACATTTTACCAATTTGCCTATATGAATATAAAGTATTTAAAGCTTCAGAAGAAAAATTTATTTGGATACCATTATCTTCAGATTTAAAACTAAGCAATTTCTATTACCCATTTGTTATCAACATAATATATTGTTTGTTCATGATTACCTTCATTAGGATTTCCATATTTTTCTTGCCAAGAGCGAGACCAGTCACCTCCTAAACCATGAAGCTTAGTTCTTGAATCAAACCAAACCTTTCTGCATACTAACAAATCACCTTCATCCTTTATTAACAATAAAGACATCACTTGTTCAGCTACCATTGCATGAAGATGCGTCAAAGGAATAGCCCCATATGGTTGAAATGCTCCTGCGCATGCAGGCATATTTACATATGTTTCATGTTCCCACTCTGTAACTGGGTGTTTCATTTTTCCGACTTTGTTTGTATCCAAGAAATGAAGTGAATTAAATGCGTTTGAATCTACAGGGTTGACAATTACGTGCGCTGCCATTGCATGTGCTTCAACAAAAGCAAATATAATAGGAGCTAAAACTAAATCAGATTGTAGACTTAATAACTTTTGATCAGAATACCAATTGGCCGTACAACTTACGATAAGATCTGAACTTTCAAATAACTTAAAACATGCTTTATCTTCGATGGCTTTCTGCCATTTTTTATCATATGCATGTATGGTTACATGAGGAAAATCTTCTTTTAAGGATATAGATAACGCTTTCGCTTTATTTAGTCCTAAGTATCTTAATCCAAGTATATGTCTAGGATTATTTTCAGAGTTCATACAGTCATCATCAAATAACAATAATTCCTGAACACCTGACTGGACAAGTAACCTTGCACTAGCAGCACCTACAGAACCACAACCGAGAACGGCTACTTTATTGTTTTGAATATACTTCCAAGTGTGATTTACGTCACGCCCCATCACCCAACTTTGATCTATTCTCGTAACTAGTGAACCTTGTATTGGGAGGTTCGTTATCCTGTTTTTAAATTCGTTAATCCTTATTTTATCACGAAAGCCATCCATGATGGCTTTTCCAATATATTTGTCTCTGTGAAATAAACCTCTCTTAAACTCAATTCCAGCAAAACATATACCATTACTTGTATCAAGTGAAATGAGAATACAAGGGGTTGCTATATACTTATTTGCCAGAGCCAACCCTATCAGAGAAATAATCGACTCAGATTTTTCCCCATACTCTCGTTCAATTAAAGATATTAACTCACCCGCAGTAGATGGATATGGTGGTAGCCAAGCTTGTTCAAAGCAAATTAAAACACTAGATTGAATACTTGCAAGTCTTCGAGTACGAGACTTAACATTTTCTTCGTTAGGCAATAAACTTTGATTATCAAGAAAAGTAATCAGTTCAGCTTCTAAATCTGCAAATATAAAGCCCTTTGATTTACTTTTGAACACAGCAATCTGACGTGTGTGCTTATTGGAATGATCGCACAAACTGTTTAGTCTTAAGTTAGATTTGCAGTGATATACCCAATAACTTAAAAATTCATCCTTAAAGTCCTCATTGAGTAATCCTTTCATACCAGCTCTTAGCATTGAGACTGCATCATGAAGTAATTCAAGGATATAATTTGTTGTTTTAGCTTCTGTGATATACCTATCATTCCAAACACATAACTTACCGTCTATTTCAACGTGAGGAATATCAAGAGGATCTAGTGATGGCTTCACAATAAATATTGAAGGTTTATTGTGAAGCAAGTCTTCATTGAACAATATATCTATGATGAGCGATATATCATCATCTAGATCTGTTTCTATTTGCCAACCACAGTAAAATGATTTGTATCTGTTAATCTCCTTAATAGATAGTTTTCTGGCACTATAAGGTGCCAGTAGCACATCAATATCATTTATCTGTTCATGCATACCCATTCCCGCCAGCACGATTCACAGCGGTTTGAGTTGCATTAGAAGAGCTAGCAAGACTAGCGATAGATTTCGCCTTAATCCCATTTGAAGATATTTCTATCTCAAGGGGGACATTTCTATTATTCTTTTTATGATCGGCAACACACTTAAAGTTGCCAGATACACCATCCAAAATTTTAACGTACTCTTGTTTGGCTTTATATGCTGGTGGATCTTTCTCATCATCTTTGATTGTTTTACTACTAGAAATAATAAAAGCTTTATCATTAGCCTTGCCTAGAGCTTCTATTGAATCTTCAGAAACTTTTGCTTTTGTTCCGTTTTCTTTAGCCTCACTAAGGCCTTCATGCGACAGGCTGTGCCAAGAGCAATGATGAGGAGCTTGAAGTATGTCATACTTCAGATCTGATTCAGTTTCATTGGCTTTCATACGCTTAAGCAAAGCTTCCCAACATGCTACTTCTGCATCTCCACCACTTAAAAAATTAGCAGAATTTTCACCTACTGTTAATAAGTAATTAATAATTGCGCTAGATTTATTTTTACTTAATTTTTCCTCTTCATCTTCAAGATCTGACACAGTGACAGGTCCAAGCAACTTCGCTTCAAAAGATGAGTCATGAGAGCCATTTATATAAGATGTTGAGGAGTCTAATTGTAGAACAATATCCTGAATATCATCAGTTTTACCTTTATCATCGTCACCTAGTATTAAGACTAAATCTCCCTCACTTGCTGAACTATCATCTTTAAATACTTTAACTCTTCTTTTTACTTCCTTGTTCAAAGCCTTGGCATCTTCTGATAATGTGTGATTTTTGCTTGCGCGTCTGTAGACCATAGGACTAGACCAAATTTCATTAATAAAAATTTTATCTTTGTTTTTTTCCCAATCAGAGGCTTTACCTAAATGAAATTTTTCTTGTATACCTCTGCAGTGATCTTGATCTGGATGGCTCCAAACAAATAGATCAACATACAAACGTTGAGAGGAATCCCTAGAAAGTTTATTCCTTAATTGGTCAGTAACATCCGGATAATCATCACCCTGTCGAACGTTACAATCTATAAGTATATTCTTACCAGTATCTGTTTTAATTAATGTCATATCCCCGTTACCAACTGGAAAAAATGAAATAATTGCCGACATAAGCACTCCTTTTAGTATTATTTTATATAATAAGTCACACAGTATTTAAAGATGCAGTGCAACTTCTATTAATCTCTTTGCATACTCATCTGAGGGTGTTTTTACCCAATCAGTTTGTACAAAAAACATAAACCACAACGTATAAAGCGAAATTACGATCATCATAATAAAGTCCGTGTTGTTAACTTCAAAAGACGGGAGAGAAGGAATGAAAAATACGCATAATGCAATAACACCAAACAAGCCATAAATATTTTTCATTCCAAGAATGTTTCGACGAAACCCGTAATTGATGTTTTCTTTAAATAATAAGGAATATTTTGTTGTATCCCTTGAGTGATTTCTTAAATAGTTTGACCAAGAACGATATATTTCATCCGCATCTTCAGGGTGTTCACTTTCTAATTTAAAAGTTGGAGCTTCAACTTTTGTTTTATTAGAAAGTAATTGATGGAGTGCTTTCTTTTCGGGAGTAGGAATAATGCCATCTCGGTGCCTAAAAATATTCACCGATGGCATGCCCCCCCAAGAATCGAATAATCCTTGTTCAAGTCGTTTACCACCATCGCGAGCTATCTGAGCTAACAAATGAAGTCCTCCAAATGCCACCACAAGTGCAACTAATCCGGACAAGCTCGTATAAAGTTCTGGAAGCTTAATTGAAACAGCTACCGCTATAGGTAACAAGCACAATAATGCAGGATAAATCCTAGCTTTGCGTTCATATGGATCTGTATATTTTGATAAATCAATCATCTTCTTCTACCTGATCATAAAATGGAAGTGGTTCAGCTTTTCCCCAACCTCGGTCAGGAGTCCCACTGCTAAAATGGTATGTAGTTGAACCTTGAGTTGTTATAACTTTTGCTCCTCGCCTAATAAAAGCATTGGTGACTCTTTTATTAGGGTGTTTTGGTTCTCCTTCCTTTGACGCAGAAACAAATGCAGTGAACTTCGTATTTTGGCCAAATAGAGTAGGAGAGCCTAGTAATCGATTAAGTATCGTTGGTCCAACATTTCTTTTACTGCCATGATGAGGTATTTGAACAAAAGAAAAAGCACCTAATTTATGTCCTAAACTTTCAATTTTATCCGCTGCTTCCTCTAGTGACGTAACACCGGCATCTCCCGTCAAAAGGATTTTTTTATCTCCAAAATTAAAAAGAGAAATAGCGCTAGATAAGTTCTCTGCTGAAGTTGCATCTAATGGAGGATCAACTAAATGTTCATCGTCCCACCCTTCAGCAACCATATTAAAAATACTTTTTAAACCTGCTAATGCTTCTGTGAATATACTTACCTCTTCCGTTTCATCATCGGTCAAATGTGTGATAGACCTAAAGTTAATTAGCTGTTGTAAATAAAAACTTGAAGAAGGACCTACAATACTTAGACACTCAATACCGTGTTCTTCATGATCTGAGAAAGGGTAATGAATTGGGATGTTTTTCTCATTAGCTTTTTCATAAATTGCGTAAGCGTATGGGTGTTTTTCTATTAGCCGATTTTTTAGGCTTAGTTTAGTTACTCGCCCATCATTAACTGAATCCCATATATTATCAATATAATCCCATGGGCAATGTAAAAGCACTTTTTTGACAGTCAATTCATCCATCACAACCGATAATCCGGAGGTATGGTCTTGATCAGGATGTGTACATATTAAGAAATCAACGGTTGATGTCAGGTAATACTGCTTAATATGTTCGACAAGTTTTTCACCTGAGTCTTGAGTACCTCCATCAACAATGCCTACAGTCCATGTTGTACCACCATCAGAAGAATACCTTAAACATATAGCATCACCTGATTTTTCACCTTCTCCTACAGGAAGAAAGTCTATTTCATATTCCATTTTATAACACCTCTCACAAGACCCTATTAAAATATAAGGACAGGTTTATATGACAAGTATTACTTAACTACACTTGCCATCTAGTCGCATTAAGGTTTAATACTTTTTTAATTGGATAAGACTAAAATGAGTTTTAAACTAAATAAACTTACCCAACAAAGTTAACACCACACCACCAAACTCTTCTGCATTATTAACAATCTTATTCACTTTAATATTTTGATCTTCTGAAGATTTAACTATAGTCATTAAATCAACCAGTTTTTTAGCATCTGCTGGAGCAGGAAATAGTTCTTTTATCTCAGCATCTGTCATTCTTGTTAAAGAAGATATTTTTGAAGCCAATTCATTATCTGTTTCTACTGCTGCATCATCAGCGATACTATCTAGATCTATATTGTCCCAATTAATAGTCATGGTTATTCCTTATACTGAGCTTAAAGAGAGTTCTTAATTTTTTTAATTTTTTCAATGTACTTTTCAGCACCTTTGACTTTATCAGCAACTGTTTTAGTTCTATTCAGTAGTGCAGCTACAGCATCATCTGTTTTGTTAATTGCAGTACTCACATCAGTTTCACTAATACCTAGTTCATCCAAGTAACGATTTCTATTGGCTGTAACTTCCGAGGCTGAAAGTAAAAAACTAGTGATACTATTATTAATCGCCTTTGCTTGAGAGTATTCAGCACGTATTTGTCTTTCAATTCCACGCTCTAACTCTTCTAGTGGTCGTATCATTGATGCACGCTTTTCATTGATTTTTGCTATCAAACTAGGTCCAAGTTTAGTGATGAATTCCAGACGATCTTTCTTGTTGTTACTTTTGACTATTTCATCCCAAGCTTTAGCTATTTGGTGGTTACTAAAATATTTGTCAGCAAACATTGGAACCCATTCATCATCTATAAATCGATCTATCTCTGAGCGTTTGTGATCAAAAAATCGTTGCAACAGTATTATGTTGGCACTCTCAATCGCAGAAATCCTATTACCAAGCTCTGCTGACAATTCAGGGGCTTCAGATGGAATTGAAACACAACCGGTAACTGTAAATAGCATAAGAATAACGAGACTAATTTTTTTAAATACTTTCATTAAATATTTCCTTTTATTATTGTCCTGTTTTTAATACCCTTAAAATATTAAAAAACAACAATCCCATGCTTTGGTAACAAATTTTTGAGTACAAAATAGCGATGATAAATAGCAGCCTGATGGAATTTATATACATCGAGCTCAGCAGCTTGTGATGATTCTTCTAGTGTTGGGAAATCACTTTTTTGTTTTTCCCATACTTTTTCATCATAACTAAGTGCTTCATTTGATTCAGAATCAAATAACAAATTAGTATTAATTGCATCACACCAAGAAGAAATCCTATCGTTCATTTTTTGTTCTGAACGCAAAATACCATCAATGATATTTTCAACTTCAGAGAACTGTTTTAACGGGGTGTGAGTTGGGTCTCTAGCTATACCAAACTCAACCAAACGGTTATAAAGTTTTTCACAACCATTTAAGAATGTTTTAGGATTATCTCTATCCGATAATCCACCTCTTTCATAATCAAATGACCAATGTAAAAATGGTCTATCAGGGTATGTGCCTACAGCGCCATGACCTAATGCTCCAGATGCTTTTTCAGCAAATGAACTAGCAAAGTTGCGCCAATTGTCCATAAGTAGAGATGGTGCAAATTTTTTCATAAAACGACCAAATTTGTCAGTCAAGAAAGCTTCCATTCCTTTATCTTGAACATCGATCAATTTAATACTTGGCGCTTTAATTTTATTTCTTGATGAGCTTATTCCTGAAAAGCCATAATGAGAAAAGGTATCCGCATAAACGTGACTGGCAATACCTATTAATTGCAAACCATAATTTGACTTTACTGCGTGACAAATATGATTTTGAAACATTTCTTGAGAAATTTCTGAATCTTCACGACAAAGAAGCTTTTCAGATACAGAGTCACCTTGACCACCGGGTAAGAAATGAAATGGGACCCATACTTGTTTTTGTTCTTTTTTATCAATGAGCCTATTTTTAATAACATCACTATTATGATGTGCTGTAGCTACGCCATATATTAATCCACCATCCTCATGTTCATCACTATCATTTGATGTGGAGTCATCTACATATTGTGCTGAATAAGCAATTATTTCAGCATCTTTAACTGAAAAACCAGCAAGCCTTGCTATGGAATACGTTCCATAATAGTGCATGTCAGTTTGCATATAACTCTCCAATAAAAAAGGACTTGAGTGGATTTAATTCCACACAAATCCTATGATCAAAATTGAACTAAGTAAATATATATTTAAAGTTATATTAAATATTATTCAAAAGTAAATGCATCAATTATCACTTCAATTAAAGTTTTTTCTACTTCTGGTGCTGCTGGTGGCTCTCTTTTGCTACCTGTAGCAAGCGCTGAAGCATTAAAACCTATAACTGATATTATTATCATTACTTTAATATATTTCATTTTATTTCCTTAATAATTAATTTAGTGGATTTGAATCCACTTGTATTATTAAAGAAAAACGCACACATTGAAAATTTAATGTGGATTTGTATCCATATTAAAAATAAAAGGTAGGGATGTTGTTAAATATTTAAAGAGTATTTATATAGGTTTAAGTTATGCTTTAATTTTAAAAACTGACTTAACAATATAATTAGCTATAAAGAGTAATGTAGCGATTGTGAATGCTTGCATAATATAAGGATAATACTCATACACAACTAATGAATTAACATGCAAAAAGTGCCTTAATAAATATTCACCAATGATTGCTGCTATAACAACACAACTTAACATTGAGATTGAATATAATCGTAAATCTAATGGTATCTGCTTTAATGGGATGGTTATATTTTTTTGTACTAAATTAAATGATAAAAATTTTCTAAAAATTGGAACTCTTAGAAAAATAAGGTGGCGAGTGATCATATTAAGCATCAGCATAGCCACATACGAATGTATTCTAGGAGCACTATATGATGTTGCATACCAATAAGTTTCACATAAAATACAAAAAATTATTGTAGGTAAAATAATTCTCTTACTTAAAGGGTCATACCACAGTTTTTTTACTAAAAATAAAGATAATAAATATACTAAAGGTTTTGCTAGAGCATAAGAACTTGTAAAGAATATTATCTCTTCAAAAAATCGTTCTGATAATATAACGAGGACAATACTAACAATATTAGCATCCCTTACATTAAAGAGGGCAATGCAAATTAAGGAAGCAATAAATAAGCGATCAAAGTATTCAGCATAACCGAATGAAAGAAGAGCTAACGTTATAAATGTAATAGCCAGTATATTAGTAATCCAATTATTAACATACTGTTTTATAAACATACTGTTTTATAAACATACTTTACATGCCAAAAAACTTCATTATCTGGACTTTAAAGGATAGTTGGCTGGATTCACAAACTGATTGCCTACATAAGAGCCACCATGAATTAACAACCTCTAAACTAAGAGAGTCCATAGTTTGTGGGCGGTCGTTTTCAATAGCAAGTACAGTTTCTCTGCTAATACCAATTCTAGAAGCAAGCTCTCTTTGAGTAAAGCCAGCTTCTTTTCTTAAGTTTTTAAGTTCTGTACCTGAAAAATTAGCCATGTTTGATAGAAAATAGTTATATATAACGTAATAATATGACTAAATTCCCATATAGGCAATTAATAAATATTTCTATTTATAAAGAGTCTTATTACAATTTAAGTTAATAACCTTAAAAAAGTGATACATAAACAGGGCAATAATTTATCAATTCAGTGTTAATTACAATCTTTGAGTTCAGGATAAAAAGTTACTTTAACCGTTTAATTATAGCTTCTGGTAAATAGAAATACTCATAACACATCTTAAAATAACCATCATTTGATCTTGCCGTATTAACTAGCCTGCTAGATAACCTCATATATTTAGGTAGAGCAATGCCATGAAAATATCCGATAGATAATTTAAAGAGTTGCTGTTTTTGATCATCACTTAATATTGTTTTTCGTAATAGCTGAATAAGAGATTGCTGTAGCTGCTTTTTACTTTTAGTTTCTTTTAATAAGCTCAGTTCAATAGTTTGTGGGGTCTTTAATGAAAATTCATATGACTTGTTTAAAAAATTAATAAACCCCGTTATAGCCGCCATTTGGCCTACTGTAGTCCATAAATAAGCATAAAGTGCCTCATTGGTTGGAGTTTTAAGGTTTGATTGTTTAAGAATTTTTAAAAAATTAACGGCTGGTGATAAAGCAAGACGAATAGAACGAATACTAGTTTTCTTTTGTTCTAGCTTGATAAGTAGTGTTTTATGGTAATTTCCTAGATATTGATAATATGTAGTTCCACTATCAAAAAACATCAAATAGCGATCAATTATATCTAGATTACTGAACTCTTCCTGTATGTCTCGGTCAACTTCAATAAATTTAATTTCATTAAAAAATAGTGTTACTGATAGGTACTTTCGTGTCATTACTACGGTGAAGTAACTAATAAGCTCTTTGTATGTTGGAACATGTCCTAATTGAAGAGTTAGCTTCTCAACTACTTGAAAATATTCCACATAATTTAAAAGATGAACTGATGTAAATTGCATGCCTCTACGCTTTCCAAGCCAATAAGCAAATTGTTTAAATAACTCTGCAAATTGAGGCTCAAAGTATGATTCAGAAATAAGCACTCGCTTATTGAAAGTTTTAACTTGCTTGCAATGTAAGCAATAGTTCCCAATACCTGCCGGAAAGCTAGTGCCACAAGTTTTGCAATTACGTTCCTTTTTAAGAGTACAATATTTACAAACAGGTTCTTGAGTTAAACTATAAGTTAATGGGATACGTCTGCGACTACAAAGTGAGCATATTGGCAATGTATTGTTGTAACAAATATCACAAATATAAGCTTTTTCATTATTGGTAGCTAAATTTCGATTAGAAGAAGGGTACTTAGTTCCATGACACCAATCGCAAGGAGTGTGATATTTACACTTATTTGTACAAGAGATACAAATAGGACCATTTTTTGTTATTTGAGTAATACGTGAGCGTATCTTTCCACATTTAACGCAAGGAATATCTTTATATAAACATTCTTTACAAACTGCTTCTAATTGAAGTTCAGGTATACGCTTCCTTTTGCCACAAAGGCAGCACTTTTTAAGTTTAAAAAATAACGTATAGCAGCTTGTGCAATATACTTGATCTACATGATATCGCTTTTGCTCATTAAGTATTACAGAGCAGTGATAACACTTATCTTCTTTCATAAATAAGGCTCAATATCTTCAAACAGAGCATCAACAACAGCCTTGCTTTTAGGGGTGATTTTATTTTTAAGTATAGGTGATTTTCGCTTATTTCTGCATATACGCGGTAAGTAACTATTAATTTTTTGAATTACAGCAATATTACTTTTGTTGTCACGCATAAAGGCTTCTTGGCTTAAGTTTAGTGACAATAATAAATCAATTAATTCATGCTTTGATAATTTCAATATTAGAGATGTCGCAATCATCAATGTATGGCGTTCATTGCTGGTACGCTGTTCCATCATCACATTTGATTTGTGCTCTGATAGATTTACATTAAATTTAATGCTCAATGATTCAGCTATGTGTTTATTTTTATAGGAAGATAAGAAGAAAACCATAAAGAAACGTACAACACCAAATAAATCCTTTATATCTTTAATATCAAGAGGAAAACATGTTGAGTCTTCAGTGATTATAGCCTCATTAAGTAGGCTTTGTAGCGATAAAGCATCATCACTTGCTTTTACAGTAGGGCTTTCAACTAAGTTGAACCCACAGCTATGACAGAGGTTGATATAAGGTTGATCATAAATCACAAGATGCGGCGAAATCATCGTGTTACATTTTGGACAATGACTTATAAGTAAGCACCTATGAGTAGAACAAGCAGTGTTCCATGCTAATCTGCCTGACTTTTTAAAATAATAAGGCTTGTTTGATAGGCAAATAGGGCAAAAATGCATTCCATTTACTTTTGTTCGGTTTCTTCCTCCTGTCGGTATTACCCATTTCCATGCCGTTAACTTGTTTAGGCTATTTGGTAATATTTTGCTAACCGTTGGAAAAAGCGTCATTGATTGCAGTAGGTTTTGATCTAAACCTGATGACAGAGATAGCTCATTAAGCTTATCTATTGGTATATCTCGATCTAAGTCTATCGTCCAAGCTCTCCACTTATCCCATATTGCAATGGTGAAATGCGCAGGATCACTTCCATTAGCAATAGCATTACGTATTAACCATGAGCTAAGCAGCTCATCCGTTAAAGGTGGTAAGTTAAACTGCCAATTTCCCATATATACTCTATAGCCAACCGTCCATATGCATTAAAACTCTCAAATCAAATTGTAATATCAGCTATATATATCTAAGCCCTTTACTTTTTTGAAATCCTTTATGTGTTTTTATTATATCAACAGTAATTTTCTCTTCACCAGACTCGATAGCATTTGTGGTGCATTCAATCAGTAATCTATGCAAATCACCTAAATTACCATTTGATATTGTAAAAAGAAGTGATGCCTTTTCTTTTGATATTAAATTAGATGGCTTCTTTATGGGAAGTAATTCTTCAAATGATGCAAGTAATTTTAAAAAATTCTTATTTAAGTCCCACTTTGGTAGATCTAAAATCAAAAAACGACTTTGATGTTGCGGATCTTTACTTAGAACTTGAAGAGCATCTTTTGTACCAACGCCAACAATTGATATTTTTAATTCATTACCTAAGCTTTTTATAATATTCATCACCATACGCTGCTTCATAGCTGTACCAGCAAGTAGATTGTGTATTTCATCAATAATTAAGATTTTTACATTGCAATCTCTTATTAAACGTATAGCTTGATAACGAAGCTTATGTGTAATATCTGTTGGTCTAAATGGAGCTAAGAACTGTTCAAGTATTGATATATAAAACCCTTTTTCATCTGCCGAGGCAGGGCATTGCACTACTATTACAGGTTTTTCTGGTTGATACAGTCCAGCTACATCTTGAGATTCAAAATCAGGATATTTACTTGCAAAGCGATCAATAATAGAGGTTTTTCCTATATTTGACTCACCAATAATTAATAAGTTTTCCATTCTTGGCTTTTTAGGGCGATTCATTAGATCTGTCAATACTGCCACGGCTTCAACAGTCTTAGGGTAATCAATCCAAATTTGTTTATTAAGTGCTTTAATACGTTCTTCTTGAGGTAAAAGTATCAAATATTGCTGGGATGTGCGTATATGGGAAAACTTACTCATTAAGACTCTCCTTCAATATCAAACGGATTAATATCTTCTGACCATAGGTCATCGTTATTGCTCTCTGGAGGAGTTTCTACTTTTGATGTTTGATGCAATTTTTGACTAATAACATTGTTTTTCTTAGCCTGTTGCTGTCTTCTGACTTTCTTAGTTGTTTTAACTGCATCTTCAGCCATCTGGTTAAGTTCATCTAATGCATCAATAAGATTATCTTCATTAAAATCTTCTAATCCACGTTGTTTTATATATTCTTTAACTTTCTTATATTCCCATAGATTCATACTTTGAATAGCTTGGTTTGCCAGTGGTATTTTATAATACATCTGTAAAAATGGATCATAAAACCAAAGATAACTAATATCTCTTGGGTCTTGTCTTACCGTAAATTTTCTTTTTTTCTGAGTTGTTTCATCTATTGCGTTAATCCAAGAACGAAGAACATTGTCATAATAATGCAAATTATTAATATTTATACCATTTCGTTGAACGGTTCGCTTTGAGATTGGTAAAAAATCGATTAGAACTGTTTCAGGATCTGATAGCTTAGCTTGGCAACCAATACCTATGTTTTTTCCATCTCCAAAAATACCTTCGCGCCATTTTTGTCCCGGAATCATATCTAAAACAGAATGTTTTGATTTGTGATAAACCTTAACTAATAGGGTCGCAAACCATCTCTCAAAACCAGAAAAAGTCATACTTGCATTTTTTTCTGAATCATAAGTACCTCGACTCTTTATGTCAGAGAAAGTAGCCCCCTCAAGTGCGTGTATTTTTCTAGAAAAAGTACCTAATAATCGTTCTATATGACCACCAAAATGACTTTTCCCAACAGGTCTAAATTCAATGTTGATATCATAGTTTAAGCATGATTGTGTTAATGTTGTAGCTCTAAAATCAGCACCATTATCAACATGGATTGTATGCATAACACCCCACACAGGCCATTCAGCATCTATATTGTTCATCAATAGAAGCTTATCTTTTGGCAAGATAGAATTCGCAATACACATTGCAACAGAAGTTGTACTCGGTGCATCAAGTGATAAGTAATAACCTACGACCATGCGTGTGTGAATATCTATAGCGAGTGTCAACCAAGGGCGACCTATTGATTGGCGTGTAACATCATCAACAATCATTACATCTACAGGAGTATGGTCTATTTGTACAACAGCCAAAGGAAAATCCGCATTAGGAAAAGTTCCTGCTGCTGCACCTAGTTTGTTTTGAGCTTCAGAGATGCTTTCTCGTTTTGCTATTTTATTATAAGCTGAAATTTTTTGGATGCGATTTCGTACAGTTGTATCACCAACTTGAGGTATTCCTCTTTTTTTGTTTTCTATCTTTATTAACTCAATAACCTTTTTCGGTGATATTTTTTGTTTTGTTAAATAGTTATTGTCTATTATTTCTTGTATCACTAACTCTTGCTTTTGAGATATACGAATTGCACCTTTCCTACTTCCTCTTTGGTTAGATAAAATACCAGTTATAGTGCCTGTAGTTTGATATTTTTTTAGCCACCTATAAAGTGTTGTATAGTGCACTCCGATATTTTTACTATGAGCCACTACTTCTTTGCGTGTTCTTCCATCAAGCAATGGTTTTATACTATTAAGCCGGTATTCCATCTCTTCCCATTTTTCTTTCGGAATTTCAGACAAATCTCGATGAACATAATCGTTACTGATAACCGTTTTAGGGGATACGGCTTTGAGAGAACTGATAGGTAGAATTTTAGCTTTATTGGTTTTTACATCAACACCAATAACATTGTCAAAATCAATAACCTGTGTTATTTGATAAATGTTTTTCTGACAAAAGACATATTCATTAGGTTTTATTAAAACAACCCTGCGATCTGCCTTAACTTCTTCAGGCTTCTGTGCGCCTTTTAGTTTATTACTCATATATCATTCACCCAAATTACACTCTTATCGTTTAATATTTTGTCCATATCACAGCTCAACACTTTCAAAGATAGTAAGTTTCGAATGTGTATTAAGCTAATATCCTGCATTTGTTTTGTAGGAGAAACTTTCAAGATTAGATGGTCGATTTGTGTAGAACCAACAATATTCAGGTGCTTAAGGATTTTATTTTTTTCATCTTCTGAGTAATTAAATTTTTTATATCTACATAAAAAAGTTATGTTATCAAAATATTGTGTGTGTAGGCGTGATTCATCGTATATTTTAAAGATATACTTTTCCTGTTTAGCGTATTTTATTCCTATTTTAAATTTAGGCTTAAATATTGACCATTTCTTCTTTAAAATAAAATTAGGTTTAACTTCAATCAAGAGTGAAGGTTTAGCTAAGCTATCATTTGTTTTCTTATAATGAACCAGAAAATCAGGGGTGTAAGAAACATTTCTACCATTACTATTTTTATATTTGATTGTGACAGGTTGCTCAATAACTTCAGATACGTTTTCGTCAAATTCTAATGACGTTAATAGATCTCGCTCTAGAGTAGATTCAAATTCAATGGTTTTTTCACCTCTAAAAGAGAAGCGACCTGAAACGCTATTATATGTATATCCTATTTTTCTATTTTTTTGAGCTATTTTCATAAAAACCCTGCAAGTTAGTAGCAACAACTAGCGTAAATATGCAGGGTTGTAGCAACAATTAACAAACTTATATCAATTAGTAGCATTAATTAGCGAGATAAACAAGCAAATATAGCCATTATCATGCATATTTGTAGCATTAATTAGCGAAACTGACAGAGGCAGCCAACCTAAGCCAGGTGAAATTTCTTTGGCACACAATGGCGTTTTATTTCTCGATGAATTACCAGAGTTTGAACGGAAAGTTTTAGATGTTTTGCGTGAACCAATGGAATCAGGCGAAGTGACTATTTCTCGTGCTATGCACAAGCAATGTTTTCCTGCGCGTTTTCAACTAATAGCTGCAATGAACCCAAGCCCTACAGGATTTTATAATGACAATCGTAGTACACCAGAGCAAGTATTGCGTTACTTAAGCCGTTTATCTGGGCCTTTTCTTGACAGAATAGATATTCAAAT
>Ga0105358_10000550_pt1 | contig 18817 bp, 15 predicted proteins | sample GOMGulsemesocosm_5_FD_83509 | JGI IMG/M metagenome (GOLD analysis project Ga0105358, IMG submission 83509) | Methane-oxidizing microbial communities from mesocosms in the Gulf of Mexico - GOM15C Gulf of Mexico | ecosystem: Environmental > Aquatic > Marine > Cold seeps | place: Gulf of Mexico... | reverse complement strand
TTTGTATGCTTTCACTCGATTGACTTAAGGTGACAATAAACACCAACAAAACACCTTGAGTCCAACGCAATAATCGTTGATGAGTATGGCTATATTCTTGCGTAAAAAAATGCCAAGCCAGTTTAACATTATGAGTTAGTGAGACTGTTAACATGATACAGTCCTTTGTATTTCACATGACTGTGTTGCGATTTGCTTATCAGACAACGAGCCATTTTCTAGTAAAAAAACATGTTGCGCTCTACTCGCTAAAGTCTCGCTATGCGTTACCACGACAAGTCCTGCATTATTCTCCTGACAACAGCTAAATAAAATATCTGCAATTTCAGTGGCGCTCTTTTGATCTAAATTTCCAGTAGGTTCATCAGCGAATATAAAATTGGGTTCAAAAACAAGTGCACGCGCTATTGCCACCCGTTGTTGCTCCCCCCCACTTAACTCACTAGGTTTATGATGAATACGATGGCTTAAACCAACTTTATCTAACCAAATCTTCGCTTTATTTAATGCAGATTTATCTCCTCTAAGCTTTAATGGCAGTGCAACATTATTAAGTGCCGTTAATTCAGGTAACAAGTGAAATTGTTGAAAAATAAAACCTATATCTGCTCTTAAAGCATCTAAAGACAAAGATTGTTCTGCTTTAACATATCGTCCATGCCCTGTCGTTGCTTGCTCCAAACCTGACATCAACATTAATAAACTGGACTTTCCCGCTCCCGAAGGACCTGTTATCGCATAGGATTCGCCTTGAATAATAGACAAATTAAGATCATCAAAAAGGGTAACTTTTGATTCTTTCGTTTGAAACGACTGGCTGATTTTCTTTAATTCAATGTAATTAGACACGGCTAAGACCTATAGTTAACAATTATAGGGCCAGCTTAAAATGGATGGTGTGAAATGAGTGTGAAATTGATAATTTATATGAAACAAAGGTAAAAAGCTGAGCTTATGCTAATTCTCACTTATTAAGTAGAAATAGCCACAAACTCAGTTTACTTTGAGAATATAGAAAACTAATTCGCTTCAATACTCATATTAGCAGTAGCCAAAGTTGCTGAAAGCACTTGTGGCATTAATTGAAGCTCTTCTATCACTTGATTAAGATCAGTACCATTCTTTGATTTAAGAATATAAAATGCGCCATAAGCTTGTGTTATGGTCAAATGGTGCTTTTCATTAAATGAATCAAAATCAACATTACCTTCAAGCTTCACTAAGATTTCTCCCGTGGTTTGAATTAATGCGCCATGGTCAGCATTCAATAAAAAATCGGCATTAGCTTCTTTTACATCATCACCTGATAACGTTTTGTTGATTTCTATATCCGCAGGAGCAGTACTATTTACATTAGTTGTATTTTGTTGAGCAAAAGCGGTTGTACATAACAATGCAATCGCTAGGGGTAAATACTTCATAATTTTCTCCTTATTTATGTCCGTAGAATCGAATTGACCAGTCTTTAACCACGCCCAACTCAAGATTATTATAATTGTTTACACGATAGATATTTGTACCATAATCCCAAAGAATCGTGGCAGAATCACCTTTGTCGGTATCAACAACTTTAAGAGTCCACTCACCTTTAGATGACTCACCATAAAAGTGTGTGCTCATTAACATTGAGTCTTCATAGCCCGTACCACCAAGCGATAAGAATCCCGTACGAGCGCTCATTAAGACACTGCGTGTGCCTGAAGGAGAGATTAGCTCTATTGATAAATCTCTGATTCTTTGGTGATCTAAGTTCAACTTAACCTGTACTGCTTCAATAGTGACGTCATCATTTGTTGTTGCTTTTGTTTCAACACCAACCACTGAAGCATCTGGAACAGCAACATTGGCGATAGTTTGTTGCCAATCGGTGATTTGTAACTTAGGTAAAGAAGCCGAAGTAAATAAAGCTTTTTGAACTGCGCCATCAACATTAACAGCACCTAAACCATAATATTGATGAAAATGATATCCGGCAGCATTAGTTTGCCAGCCTGGAATAGCATTATAACTGACCATATCACCATCAGCATTTTCAAAAGCTAAATCTACACCGCTATTGTCAGGATCTGTTTTACGCGCAGTCTTAACTAATAAATCACGAACAGTCCGCGCACTTAACCCCGGATTTGCAGACATTACAACTGCTATCGCGCCTGCCGTATTAGGTGCTGCTGATGACGTACCATTCATGGTACCTTGATAATCACAATTAGGATCTAATTCGTTACCACCATGTAAGCCATTACGGGTATTGCCAAGAACGTTTGAACCTTGGTCACATCCTGATAAATCGGTAGTTACCATGGCAGGTGAATCACTGCCAAACTCTCCTGCAGGGGCTGCAAAAAATACATTTGAACCAACTGACGAATAGGAAGCAACTTTACCGTTGGCATCCGTTGCTGATATCACTAGATTCCAAAAATTGGTATTGGTATGAGTAACATTGGCATTATGAAAGGGTAAACCATTATTATCGTAATAATTGTTATTTTCTCTCGGTAATACTTGAAATCTGATGCCAAATAAATTGGTGTTATAACGTTGGAATGAATTTCCTGCCGATTTTACATAAGTCGCACCACGTCCCCAATGACTATCAAGTGAAACGTCTTGCATTACTGTATCGTTCATTTCCAAACTTGGATCAGCGCTATAATTATGCTTTAAAGGCGAATTTGGTGTCCAACCATAACTTTGGTTAAATACACGAGGATCGGTAAATCGGTCTAATGCACGCCAATCGGCAGATACACCATGAGATAATAACCAGTTGGTATCATCTTGAGCAAACAAGTAATTAAAACCGATTAAATTAGCGTCTGGTGCAACACCGCGACCACCAATTTTATTATTGTCTTCTGCTGCTATCAAACCACCAACGGCAGTGCCATGTCCGTGATTATCGACAGGATAACCAATATCTCCCTCAAGAAAATTGATTGAGCCAGCAACAACGTTGGGTGATAAATCTGGATGGTCCGTTTCAAGGCCAGTATCTATCACTGATACGGTAATACCACGGCCTTTTATTCCCATCGCATGGGCAAAGTCAATATCTAAGTCGTTGCCTGCAATACCACCCGACTTTGAAAACGCCGTCTGTCCAGTATTTTTTAAATGCCATTGTTGGTCTACTAACGGATCATCTCCATATAATGGAAACTCCTGTGCCTGTACGCTGGCAATAGATGACAAAGAACCAGCCAAAACTAATGAACTGGCGATGAGTGTTTTTTTAAACGCCATAAGGATTCCCTCTTCTTCTTATTGTAATAGTTGATAATTTCAAGAAAAATCCATGTTGAATTACATGGACATTGCAATGAATATTGATGGTTCAATAATCAGCTGATCATCGAATAATCATCAAGGTCAAAAAGTGTACTACATTAAAAATACATTAACAATATGTTAACTTAACGTTAATCGATTCAGCGATAGGATGAATAATTTATATGGCTGTATTAAAAATTTTTCTTCGTTTGAAACGATTAATTCATATTTTTTGATGTCATATAACAGGTCACCGCTGTGATCCCATTATTAGTCACAGTCGTGTCATCCGTTGCTGATTCTGGTGAAGTTGATGCAATACTATTTTGATTAGGTTTCTGGTTCAAAGTGCTTGATTGACCAATAGTAGGCTATTGGCATTGAGAGTAACGCAGACATTAAGAATTTGGACCTCTGAAGATGGTCAATTAATTAATGTAATTGGTATTATCTCAACTTAAGATGTTTAAGCGATATAACTACTTTTCTTGATGTGTAAAAATAGGTTCCCACTCTGCATTGTACTTGTGTCTTTTAAGTTCATGAACTCTATGAATGTATATTTGGTAGTACTTTGTTGTAGGATTTTTAGTTAATAATTCATTGAATATAATGAGAGCATCTTGCCATTGCTGTTTTTTATAAAAGACTAAAGCTTGTTCAAACAATTGAGTTTTTCTAGCTTCAATCGCTGATATCTCCTCTTTTTTGGCGATCGCTTGATAAATAGTTAAGCCCTTTTTTTTCCCTTTAACTCTTACTGTATCTATTTCTCGAAATGCAATTTCTGAGCATAGCTGTTTTGTCGTATCACTTACGAGAATAGGCACGCCATAGTATTTCGTTAAACTCTCCAAACGAGAAGATATGTTCACACCATCCCCAATAACGCTATAATTTAACCTTGTTTGTGAGCCCATATTACCAGCAACAACAAAAGCACTATTCACACCAATACCTAAACTAATTTCCATGTTGTAAACAAGTTCATTATTGATACGACTCACTTCTTTTTGCATGGCAATAGCAGCAAGTACAGCATGTTGTGCTTGCTGCTTGTCAACAATAGGCACACCAAATAATGCCATCACGGCATCACCAATATATTTGTCAATAACACCGTTATGTTGATCAATAACTCCACTTAAGCGCGTCAGCAGGTCGTTTAATAATGTTAAAATTTGTTTAGCGTCATGGTTTTCACATAAGGAAGTAAAGTTTCTAATATCACAAAAAACAATGGTAGCTTGTCGCTCTTCCCCACCGAGTTCGACACCTTTGTTTAGTAATTCTTCTGCAATTGCCGGTGAGACCACTTTACCGAGTAGATTTCTCACTTTTGCTCTATCGGCCAATCCCTTAGCCATCGAATTAAAGCCTTTTGCTAATTTTCCCAATTCATCTTCTTGATCAATGTCTATCGTAAAATCATAATGTCCTTGTTCAATCTCTTTTGCACCATGAGTTAATACCGTAACGGGCCGAGTTATTTTACGCGCGATAAAAATGCCGCCAGTAACTAGCAGCAGTAACGCAACAAAAAAAACACTGGCAACAACTAATTGTAATTGTTGATAAGGGAGTAAGGCTTGCTCTAATGAACGCTGTAATAGAGCAACAAAATGACCCTGTTTATTTTCTTCAATTTTTATTGCCCGTGAAACGAAATTTTGCCCTACCAATACTAAATCAAAATTATGATTAAACGCTATTAGGAATTTACCCAAAGCTTGCTCTGACTCAAGTTGAGCAGCATCAGAAAGAGTTGAAGATAATTGCTGCCAATGGTTCCCTGTAACCACAGGTTTTTTTGAATTAAATAGTAGTGAAACATGCGACTTAGTATTTTTTTGTAGGCTCAAGGAAAATTCATCGGTAAGCTTAAAGCCCATAATAATCCAATGACTTGGATGTGGAGAAAATAGCGGTACTGCGACCACTAAATAGGCTTGACCATCGATAAAATCAATCATATCAGCTTCACCATATTCATTATTTGTCGCTTGTGTGATTAATTGTGGTAGATAAAAAGGCGCTTCGGTTAATTCAGGGTGCTTAGTATCAGCAATAATGTCGCTATTCATCGTAAGTAAAAGCATGACATCAGCATCTGCTCGCTGTTGATAACTAAGTAGAGTGGATAAAACTGTTTTATGGTCATTCGTATGGGCTGCTGGCTTAAATGCATAGTCAGCAGATAAAGCTCTCACTTTTCCTAATAAATTATCTCTTCGCTGCGCAATAGCATTTATAAAAACATCAGCAGTGACTTGCAGTGCTTCATCAATATTATCTCGAGCTGTCACTGTATTAGCATTTTGAATAATCAAAAATAATATTAGCTGGATTGGTAGTGAAAGAATGAGTATAAAAACTATAATGCGAGATCTAAAATGTTTAAAACGAAACCATTTTTTAAAAAACTGATTTTGTGATTTCTGGTGATCTATTTTGTTCATATTGATTTAATTTTTAACTGTTTAACAGTAACTTAATGGAATTGGTCTTAATAACCTCTTCGTTTAAATCCTTTTGGAGCCCGCCATGCTTTAAATTTAGGTGTTTGAGCGAGCGTAAATTTTAGTTGCTGCGGACTATTTCCGAGGGTAACCGTTTGTAAACTTTCACTGACGTCAGCGCCTTGCTCTGGATGCCAAACCAAAACTTCGTACTGTCCTGCTTTTAGGTTTACCAGTTCCCCTTTTCCTTCACTATTTGTTAAATCAAATTTGTCGGTATCAACAACATAAATATAAGCTTTCATCCAATCGTGAATGTTACATGCTAAGGGTACTTCGCCACTTTTTTCAAAAATGACCGGCCGAAATTCATTACCTTTATATAAAGGTAACTCAAAATTTTTACTATTTGAAAACGAATAAACTTGATGACGAATTTCATCATTATTTGGAAAATTAATCGCACTACCACGTCGAATAGCCGTAACGTAGGGAATAAACTCCTTATCAACTTGGTCAATAACCACTACTTTTTCAATGCTTTCAGCTAACGATTCATTTATATATACAACCGCATTTTCTATTGGCTTATTATTTTCATCAATCACGGTAATATTTAGCCTATTAGCAAATGTTTGCAGACTAAAGGTCAAAAGCCAAATGGCTAGCATGAGTATTTTTAAACATGAAAGTTTCATTAATACCTCCTGTACATAAAGCAGTATTTAAAACGGTAATTTAAAACAATAGTTAAAAACGATAGTTATAATTAAACTGTACCTCGCTACTGCGATAATCTAATTCAGCCGCATTTCCTGCAGAATATTGTGCTATAAAATTAAAAGCCGAGCGCTGTGTTAAAGCATAACTAACACTACCAGAATATAAATGATGGTGACCCTCTGTTTGATAAATACACCCACCAAACACATCGTCCAATGTAATCGCTTTTACCTTATTTGTTGCTAGTACTTTTGCAACATTTTCAACCGTACAAGCAGAATGAAAGTCGCCCGAACGATAGCTATAGCTAAATGACAAGAGCCAGTCTTGAGTAATAATATAGTCAGCTAAAATAAATGCATGCCAATACTCTTGGTCAAAAACTTGATTTGATAGCTCCGGAACAACCACTGTCCATGATTGACCATTCATGATGTTATAGCCAATGCCCGTTGCCATCGAAAATGATTGGCTAATATGTTTACCAATTTCAACATCGATATTTGACAAGTCATGGCTCCAGCGATCAGAGTCCATTTCATTGTGATGATAACTAGCATTCATTTGAATATAAGGAATATAGTGGCCAAGACCAAACTTATGTCTGAAACCAATACTGGCACCTAACCGAGTTTCATCCAGTAAATCAAATTTACTATACTGTGCTTTGCCTACATCAACGGTGATATGCATACGACTGTTACCACTAATTTGATAAAATCGCCCTAATAGAGCATCTATTGTCAATTTAGAGTCATCTTCTGAGTCGTTACTAAATGCGGAATAACTAAGATTATCAGCATGTGAATAAGCAGCTTGTCCTTCAATAATCCATTCCACCCATTGGCTATTATCAGCACTAACCGATAAGGGGGAAAATATAAAGTAAAAAAAAGGTCCTGAAATTTTAGTCAAACACCGCATGTTCGATACCTAAAGTTAATAGAAAACAAATTAACATTGTTGTTATCAGTATCTGCAAGTATAGGACAATAATGTCATTTGGTTACGTTAGGATCTTCACAAAAAACATCAAGTGAAAGAATAGGTACTTTATTCTTAATAGCACTGATATTGAACCAAAAAAAACGACCTGATTTGATTGACTATATACTCCTAAAAATCTACCTAGCTAATGTAGTAAGCATGGTTAATTGTTTGATCAGTTCTTCAGTCATAGGCACCGCTGATGCAGGGTTTTGTCCAGTGATAATGCGTTGGTCAACAACCACATGTACTTGGCCTTTTTCATTAGCACTATATTTACCACCTACTTCTGCAAGCTTATCTTGAAGTAAAAAAGGATAATTATTACGTGCCCAGCGTCCTTCTTCTACATTAGCTTTACCCGTAACCTTTTTATCTAATATCAGGCGTTGACCATTCGACAACCTAACATTTACTAGCGCTACAGGACCATGACAATCAGCAGATACAATACCGCCGGCTTCATATATTTCTCGGGTCACTTTTTGTGCTACTTGATTATTGGCTAAATCAAACATAGGTCCTGCACCACCCGCAAAATATACTGCAACATAATGGCTGCTATCTATTGCTGACAATTTCATACTCGATGCCAATTTATCTTTTAATGCTGAGTTGTCAAACCAAGTGGTTTGTTTGTTAGATAACTGAAATGATCCTCTTGTTGTTCCCACACCGCCTTTGGGACTGGCAATATCAACGTCAAAACCAGCTTCTTGTAAAAGCTGAAAGGGCTCTAGAACTTCTGGTAACCAGTAACCATGTTTATCGCTGGAGATCACAATAAGCACTTTGTTACCATTGTTCTGATTATTTTGGTCAGCAAAAGCACTGGCGCATAAGAAGTAAAACAAGGTAATAACCATCAGTAATGGCCAACTTAGCTGTGTGTGTACATTTGCTTTTTTGGGTGTCAATATTTTCATTCTTTTTCTCTCAATATTAAGTAACATAAAATGATAGGACTCACGTTAATTCAATAACCAATAAAAATAATGAACAAAGTTGGATTTATGATGAAGAATATGTGACCAACATGTGATTTGTATATTTTTCAATGCATTACATATCTCTTTACGCGGTCGATTAAAGTAAAGTAATATAGCTTTCTCAAAATAATAATTACTACAATCAAAAAGCAAGGAATCGTATTGCGATATCTTCAGTTCAACAGTATTTGTATCGATACCCATAATCAATTACTTATAAAATCAGAAGAACATATATCACTTGCTCCCAAAGTTTATGATTTATTGGTATATTTTTGTCTAAATCACCATAGAGTGATAAGCAAAGACGAACTTATGGATAAAGTATGGTCTGGCACTATTGTGACTGAAAATGCCATAAGTCGTACCTTAGTGAAAGTGCGAAAAGCGCTAGACGATGATCCTAAGCAGCCGCAATTTATCATCACCGTGCCCAAAAAGGGCTACCGTATGGTGGCAGAGTTTATCGCGACCGATAACGCCCCTCAAAAAACGAGTATTGAGAATACGACTGGCTCCACTATAGACCCAAAAAACTTAATAAATAACAGCACTTCATTTGAGAATAATACAAATAAGGTCGCTAGACCTAAAAACAATAAAGTGATTCAAGCAACGGCCATACTGCTGTTAATTGGCATAATTCTCTCTCTATGGCACTGGTATACAGATAACACTGTCAGAATAGCGACCAAGCAAATTAAAGCGCTTACTAGAGAAACTGCAGTTGAATTACACCCCTCTGTTTCTCCTGATTTATCAAAAATCGCCTATACCCAAAAACAACAAGGTAAAGGCTCATATATCAATATTGAAGATTTAAAGACACATGCCAAACAGAGCATCTCTCATCCCAGAGCCGAGCTTTCCAAACCCGTATGGTCTCCAACGACAAATAAATTAGCTTTTTTATATCAACACAATCATGTTTGTAATATTTTTTGGGCAAATTTAAGTGATATAAAAAACAAAGATTCTTGGAAAAAGATCAGTGAATGTGGCGCAGACAGTAGTCCACAATTTGTTTTCTCTGCAGACGGACAATATTTTTATTTTAATGACCGTCAATCTAATACTAACGGTTATCAAGTTTTTCGAGTCAATTTGTCTACCTTGCAAAAAGACATTATAAATCAGCCGATCACTAGTGGTCTGGGTAACTATTCCTTTGATATTTCACCCAATGGCAAACGTTTAGTGGTGCTTAATAGTGAATTTGCCCCACAAACACGTATTTATACACTAGATATTGAGAATTCATTGTTAACGCAAACGGCACAATTACCCTATTTAATGCGGTCTGTGCGTTGGGCACATGACAACAGTACTATTGTACATCCATCTCCTCACCCAGCATTCGAATTATGGCAAAGTAGTTTAGACGGCAATAAACTTTCAGTATTTGCGAGCAATACTTCTCGGGTAAAACAGCATACCCGTATCAATAATGGCGAAGATTTTTCGTTTGTTTCTTATTTACTCAATCGAGATGTTTTTTATCAAGAAAATACCAATAGTGCTCATTCAGAAGATGCACCTAACGAAAAGGCACTTAATAATTCTTCAGTGATGGATTATTTGCCTACGTTGGCAAATAACACCACACAATATGCTTTTGTTTCTAAACGCTCAACAACTGCCGAGGTTTATTTATCGCCAATTATTAACAGTAACAATAATCAAAACACAGCAAAACGATTAACCTTCTTTAATAATCCAGTGAAAATTTATCATTTAGCTTTTTCACCTGATGATAAACAGTTACTTGTACAAGCTGACAATCAGTTGTTCATTGTCAACTTGTCAAACTTGAACTCCGTTGAACTTCCCATTAGCAATACCAGTATTAATGGTGCAAGTTGGCTAGATCAGCAAAATATTTTGTTTTCTACCAACAAGAACAATGACTGGTATGCAATGAATTACAATATTACTCAACAAGAAATAACAACATTACCTACCGGCTACCAAGGTGGAATATTTTCATCTAGCGACAAAAGCCTTTATCTACTCGCTGATGAAGACGGACAAGTAACAAAGTTCAACACTAAGACTCAAACAGCTCTACCGATAGACCTTACTTGTACGCCTAGCTTCATCAACCGGCAATTAAATTTGGTCGCAACGTCTACAGGGTTAGTCTGTTTGACAAATAAAAACGATAAAGCACTTTCTCACTATATTTTCAAAACACAACAAATTGAAAGTTTAACAAATTTACCTAAAACAATAGACTTTGACGCCAACGCTAAAGGCTTTATCTATACAAAATTAACACGTTCTGTTGCTGATATTGTAAGAACATCAACTAAATAACTTACTTTTATAATAGTTCATAAAACCCACAAATATACGTAACCAACTAATTTAAAAGAAATAAATTTGTGACCATAATTTTGGTCACAACTTTTTCATCCTCTTTCACACTAAATTCCCTGTTTATTCCTTCTTTCACAAAAGATTTCAATGACACTGCACTCAACTTAACAAGCAGGTGTCAACATTATGGACAAACCAATAAACAAGAAAGCCGCAAAAACAAACTATAAAAAAGCTTTATTTATATTACTTGCTTTAGCCGCCGCCAGTGTTGTTTACGCAACTACCAGCAGTAACCCAAGTTCATCAGGTAAAACCTATAACGTATCAGCACAAAATTTAGTAATTAGTAAGGTAGCACAAGCACAGTTCGCAGAGTATTTACCTTTACGTGGAATTGTTGAGCCTGAAGATACAATTTTTATTGATGCGATTGACGGCGGTCGTGTTGAAGAAGTATTTATTCAAGAAGGCGCTATAGTCGAAAAAGGCCAAGCCATTCTCAAATTAAGCAATACCAACTTACAACTTAATGTTTTATCCCGAGAAGCAGAGGTTTCGGAGCAAATCAATAATATGCGTAATACTCGCTTAGCATTAGAGCAAAACCAACTAAAACTGACCCGTGATGTTATTGAACTTGATTTTGAAGTACTAAAATTGGAAAAAGAGCTTAGCCGAAATAAAAAACTAATTGCAAAGAACTTGATCTCTACACAAGCTTTTGAACAAGTAAAAGATGAACTGGCATTCCAGTTAAAGTATCGAGCAGCAGTTAAAGAAAGCCAAGAAAAAGAGGCATCCCTACAAACCCAACAACTTGAACAATTAGCAAAGAGCATTAAAACCCTAGAAAGTAACCTCGGCATTTCTCGTGCAAGTTTAGACAAGCTTATCATTCGAGCACCAAGTTCAGGACAGCTAACTTTTTTAGATGCAAAAGTTGGTGAGTCTAAACAAAACGGTCAACGCCTAGGCCAAGTCGATTTAATCGAACAATACAAAGTTAGCGCACAAGTAGACGAATTTTACGTAAGTAGAGTTAAAAAAGGTCAATCAGCGACGTTTTTAATGGCTCAACAAAATTATCAACTTGAGATTGTAAAAGTTTACCCAGGCATTAATAACGGCACCTTCAAAGTAGACTTTTTACTGACTAATCAATCTATTGCAGAACAATTAAGACTTGGACAAAGTTTACAACTTAAATTCAATTTATCGTCAAGTGAGTCAAAACTGCAAATAGCCAATGGCGGATTTATGCAAAATACCGCGGGAAGCTGGGTATTTGTTATTGACCCGTCGGGTAACTCAGCGATTAAACGAAATGTACGTTTAGGTAGAAAAAATCCACAAGCGATAGAAGTACTTTCAGGCTTACAGTCTGGTGAACGTGTCATTACTTCATCTTATGCAAGCTTTGCTGATGCAGAAAACCTTAGTCTATCAGTTAACTAAATATTTTAACTAAACGATTAAATAAAAAATTACAAATTAAGGAAATATCATGATCACATTTAATAATATCAGTCGTTCATTTATCGGTGACGAAGTAGAAACAGTTGCTATCGACAAAATGAGTTTAAGCATTAATAAGGGCGAATTTTTATCAATATTAGGCCCATCAGGTTGTGGTAAATCCACATTACTTAATGTGCTCGGTATGCTCGATAACATTGACCAAGGAGAATTTACCTTTTTGGCACATCAAGTTGAAAAGTGTAGTGAAAGTCAATGTGCTCAGCTACGTAAACAACATATTGGTTTTATTTTTCAAAATTTTAATTTAATCGACGAACTCTCCGTAGAGCAAAACATTGAATTACCACTTTATTACCATAACGTACCTAAAAATGAGCGAAAAAAACGTGTAGATGAAGTACTAAAAAGAGTTGATATTGCCCATCGCCGTAAACATTTGCCAGCAAAACTTTCTGGTGGTCAACAGCAACGAGTAGCCATCGCTAGAGCAATAGTAACAAAGCCAGCGTTAATTTTAGCGGATGAACCTACTGGTAATTTAGATTCAAAAAACTCAACACAAGTGATGGAGCTTTTACAAGAACTCAATGATGAAGGTTCAACCATTGTTATGGTGACTCATGCGCCAGAACATGTGCAATATGGCACACGTGTGCTTGAGTTACTCGATGGAAAAATACTAAGAGATGAAACAGTAGAAAATGCGGCTCTAAACGAAAAAATAACGGAGGTTGCCTGTGCTTAAATTATTACTTATTGTTGCTTGGCGTAACTTTTGTCGAGACAAGATAACTAGCTTTATCCAGTTGTCTGGCCTAGTTATTGGTCTTGCCTGTTTTATATTGATCCAACTATATGTAAATAATCAGGAAAGTTATAATACTCAGTTTACTGATGCGCAAAGCATTTATCGTATCAACCTGATCCGTGATGAGAATAAACCTCAAGCTGCAACGCCTTTAAGGTTATCTCAAGAGTTAACCAGTAACTTTCAACAAATTGATGATGCAACTCGTGTTGCTAGTAATGATATTTCAGTAAAACACTCGCAAAATATTTACGCTGAACGTGCTTTATTTGTTGATAAAAATTATTTTTCGTTTTTTGATTTTGAGTTATTGGAAGGCGATATTCATACCGCGCTCAATGCACCTGACAGCCTAGTTTTACATGAAGACATGGCAATAAAATACTTTTCCCGTAGCACAGGAGTATTGGGTAATCGCTTAACGATTAATGGTAAAGAACATCAGATCACAGCAATTATCAGAAAAAATAACACGCCGCATACCATGCCATTAACGCTAATATTGCCTATTGAAAATTACTTTAGTTTATTACCAAGCAAGGCATGGGAAACGCGTTGGAATTATAACTCAACAGTCACCTTTGCAAAGATAGCTAATAAATCCTCAATAGAAAACTTAACAAGAGCGGTAAGTGATTATTATGATGAGCGAGCAAAGGGCTCCTCTTCCTTTAAAACCAATAGAGTCATTATAGAGCCGCTATTAGATGTCTATTTAAACAATGAAACAACCTATAGCTTAATACCTCCCGGTAGTGCCGTTATGGTCACTGTATTTGGTATTATCGCGTTGATGATTTTATTACTTGCCTGTGTCAACTTTACCAATTTATCCACTGCAGCAGCAATGCGTCGAGGAAAAGATGTTGGTGTAAGAAAAGCGTTAGGCGCAAGTAAACAACAACTTGTTGTTCAGTATTTGTTAGAGGCGGTATTACTTACCAGTGTAGCTTCAGCTATTTCTTTATGCGTTGTTGAACTGTTTTTACCCTCATTTAACATATTAATGAATACCGAAATGGAGTTCACTTTTTCAGCTTCAATGACCTTACAACTTATCAGTTTAACATTATGGGTGGCGATAGCTGCAGGCAGTTACCCTGCGTTTTATCTCAGTAACTTATCACCCGCTCATGTGCTTAAAGGTTTAGTGAGTACTTCAATGGCTGGCAACCTACTTCGTCAAGGTCTTATTATTTTGCAGTTTGGTATTGCTGCTTTTTTACTTGTTTCTAGCTTAATAGTCAATTGGCAGATGCAGTTTGTAAAAGACATGCCACAAGGCTTTGACCGTGAAAATGTTGTTGTTGTACATCGAGGGGCGGATATTTACAACTCTTTCAAAACACAGCTTGCTAGTCACCCAGATGTAATATCAATAACTATGTCACACACAGTACCAACAAAACCAACAAGAACATCAAATATTGTTAGACCAGTTAATGACATCAGTAGTGAAATTTGGGTGGGAAGTAATCCCGTAAGTTATGACTTTTTCCAGACCTTTGGTATTAAATTACTCTCTGGACGTGATTTTTCTAAAACTTATGTCAATGATATTTATGTCGAAAACGAAAGTGACTGGCAGGCATCAACGGGCAAACTGATCATCAACCAATCACTAGCGACAACGTTAGGCTGGAGCCCTGAAGAAGCGATAGATCAAATGGTTACTTTAGGCGGTGGCGGTGGCGACGGCTTACATAATCATCAAATTATTGCTGTTGTTGAAGATAGCCACTATATCAATGCTAAAAATGCTATCCCACCAATGATTTATGTACTTTCAGGCCAACCTCGTGACTTATCACTACGTTGGACATCAATCAGATTGAAAGCGGGAGCTAGCTTACAGACAGTGAAAGAAATTGAACAGGTATGGTTAGGTTTAGATGGCAACTTGGCATTTAAATATAATTGGTTAAGTGACTTGTTTTCAGCATCATACCGTAATGAAAATCAGCAAACAGAGTTACTTAATATTTTTACTTTGTTAGCAATTTTAGTAACCGCTATAGGACTATTTGGTTTAGCCGCGTTCAATACCCAAAGACGTGTAAAAGAAATAGCGGTACGTAAGATAATAGGCGCAAGCACTTCACAATTGTGCTTCATGTTAGTTAATCAATTTTCTCGTCTTGTTTTATTGGCAAATATCATCGCATTACCCATCGCTTACTGGTTAATGAGAGATTGGTTAAACGGATTTATTTATCGAATTGATATGCCTTACAGTGCATTTATCCTCAGCGGCATATTTAGTTTAGTAATAGCTTACATCACCGTCATTATGATTGCTTATCGAGCAGCAACAGCAAAACCTGTTGATTCGTTATCGTGTGAGTAATTATCCATAGAAATTTTATAGCGCTTAAATCCATGTTGTAACAAACTCAAGAATTTGAGCGCTCTTTCATTCAAGAATAAAATAGCCCTATATAAAGGTAAGTTCATGATAAACATTAAAGTTTCACCTTACAAAGCCACCTGTACACTTTTCCTAGCGACTATTCTGTCTTTCTCACTAAATACAACAGCGAAAACACAACCCGTAGTTAACATTAATGAGCCGCTAATCATTGCAGAAAAATATACAATCCAATCAACTGTTTTAGGAGAAGAGAGAACTTTCTATGTTCATTTGCCGACAGGTTACTCAAATAAAACCAATAAATACCCGGTACTTTATATTCCTGATGGCAAAAGAAAAATGCAAAAAACGGTAGCAATTACCGATGACTTAGCTGATTTTTCACAACGAATTCCCAAGATGATCGTTGTTGGTATCGAAACGAATAAAAATAGAACCGCTGATTTAAGCACATTAACCAGCTCAAAAACGTTTTTAAATTTTATAACAACAGAACTAAAACCCTACATTGAAAACACCTATGCAACGAGTGGTGAGAATCTGTTGATGGGTAGCTCTATGGGCGGCGAATTTGTAGTGAGAGCTTTATTAGAGCAACCTGAGCAATTTGATGGCTATTTTGCGATCAGCCCAAGTATTTATTACAGCAATTTTAAATTAGTCGATAAAGCCAATAAAGTATCTAAAAGTGGTCAAAAAATCAAAAAGAAACTCTACCTTAGTCTCGCCAATGAAGGCTGGAACCAAGGGGTTGAAGAATTTGTTTACCAATTACGTAAACAGCCAATACAGGAATTACAGTGGAAATTTAATAAACGTGAAGAAGAATCTCATGGCTCAATTTCTATGAACCAAGCATATAGTGATTTACAAGATTATTATTATTCATGGGCTAAACCTCACTTTAAAAACATTAGTGATTTTGAGAATAAAGGAGGAATAACAGGACTTCAAAATTTTTATAAAAAGAGAAATCCTTCACTCATTCCTATTTCCATATTAGACCATATGGCATTGCTTTATGTTGATGAGCAACGTAGCGCTCAAGCGATTGAACTCTCTTTGCTATCCGCAAGACTATACCCAACTTCTGGTCGAGCTTTACGAAATTTGGCTCATGTTTATGAAACACTCAATATGCCTAAAAAGGCACTGCAAGCTTACGAACAGGCTTTAGCAACAGCAATAAAAAACAACCATAGAGCCAGCAGTATTAAGTCCCACCAAAAGGCATTGACTGATTTTAAAAGCAAAACGTCTCAATAAGCGGAAAATTCTTGAGAGTGCTTAGGTATAAGTGATTATATTTATGTAGTCATTCTATTTTAACTATTTTCAACAATCTTAGCTTGAAAATAGTTATACCCCAAATTAGAGCAGTTATTTTTCTGCGGCGTTTTCTGGTTGGAAAATCCCTTCAATTGTCTTATTAAATATTTGTGCAATTGAGAATGCCAGTTGTAAAGATGGGTCATGTTTACTGCGCTCTATCGCATTAATCGCTTGCCGAGACACACCTAGCCGATTAGCCAATTCTTCTTGTGACCAGTCCCTTTCTGCTCGTAAAACTTTCAGTCTATTTTTCATTATTATTCTCCCTTAATAATAATTTAAGAATAAGCCCATGCCCACCAAACACTACTGGAGTTATAAAAGCAAAGCACTTCGGGCATAGGTAATTTCATAGCTAACATGCCATATGCAAATGTTACAAAACACACAATGCCAATAACCCATAAAAAAGCTTCCCCTGTTAACCGTTGCATATATTCATCCAATGCATGAAAACGTGCTTTATAGATGAAGAATGCCCATAGCAAAGGTAACATTGGCAAAAGCGTTACAACAACAGTTAACCATATGGGAAGTACCATAAGTTCTATGGTAAAAGTTTGAATAGCTATTAATAACAAAAATAAAACCATCGAAAACATGAAGCGTTTTGCGTACCAACTTTCCGTATAAGTTTTTGTGTTCATGTAAATTTCCTCATTTAAATAGTTCTAGTGCCCATAAATACTTAAATTACGTTTTGTGACGTCAATATCAGGAGTTCGTTTAGCCAAAAATTACATATCAACATCAAATCACAGTAACAACATCATTACTTTATGTCACAACAACCTTACATGTCAAGTTTACCTGACAAAGCACTTTAAGCGCCGTTTTCACTTTAGGTTCGTTATCATTTGTGGTTTAGTGATATTATGCTCAGCCATTTATTTTAAATAACCTATTGAAAACACCTAAGCGAATATAAATATGGAATCATTTCAAGCGTTATACCACCGTGCTGCCGAACGTAAAGGCGGCGAAAAACAGTTAAATTTATTATTAAATGACAATAGTTATTTTGGTGGTGATGTTCCTCTACAACAACTTGGTGATGATCGTGTTTTGTCCGCTTTTACCAAAAAAGTATTTCAATCAGGGTTTGTATGGCGTGTAGTGGAAAATAAATGGGATAATTTTGAAGAGAGCTTTTTCAATTTTGATATTGAAAAAGTACTAATGATGCCCGAAGAAATGATGGAGCGAAAAGCCGCAGATCCAAAGATCATTCGTAACTTTAATAAAGTAAAAACTATTAAAGCCAACGCACAAATGATTTTTGAAGAGCAACAAAATGGCCATTCTTTTGCCGAGTTTCTCGCTCAATGGCCTAGTAACGATATTATTGGTTTATGGGCATATTTAAAGAAGAACGGCCAACGCCTTGGTGGCAATACCGGTCCATATTCATTACGTACTTTAGGCAAAGATACTTTTTTAATAACTCGGGATATTGAAGCCTACTTTCGTGCCCATGATCTTATTTCTGGCGGCGTTCAAACCAAATCTAGCTTAAATGCTATTCAAAGTGGTTTTAATCAATGGCAATCAGAATGTGATTTATCACTAACCCAATTAAGTCGTCTAGTTGCCTTTGCCACGGGCGATAATCATATTCATGTTGAGGAAGTTGAGAGCGCTTAATATGGATAAAATAGAAAACATTGCTATTGCCTACATCGACAGAACCGATGCAACACTTGCTAAAAAAATTGCCGATAAATGGCAAATCCCTTATATCGGAGATGTTGCAGCTAAAGCTAATTTTCCAGAACTTGAATTTTTGCTACAAGTTAATTTTCAGCATTTAGAATTGAGTAAATTGGATGAGCCAAAATTAGGGGCGATCAAAGTTGATTTTGTTGATGGCGCAGTGGCTCATCGTCGAAAATTTGGTGGTGGAAGAGGGCAAGATATTGCCAAAGCTGTTGGTTTAAAACATGGCTTTACCCCACATGTATTAGATGCAACCGCGGGGCTTGGACGAGACTCTTTTGTTTTAGCAACATTAGGATGTACTGTCACCATGATGGAACGTATGCCAATAGTCGCCGCTTTGCTTGAAGATGGT
>Ga0105358_10000548_pt1 | contig 18854 bp, 18 predicted proteins | sample GOMGulsemesocosm_5_FD_83509 | JGI IMG/M metagenome (GOLD analysis project Ga0105358, IMG submission 83509) | Methane-oxidizing microbial communities from mesocosms in the Gulf of Mexico - GOM15C Gulf of Mexico | ecosystem: Environmental > Aquatic > Marine > Cold seeps | place: Gulf of Mexico... | reverse complement strand
TAGCTCGGTGTACGTGCCCACAGGCAATTGCTTTTATCTTCATGTTTGCATCATTTAATCGATTAATGCTTTTCCAAAAATATTGCTTGTTTATTAAGCCATGTGTATCAATATAATAGCCTATATTTACGGGGTGATGATGCATCATCAGTAATTGAAATTTATTTTTGTCTATTCGTAGGGGTAATGCATCTAAAGCTTTTTCACTAATCACGCCTGATGGCGTTTCACTTTTACTGTCTAATAGCTGTACCTGCCAAAATTCATGATTAATGACATTGTTGGTTTGAAATATTGGTGCCGTTAAATATTTGGCAAGCATTTTTTTGTCATCATGATTGCCCGCCAAGAAGTATACTGGGATTGTTAACTTGGCCTGTGTTAGTGCCTCAACAAAATATTGATAAGATAATTCAGAATGATCCTGTGTAAGATCACCCGTAAATACAGCACAATCAATAGTATCTAGCCGCGCAATATCAGTTAAGACTTGTGTTAAATTTTGCCAAACATTAGCTCTAAAATGTGTAGCACTTTTATCCGCAAATAAATGGCAGTCGCTAAATTGGGCAACAGTAAATGCTTTTTTTGGAATTGCCATAAGCTAGCTTTGTAATTCCACATTAACTTGTTCAGCCGTTAAGCAGATCTGTAACCATTCATTCAAAAATTGTTTGATTTGTGGCTTATCATCCTGAGGATACATATTTTTATTCAGATAATTTACTGTGCTGCTTGGGGGTAAACTCATCTGTCAGAGCCATTTTTTAACACGATACAACTGAGTTTATCTTCTAAGTTTCTCACTCAAGTACAACCTACAAACGTTGATAATTTATTGCCAACCATTGTAAGCCAATTATTGTTGCAGCGTTACTTATTTTGCCTTTAGTGAGTAATGCTAAAGCATCATTACGTGAAACTACATGTAGCATAATATCTTCATTTTCGTGGGCTAAGCCATAAACACTACCTGATGAAACTTTACTACTATCAAACGTTGCCCAATATAAATGAATACATTCACTAGTACCGCCAGGGCTAGAGAAATATTTCATTATGGGCTGCACTGACGCTGGCGTTAAGATAATATTAGCTTCTTCTTTCGCTTCACGAATAGCAACATCAATTGGACTTTCGTTTTCATCAAACATACCAGCAACAAATTCTAGCATCCACGGTGTTTCATTTGCCCTTAAAACGCCGGTTCTAAATTGCTCTAATAATAATAACATGTCTTTTTTTGGATCATAAAGCATCACCACAACCGCATCACCACGCTCAAATACTTCACGAGTAAAAGAATCACTTTGATCGCCAGAAAATAATTTATGGTTAAGAAGATACTCATTCATCTTAAAAAATCCGTGATACTTTGTTTCTACAGCAAGAATAGTAAAATCATCTTTATTATATTGCAGCATAGTAGTTTGGACATTTTCATTATCAAACATAATTAGTCTCTTTTTAATAATAATTTGTTACACTAGTAAACAATTATTCTATTTGGTTAGTATAAAAGTCAATGTAGAATATTGTATCTAATTAAATCGTTAAATTAATAAGATTAATAGTAAAAGTAAATTTTGTACTTATGCTTGCTCAAGGAAGCCTTACTCATGAAAAAAACATTAAGCACGTTAATTATAGTTATTGCCAGTGCAATAACTAGCGTTAATGCCCAAGCCGAAGATTTACTAACGGTTTATCAGCAAGCCCTTTTAAATGACACTGTGGTATTAAAAGCACAAGCTCAGTACCAAATTGTTAAAGAAGATATTGAACTAGTACGTGCTGCTTTATTACCTCAAATTAACGCCTTTGGCAATTATACTGATGGCGAGTACGAAAGCTATGCTCTTAGCTCTACATCAACAACTGAATTCAATTCATTAGGTTATGGCGCTAGCCTAAATATGCAGCTTTACCACCATAGTAGTTGGCTAGGATTAGATATTGCTGAAAAATCAGCTCATCAAAGTGATTTAGTTTATCAAATCGCAAAACAAGATTTAATCCTTAGAGTAACTCAAGCATATTTTACACTATTAGGTGCTAAAGATGACTTAGAATTCGCGCAAGCAGAAAAAGCAGCTATTGCTCGTCAACTTGAGCAAACTAAACAGCGTTTTTCTGTTGGTTTAACCGCTATAACTGACGTTCATGAAGCACAAGCAGAATTTGATAGCGCAGTTACTGAAGAAATACGATCAGAGAATGCCATTTATAACGCTGAGGAAGAATTACGGGTAATCACTAATACATACCCTAGAAATATCAACATACTAAATACAGACAGATTTAGCACCACTACGCCTAACCCGAATAGTGCTGATGAATGGCAAAAAATCGCCGAAGCAAAAAATTTAGATTTAATTACCGCTAAAGTAGGAATAGATATTTCTAAACAAAATATTGATGCGGCGAGAGCGGGTCATTATCCTACCTTAGATTTTGGCGCAACATACAATAGTAACGATGGCGAAACTGACACTACGGGTATTGGCAATATTGATGCTCCCTCTTTAAATGATTACTCCGTTGGCATAATACTGAATGTACCAATATATTCTGGTGGTGCGGTTCAAAGTTCTGTTCGCCAAGCCCAAAATCGTTTTGTTCTGGCAAGCCAAGATTTAATGCAAATACATCGCGGTATTGTTCGTACTACACGCAATGCGTATAACACTGTTATTGCTACTATTTCAGGTATTAAAGCGTTTGAGCAATCTGTGCTCAGTGCCAATAAAGCATTAGAAGCTACCGAAGCTGGCTTTGAAGTAGGTACCCGTACTATCGTTGATGTACTCAATAGCACCCGTAACTTATATAATGCGAAACGTAACTTATCGACAACACGTTACGCTTATATTCAAAATGTTTTATTATTAAAACGTGCAGCCGGTACTATTACTGATGAAGATATCACGGCTATTAACTCAGGTTTAATCGCAAATAATTAAAAATCGAAATAGCCAATAAAAAGCCACTCAATCTAAGTGGCTCTTTATTTAATTTTATAAATGCTTGTTCTTTTATCTAGTTATCTCGCATCAAATCTCTTCACATCAAACCTCTAAAAAACGTTACCAATTGCTTGGCCTCACGCTGAACGGAATAATGTGCTAACACCCGTGCTCGTCCGTCAATTCCCATTTGTGCTAATGTCTCTTCATTACTTAGCAGTAAATCCATTTTATCTACAACTGCAGTTAAATTGTTAACCGGTACAACATAGCCATCAGTGCCTTCTCGTACCACTTCGGGCCATGCACCTGCTTCACTTGCCAACACGGCTGCGCCACTACTCATGGCTTCTAAAATGGTTAAACCAAAACCTTCGTTATCACTTAACGCCACGACTAAAGACAAGCCACTAAAAATTTTAGGAATATCAGCAAAATTTTGTTCACCGGCAAAAACTATCCGCTGGCTTAAACCTGCTTGTTGAATGTCAGCTTGTAGTGTTTTAACAAAGCTTTCATTGCTTGAACTAATTGAGCCAACGACAACTGCGGTATAATCTGGATACTTATGGAGCAACTCGATACAGCTTTTAACAAAAAGGTGAACACCTTTTTGCGCTCGAACCCGTCCCAAGATGGCAATGCCTCGTTGACCTTTTTCAACCCCCTTAGGTAACAAGTCCAGTGATTGCCAAGCCGCTATTTTATCCAAGGGTGGCGTATAAACATCGGTATTTACTCCGTGATAAATAATGGCATCTGGTTTTCGGTGTAAATAGCTCGCTGATGCTTTACACATTGCTAACACAGCATCCATTTTATCGGTTAACCAAAGAGTTAAGCCACTGCGATAACGTTGTGCTGCGCTGCTAAAAATAATTTTAATTTTAGCGCGAAAAATATGCTTTAAAATTAAGGCTTGGATCATTTCATCAACACGACGGGCATGAAAAATTCTGAAGCGTCCATCAGCTAAGGGTTTTCGACATATTTTAGCCACCTGCCAAAAACTAATATTTAACGATTCATCCGTTAAATGATGCCCTCCCATAACCCGCAAGTTAATTAATTTTTGTTGCTCAGGCAACAATTGCAACATAGTTGAGGTGACACCAGAAAAATTAGCGTTAGAGTTTCCAATAATCAACTCTATTTCAGTATTATGGCTGTTTTGTCTTTTACTCTCTTGACTAGAGCTTTTTTGACTATGTCTATCTTGATGTGTGGCTGTATTCATTTTATTTACAAACTAAAAATGGTTAAAACTATAATAAGCTATTCTACGATAAAAGCCTCGAAGACAACATAAGTTATACTAGTTTCGGGTAACTTAGGTATAATCACTTATTGCGAAATTCCCTAAACAGCTATACTAAGAGAACATACTGTGAGTCGAAATAAAGTTTTACAACCTGATTTTAAATTAGCTTTTTTATACCCTAAATATTGGCTAACTTGGTTAGGCGTTTTCATTCTCTATAGCATTTCATGGCTACCTTATAAATGGCAGTTAGGTTTAGGCCGCCTCATTGGTCGTTTACTGTTTAGAATAAGCTCTAAAAGAAAACATATTGCTGATACCAACTTAAAATTATGTTTTCCCAAAATGAATGAGCAAGAACGACAACACCTTTTAAAAAAGAACTTTGAAAACACTGGTATTGCTTTATTAGAAACAGGTATGGGTTGGTGGTGGCCAAATTGGCGTATTAAACGAAAATTTACCATTACCGGACTTGATAACATTAAAAAAGCACAAGCTGAAGGGAAAGGAATATTACTCTTAGCAATGCATTTTTTAAGCGTAGAGATATTTAGCCGTGGCTTTGGTCATGCTCATCCTTCAGTTATTTTTTATCGTCCTCATAACAACCAATTAATGGAATTTTTTCAATATAGAGGCCGCGGTCGTTCTAATAAATATATGTTAGGTAAGCGTGATGTTAAAGGATTAATAAGAGCCCTCAGAGATGGCGAAGCCTGTATTTACTTGCCCGATCAAGACTATGGTAGAAACCGTAGTTTATTTGTGCCTTTTTTTGATGTAAAAGAAACTGCTACCACGACTGGCACTTTAATTTTCGCCCGTCAAAAAGAAACTGTTACTATGATGTTAATTCCAATAAGGAATGATGATGGCAGTGGCTATACAGTAGAAATAATGCCACCACTGACAAATTTTCCATCAAAAGATGATGAAGCCGATCTTTTTCGTGTAAATAAAGAATTGGAGAAAGCTATTACTCGAAAACCAGAACAGTACATGTGGTTACATCGACGCTTTAAAACACGTCCAGATCCTAACTCTCCTTCTTTATACAAGTAATTTCCTGTTATAAGTAATTGCTTGTGTTAATATTTTGAAATACATACCTATATACTTAGCTCAGGAAAATATGGTATATCCATTATCGGGGTAACTTATTGCCCTTTGTAGGGGGTATTTATTGCCCTAATTTATTGTACTTTTCGGACTAAAGTCCAACTATTAGATACTTTAAATTCAATAATCGAAAAAGCTACCATTGAATATAAATCACACAAAGCAGATAAAGAGTAATTATGGGATTTTGGGTTAGAAATATTATTTTTACGGTTATTTTAATTAGTTTGGCATACGCTTTCTTAGCTAATCAAAATTTTTTATTATCGCTAAATGGCTCTACTGAGCAAGAAGCAACGGCTGACGCTCTAAAGCTTAAAGAGGCTACACCAAAAACAACCGCAGATACCAGTAGTACCAACATAAACACAAACAACTCAAATAATATAACAAAAAAATCCCCGCTTGGCGGAAAGACTGCCAACGCAGCAGCTGAAGGGTTATCGAATTTTTATGCTAAGATATATGGTGATGATATTGGTAAAAAAGGTCCTAAAATTCGAAATAATATTATATTTTTGCCAGACCCACACGGAAACTTGATTGAAATATTACAAGCAAAAGAAATGGCTGTTCGCCCTTATCAAAAAAGTTGGCAAGGCACTGTCGCTTCTAGGGCTTTTAGAAAAGGTCAGACCCTGTTTAAAAAATTAGCAGAGTATGCTGAACAAGATAACCTTGAAATTATTTGGTGGCTCAATAAAGACTTCATTGTTAAAGATGCTTTTCGAATAGAAAAAAATATTTTAAGAACAGCTTATCTAATTGGAGAAGCAGTTTCAGGTCATTTTCCCGAAGGGATTAGTAGCTATTTTTGTTTTCGTCAGCGTACCGTAGTTTTTATAAACGAAGCACCACAATACCTTACTGATGAATGCACTTTACTAAAACCAAAGAATGCCTATTAATTAGGGAAGACTAGAATAAGGGCATAATAGTAAGTTAATGATCAAATATTTTTATATTTGAGTTTTAGTATTTGTATTAACATCTAAAAATCAACTATACGGTAAAAACTTTTGCCATATTAACATTACTTGTTCGCGTTCGGTCACTACATCTTTACTAATTAATAGCGCTTCATTTTGTAATGTCGCTTTGTTTCCCAAACCTAAAAGTTTTTGGTAACAGTTAGCTAATAGCTGTTGATCTACTTCTGTTAATATTTTAAGGTTCGCTAACTGCTTAAATATACTCAAATTATCACAATGCTGACTTAAGTCTGCATAGGTATGACAATTTGCTAGCACTAAATATTGCGCCAAAAACTCGATATCAACCAACCCACCGCTCCCTTGCTTAATATCGAGAAGTTTGTCGGTGGATTTATCAAGGTGATTACGCATTTTTTCTCGCATAGTACTTACATCAGCGCTTAATTTATCTAACTCTCGCGCTTTACCTAATATTTGCTGACGAATGTCATTAAATATTTGTTCAATGACATTGTTACCATAAACAATACGAGCACGTACCAATGCTTGGTGCTCCCATGTCCAAGCCTCTTCTTGCTGATACTGAGCAAAAGTATTTATATGGCCAACTAAAACACCAGAATTACCCGAAGGACGTAAACGCATATCTAATTCATACAAAATACCGCTACTCATACGCGTGTTAAATATATGCATAATACGCTGTGCTAGCTTCATATAAAATTGGCTAGCCGGCACACTTTTTTCACCATTTGCTAAACCTGTAGTCACATCTCCTTCGGGGCTGTTATGTACAAAAACCAAATCAAGATCTGAGCCGTAACTAAGCTCATTACCGCCCATTTTTCCATAAGCGATAACCGCAACACCTTTATTTTGAAAGTTATTTTGGAAGTTGTTTTGACTAAGTATTTTGTCATTACTTAACGAATTAACGAGTGATTTTGGCACACCAAAACGTGCGACAACTTGTTGCCACCCAACATTAATGACTTCAGCAATAATAGCTTGCGCTAATGCAGTTAAATGTTTGCTTACTTGCCCTAGGCTTAAAACATCAAAAATATCTGCGGCAGCAATACGTAGTTGTTGTGCTTGTTTGAATAATCGAAAGCCATCCATTTGCGCTTCAAGATCTTCTTCAGGGATCCTTAACATACTTTCACGTAATTCATGGCCATAAGCCGTTATTTTTGTGGGGTTATGTAGCAAACGTGGATCGATTAATTCGTCTAGCAAAATGGGAGACTTAGCAATGTAGTCAGTTACCCATCGACTAGCTTTGCATAAATGAATTAACTGTTTTAATGCACCTTCATTTTCAAATAACAGTTCGAGGTAGGCCGTACGGGTCACTATTTTTTTAAACACATGTAAAACACGTTCAAGTACAAATTCAGCATGTTTTGCCTGCTTAATGTGACAAATAAGCAAAGGAAGCAACTTGTCTAACACTTGCCTCCCTCTAATTCCTATACTTTTCTTACTGACATCACCTCTAAAATCTGATATTAAACGCCAAATATCTTCACTGTTCCAATGAACTTCATCAGCCTCGCTTTGATCTTGTTCGAGCCAAGCGATAGACTCTTCATCACTCCAACGGCTATGCCATAAAGTTGTCCAATGCTCATCTTGAACTTCATGATTTGGGCTTTCAATCCCAATGAGCTGCTCAAATTTGTTATGAACATCATGCATATGTTTTTCAAGTACCAAACAGAAATCTTGCCACGACTTAAACTCAAGTACATGCATTATCCTTTGCTGGTCTATTTCATTGTCAGGTAGGGTCTGTGTTTGTTTATCCGCTAATGCTTGTATAATATTTTCCACTCGACGCAAAAAACAATAGGCATTTTCTAGCACTAGTTTACTGTCCTCTTTTAGCTCTCCTGAAATGACTAATTGGGGTAATACGGTTAATAGACGTCGTTGTTGTAACGCTTTTACTCTACCGCCACGAATTAACTGGAACACTTGTACAATAAATTCTATTTCACGAATACCACCGGCGCCAAGCTTGATATTATTGACTAATTGCTTACGACGAACTTCTTGTGAAATCATCATTTTCATGCGGCGTAAACTATCAATAACACTAAAATCGATATAGCGTCGATAAACAAAAGGTCGTAACAGTATTGAGAGTTGTTGATGGTAGCTGTCATCCCCATTAAGTGGAGGAATAACACGTGCTTTTAGCATAGCGTAGCGCTCCCAATCTCTACCTTGCTCTTGGTAATAATCTTCCATGGCACTAAAGGTTAATACTAATGGCCCGCTTTCTCCAAAAGGTCTTAAACGCATATCAACACGATAAACAAAACCATCAGCCGTATGCTGATGTAGTGAGGTAATAAGTTTTTGAGCTAAACGAGTGAAAAACTGTTGATTTTCAATGCTCCGTCTATTGCCCTGAGTTTCACCGCTATGAGGATAGACAAAGATCAGATCAATATCAGAAGAGAAATTTAATTCATATCCGCCTAATTTCCCCATGCCATAAACTAGCAATGGCTGAATGTCACCATTAATACTTGTGGGTGTTCCCCACTTGTTTTGACAAAAAGTAGTTAACCAAGCAAGGCTACTTTGAATAAGTGCGTCAGCTAATAAAGATAACCGCTCTAAGGACTGCTCAAGGGAAATGTTGAGTACCAAATCAGCCACAGCAATATTGACCATTTGCTGTAAACGAAAGCGCCTTAAAATTCTGTGTAATTGTTCTTCACTTTGACAGGCTGATAATAAATCATTTAACAAGGTTACATAAGGCGGAACTGTTTTTTGATAAACATCTTTATTTACAAATAAATTGAGCACTAATTCGGGTGCTTGCAATGCACTGGTTAAAATAAAATCACTCAAGGTAATAGCTAGCATAAACTGTTCAAGCTGTTCAGGCGTTAACGCTTGATAACCGTCAGGGTGTTGTTGACTAAATTGTTGCCAACTTTTTTGTTTTTGTTGTATTAATAACGGAGATAGATTTATCGGTAATGGAGATGAATACACAAGCAATCCTTTTATTATACCTATCAAATATACTAATCAAGATAGTATAATACTCAAGACAATATAATCAATACAATACAACTTGAACAATAGACATAATATGTCATTAATGCTATTAATAACCAGCACTACTCACTACAGTAATTAGTATCGGTCATTCTCATAATGTACTAATTTAAGTTCTAGTTGAGGTTCTGGTGTTAAAATTGTAAAATTTTAGCCTAACAAATGACTTAAATGACTCCCTCTCAATAGTCGATTGAATAGATAGATTATTAACCATAGTTAACATAGCATTTTTATGGAGATGATAGCAGAAATGCAAAGGTTTAAAGACGCTTTTACCAAACAATTTTTTAATAAAATTTGCACTAGATCAATATTAGTGCTCTCTATTTTATTGTTATCCGCTTGTGGTGATCCCGTTAAAGAGCAAGCAATACAACAACTCCCTATAACTGAAAAAAGAGTTACTCAACTTGGAGAAGCATTAACCAGTGGTCAAATTCGCAATGCTAACTTAATTTATCAATATGCCAATAAAGTATCAAAGCTTAAACCTAATCTAAAGGCGTTAGTTGATGAGTTTCGCAAAGATGCTAGCATACAGGGGCCAATGTATCGTGCCTTACTAGATAGAGTTAAGACTGCAAAAAACCAACCAAAAATGTTTGCTTCAAGCCAAGCACTTTACGACGAATTACTCAATATTTACCAAGCAGCTGATCCAGTACTATTTTCAGATGCTTTAAGTGATCCCTTAAATGTATTAGCTGACATGTCTAACGGGCAATTACCTAGAGTAAATTCTTTATCAAAATCACAATCTCAACAAGCAAATAATGCGCAAGATTTTGGTACCGGTGAACAGCTTATTGGCAACCCAAGTTATGGTAATTGGCAAACAGGCAGTAACGGTATGTCATTTTGGGCCTGGTATGGTATGTACTCTATGATGGGAAATATGTTTGGACGCCCTGCATATTATAGTGACTGGGGACGAAATAGAAACTATAGCTATTATAATGATTACGGTAGAACACGCTACAGTTCACCTAGCCAACTAAATAAACAAACTCAACTTGATCAGCGTACTAAAAAATCTTTTGCAAGTAGAGGTCAAAAATATAACAGCCCCTACAGTAAAAACCGTACTGGCTCATCTAGTTTATCTTCTAAAAGTAAAACAGCGCAATCTAGCGCAAATCGTTTTCGAAGTAACACCGCTAAAAGTAATACCGCTAAAAAGAGTAGCTATGCGAATAAATCTAGCACCCAATCAAAGTATGGAAAAAGCTCTAGCTTTAGAAACTCAAACACTAATACATCACGTAGCTTTCGACGTGGTAAGTAACAAGAAAATAGGATAGATAGTTATGAACACATTGATAGATCTCGTTAGTGTTAATCAAGAATTACTAGTTTATTTAGCCATAGACATCACTATTGCTATCATGCTTTTAGGTACAATGCGCTTTTTATTGGGAGTGACAAGCCAAGTAAACAGTACTGAAGAATTAGCTCAAAAAGATAACTTTGCCTTTGGGGTTAGTGTTGCCGGTAGTATTTTAGCTTTAGGCATAGTATTAACCGGTGCAATTACCGGAGAAAATGCGCCAAGTTATACCATGGAAATTATAGGTATGTTGGCCTATGGCACCTACGGATTGATATTAATTAAAGTGGGACGTTTCATTCAAGATAAAGTAGCGTTACAACACTTAAACAAAACAGAGTTGATAAAAGATAAAAACCTAACTATTGGTATAATTGACGCAGCTGGTGCGATTGCAACAGCGATTATTATTCGAGCAGTATTACTTTGGGTGGATGGTTTAGACCTTTCAACCTTTATCGCTATAACCTGTGGTTTTATTGTTGCACAAGCAATGTTGGTTTTGGCTACTCGTATTAGAGAGAGAAAATACGCTATAAACAACCAGAACGATTGCCTGCAAGAAGCCCTGAGTAATGGCCATTTAGCCCTTGCTATTCGCTATAGTGGCCAAGTAATCAGTACAGCCCTTGCCGTCACAGCAGCAAGTCATTTTCTTATTTATAGTCCAGACACCTTAGTAGTGAACTTACTAGGCTGGTTAGTTTTTGGCATAATAATGACGTTATTGGTTGCAATTTTGACCTCAATAGCTAAACGTATTGTACTTTGGGGAATCAACCTTGTAGAAGAAGTAGATCAGCAACATAATATTGGCGTTGCTAGTATTGAAATGGCTACGAGTATTTCAATCGCCTTTATATTGACTGCGTTAATGGCTTAAAGAGAACCCTACCCATCGATTAAAGTTACGAATTACAAAAGAAAATACGATCGTAACTTAACTCGAAGACTAAAACTAAGACTAAATCTCGTTACTAATCACTCATAACTTAAACTTAAAACATTAACTCATAATGACAAAGTAAATTTTCTTTTATGCCCTCAAAAAAATCTCACCTTATTGACGATACACTCCTTATTTTAACCATGGCGATACTCGCCGGTTGTGGTTTGATTTACGAATATCTCCTTTCTCATTACGCTGGCCGAGTGCTTGGCGTAATGGAAAGCACCATTTATACCATGATAGGTTTAATGATAGTGTCAATGGGCTTAGGTGCTTTTGCCGCACGTAAAGTTCGTTGTGCTTTTAATGGTTTTGTCTATTTAGAATTGGTTATTGCTTTACTCGGTGCTTGCTCAATTTTAATCATTGGTGGCCTGATAGCCATCACTCAAACACTACCACACATTATTGCTGATATGTTTGCCCTTCCTCCTGATCTGCTACCAAAAGGCGGAGTTTTTAAGCAATTAAGTTTTATTGCTATCAAGAGTCCTTATTTTTTTGGCGTAATATTAGGCTTCCTTATTGGTATGGAAATTCCACTTATCGCCAGAATTCGTGAAGAAATACATGGCCAGCATCTCGCTAATAATTTAGGTACAATTTATGGTGCAGACTATATTGGTGCAGGGATTGGCGCTGCCATTTGGGTGGTTTTTTTACTCAGTATAGACATCAGTAAAGCGGCTGCGTTAACCGCGAGCTTAAATTTCATTGCTGGCGCTTTTTTTGTTTTACGTTATTGGCATAAACTAACCTGGCGTAAAACTTTTATTTGTTTACATCTGGTTTTGGCGGTAATTATTGCCTTAATGTTTAATTACGGTAATCAATGGCTAAACCAAATGAACAGCCTGTTGTATTTAGACAAAGTAGTTCACGTTAAAAAAACACACTATCAGCAACTTACCTTCACAGAACGGTATTTAGGTGTTAATACTGGTACAACACAAGCCAGCATTATTAACTTTTATCTCAATGGTCGCTTACAGTTTTCATCTATTGATGAACATATCTATCATGACTATTTAGTGGCACCCGTTTTAGCGGGTTCAGCTCGCCATAATAATATACTCATTATTGGTGGTGGCGATGGCTTAGCACTACGCGATGTATTGAAATACGAGCCAAAAAAAGTAACCTTGATTGATCTCGATAGCGAGTTAATTGATATATTTCAAACGCCAGAGCAATACTTAAATGCTAACTTAGCCAGAAAAGTAAGCTATTTGAATAAAAATAGCCTACAAGATAAACGAGTCACTATTTTACGTAGCGATGCTTTTTTAACAGTTAATAAGCTACTTAAAGCGGGACAAGTATTCGATGCTATTATTGTTGATCTTCCTGATCCTAGCCACCCGGATCTGAATAAACTTTACACGGTTAACTTTTACGCTAGATTAAAACAACTACTATCAGGAGATGGACTAATTGCCATTCAGTCAACAAGCCCTTACCATGCAAAAAGCTCTTTTATTTCTATTGGTAAAACATTAAGTGCAGCAAACTTTGCGCATGTGCAACAATATCATGACAATGTACCAAGCTTTGGCGAATGGGGTTGGACTATAGGGGCCAAAACAGGAAAGAGCCCACTAGCGAGGCTCAATAGTCTACAACAGTTGCCAGTAAAACAAAGTTGGCTCAATCTTGACATATTAAAAGCTGCTTTTATTTTTCCCAATGATTTTTATATCAATGAAGCAAACATAGATATAAATACCTTAGGTAGTAATACGCTTTACCAATTGCACCAAAAAGCATGGAAAAATCAACAAGGCATACAATAGCCATCAGCAGCCAACAGTAAGAAAGTGCTTAGGGGCGAAGTAGTATAAAACAAAAAACAGCTTGACATAATATGTCAAGCTGTTAGATTTAACCTCGATGACATATTATGTCATCTATATATTTTTGATAAGGACAGAAGTACATGAATATTCATACTATAGCTGATCATTTAAATAGTTTGACCGATAATTCAGACACAGGAATGGACTTTGACTGCCAACCAATATCCGGCGAAGTCGATGTACTGCAAATAACACTTTTAGGTCGAGAAGAGTTACCTATTTTTGTATCAGTAACTGATGACCAAATTTTATGCATTAGTTATCTTTGGGGTACTGATGAAGTAAAAGCTGACTGTGTAATTACTATGCATGAAAGTATGCTAGAAATGAACATTCCCATGCCATTGTCATCTTTTTCAAAAATTGGTGATAAATATGTTGTATTTGGCGCTTTATCTATCAATTCGACCTTTAAAGATATTGAGCATGAACTGGCTGTATTAAGCAATAATGCCATGGAAGTAATTGATGATATGAGTGACTACTTGTTGTAAGTCATAAGATATTTCGACAAAAAATTCGAGCTAAAATATCATCTAATTAGGAGAGAATAAATGAGTATATTTAAAAAAATTATGACCGCAATTCGTGGTGGTGCTTCAGAAGCTGGCGAAGCAATTATTGATGCAAACGCTACCCGTATTTTTGAACAAGAAATTCGTGATGCAGAAAATCACTTAACCAAAGCAAAACGCGATTTAACTGGCGTAATGGCTGAACAAATGTCAGCAAATCGTGAAGTGACACGTTTACAACGTGAAATAACTGAACATGAAGGTTATGTTGCTCAAGCTTTAGAAAAAGGCGATGAAACATTAGCCCTTGCTGTTGCCGAAAAAATTTCCACTTTAGAAAATGATCTAACTGCGCAACAACAAGCACTTGATAGTTTTAGTGGCAATGCTGATAGACTTAAAGAATTAGTGAAGAAAAGTGAGCGCCAAGTAACAGATCATAAGCGTCAGTTGTCTATGGTAAAAACAACAGAAAGTGTACAAAAAGCAACTTCTGCTATTACTGATAATTTTTCATCAAGTAATTCAAAACTGTTAAGTGCTAAAGATTCGTTAGAACGTATTAAAGCCAAGCAACAAAAATTTGATGATAGAATGAAAGCCGCTGAAATACTTGAATCTGAAAACTCTGATTCATCATTAACGGCACAATTAAAGGCAGCGGGTATAGGCTCACAAGAAAACAGCGCTAACTCAGTGCTTGATCGTATTAAAGCGAAACAGAAGTAAACGGTGAATTATTAGCTTGCAAGTAGCGGGTTATCTATAACTCGCTACTTTTTACTTTTAATTTACTTATAAACCTTTATTCCAAACGATTAATTCACAACTGTTTATTCTAAAATTGAGATAAATCATGAGTTTTTTAAAAAAAATTTTTAACAAAGAAACACAAACTCAACGTAAGTTAACTCATGTTAACCAACTTTTAGTAGGTGACCTTATTGTATTGACGGATAGTTTTGCTTTACCTAAAGTATTACAAGGTCAACAGTTTCAAGTGACCGCAGTTAATAGCTATGAATACGAACAAAACACACAAACTGAATGGACTTTACAGGGTAATGATGATCTAGCGATATTTTTATCCTTAGAAATTGACGATAATACTGAGCTAAAATTTTCATTGAAAGTTGAGCATGATGATATTGAAACATTATTTAATTTAGATAACTTCTCACAAATATTTGACGAGCCAGGACAAGCTTTTTTAAACCGCCTACGTGATAATGACGTAACTACAACGTGGAGTAGTGATCAATACCAACAAAGTATTTTTGCAAAGGTTGGTTACTTTCATCGAAAAGATCATCGCAGTGAAGATCTTTCGGCCTATGAAGGTAAAGATTGTGGCGAACAACTTGAACTTTATACCTTATATAACCAAGATCAGAGCAAAGGCCTAGATGTAGAGGTTTGGCAAGATGGTGATACCGATGTATTTTTAACCTTATTCAGGCCATTGACCGATATTATTGATATGTACCCCGCGAGCTAGGAACTAGGAAATAATATGACAAAAGCGATCACCTCAACTGTCACATCCACATCAAATAGAAAAATTCCTGATAAATGGCACTCTTCAATAAAAGCAATGAAAGCAGTACAAGTAGCTTTTGATATGGATGAAAAGATTCAGCTATCTATTCGAAAACAAGCACTTGACGCTGGCCTTAGTCCATCAGATCAAATACGTAATATTTTAGGGCTACCTATTAATAAACGTCCCAAACGCCCACGTTTAACGGTAAGTTTAGCATTAAGTGATTATCAATTATTAGCTGAAAAATACGGTTTAGAAGCAATACAACAGCTTGATATTAAAAGAAAATTAATGGAAGAACTTATCGAACATGTAAACATAATCGACATTAAATAATCAACTTTACATAGATTTTGTAACAGCTTTTAATTTTCGCTCAAGACTGCATCTTGAAGTGGTTTGGGTTTATGTGTCATACTCTTGTTTAACTGCTCAACTTGAAGTACACAACACTAGGGATATAAATATGTTAAAACAAAAATCACTAATAAAAAACATGCTCACTATTAGTTTTGCATTAGGTTTAACCGCTTGTGCAAACACAGAGAGCTTAGATGCAAGCATTGCTAGTTTATCAAATAAAGTTGATTCACTGTCAAACGAAGTTTCAGTGCTTAAAACACAGCAACAATCAATCAACGAAGAAGCTCAAGCAGCTACTTTAGCTGCAGAGCAAGCCGTTGAAAGTGCAGCAAAAGCGAATGAGCGCATTGACAACGTAGTTAGTTCTTATAAAAAATAAACAACTTCTTATAAAAAACAACTACTGCGCTAACTCAATAATTATCCCCTGTGGTTTATTTAACATAGGAGATAATTTTTGCCACAAACTAGCACTTTTACCAACAAATCTTTTTACCGCTGACGTTATTGTGTTTTTTTGAACTATATTTTCACTGGTTAAAGGGGAATGTATTTCAATCATCTTTCTTCCCCCACGTTCATAAGACATTTTTATCGGTTGGTCAATAATGCGCACCTTAGTATTCAATGGAATATTTTCAAATAGCCATTTAATATCATCGTCAAACATACGGATACATCCTGAACTAGCACGCATACCAATACCAAAACGTTGATTAGTGCCATGAATTAAATATTCACTTGTCCCTAATCGTAAAGCGTATTTACCAAAAGGATTATCCGGTCCTGCAGCAATTTCTTTTGCCATTTCCTTACCGTGTTCCTCAAAATATCGCTGACGCATAGCGATAGTCGGCCGCCAAATAGGATTTTTTCTTTTACTACTTATATAACTGGTCGCTTTTGGTGTCTCTAAACCTTCCCTACCTATACCAACAGGAAATACATGTACTTTATTTTCTTGAGGTAAAAAATAATACAAACGTAATTCAGGTAAATTAACCACAATACCTTCACGCTTTACATAGGGTAGTAGCATAGCGCTAGGAATAACAAGGTCACTATCAACTTCAGGTAAGAATGGATCAATATTAGGGTTTGCTGCCATAAGTGCTAAAAAGCCAACATGATACTGCTCAGCAATTTTTTGAAAATAATCCCCTTTTTTAACGTTATGTTTTTGATCAATACCGATAAGTCGAAAGTTTTTTGTTGGCAAATCATATTCAATTGCATAAGCTAAATGACTAATAGCAACCAAGGTGATGAAGACAAAACAGGCAATAGGGTTTAAAAGTTTATTATTGACCTTCACTACGAACCATCTCTTTGGTGATATAAAGCATAGCCTCTAGCCGCTTTACTTAATTTACCCGGCCTCATTTGAACAACGTTCATTAACTGCTTTGCTAAAGCAAATAACGCTTGCTCATCACCGCTAACTAATTCTATTTCTAATTCATTTATGGCAAGTGTTTCAATAGTAGGTGAGGTAAAAATTTCACCACGGTCAAGGGCTAACTCAATAACACTATCGGCTTGAGTAATTAACCAAGTTTGACGAGAAAAGTCGGTATTAAAAATAACCTGCAAACTTTTTTGTAGTTTATCTACATCAACATGCTCTGGCCAAATGTGCTCTGGAAATAGTAATAAATCTAAGTGATTACCTTTAAGATCAACATTATATTCTGGCCTTTGATGTAAACAACCAACAACTTTTCCTGCTGTTTTAACGGTTTGTTCATATTTTTCGTTAACCCCTCTTATCCTCAGCCCTATATCCATTTTTCTTAAAGCTAAATCTCTATTATCAAAATAATTATTAGTTAACTGCTTTTTATCCAATGTAAAAATAATGTTTTGTGCTTTTAACATCGCTGTAATGTTATCAACAACAGCGTCATTATCTTCATTATTCGCTGGTATTAGGTATTTCAGTTCTATTTCTGTCGTCATTTTAGTAGGCTTCAACTTTATTACATGATTCAATCGCCAATAGCTTACACCTACTTAGGCTATATTCTTAATATTAATTGCTATAACTTGCTATCAAAGCGCCAAACACATAATATCTAAGCTTAAATAGGTTATTTATTCAGTGGTTATTTCATGAAAAGTTCTTCTCTGGTTGTAAAACAAAAAATTAAGCAAGTATTTGTCAGTTTTTCCATTTTATTTTGTGTTGTTATATCTGTTCAGGCACAAGAAATAGGTTCATCAAAAAATAAACAAGGTTTTATTTCTGATAATTTATCGATATATATGCACACCGGTCCTGGGACAGATTATCGCATATTAGGCAGTATTAATGCGGGTTCAGAGATTAAAATAACAGGAAAGTCAGTAAAAGGTTATAGTGAAATTATTGATAATAAAAATCGCAACACTTGGGTAGAAACAAAATACCTCACCACTAAACCTGGTTTACGTTTTGTTGTTGCAGAGCTAAATGGAAAAATAGCCAGCAATAGTGATTATACTAATCAGCTTGATGGTGAAGTTAATCAACTCAGAAGCTCCGTTGAGGTGCTTAGTAAAGATAAAAAACAGCTGTTAATTCAATTAAAGCAAGTTGAAAAACAACTCAAAACAACCCTAAGTAAAGTGAAAGATCAAGACACCAAAATTCTAACCCAACGTTTTTATAATGGCGCTATTGTATTAGGTGTTGGTTTACTATTAGGTTTGATCTTACCTAGGCTTTTTGCCCGTCGTAAAAGCTCAATGGATAGTTGGAGTTAATTGTTAAAAGAAAACAATCACGTTAGAGTGCCTTAATTAAACAATAATATAAAAACGAGCAATTCTACAAGCTCGTTATATTTAAGGCATACTTACCTTGAAAAATCTTGTAATTGAACCTTTAGACCATACTATAACGAATAATAATTGTGTTAGGCGATGTCGAATCAAGCGAATGGATGGCG
>Ga0105358_10000545_pt1 | contig 18912 bp, 9 predicted proteins | sample GOMGulsemesocosm_5_FD_83509 | JGI IMG/M metagenome (GOLD analysis project Ga0105358, IMG submission 83509) | Methane-oxidizing microbial communities from mesocosms in the Gulf of Mexico - GOM15C Gulf of Mexico | ecosystem: Environmental > Aquatic > Marine > Cold seeps | place: Gulf of Mexico... | reverse complement strand
TTTTAGGCATAGGCCCAGTTGGCCCCAAACGCAGCATTATAGCCAAAAATTGGTGCCAGAGAGAAACCTTATGTTTAGTAAGGGCGGTTTAACCTTGAGATAAATCGGAAAAAGCGATCAAAATACGAGCAAATCAAGCTAAAAGATCACAATTGCGCGGCGGCTTGAAAAGCACTCGCGCAACAGCTACCGTCAGCGCCGACTGACTTGAGGGCGCCACTTTCGACAGACCGCTTTTGCATTCAACGCTCAATGGATCATCCTTTGCGCCCACTCTGTCGCTCCAAGGGCTCAACGCCGAAGGCCAGAAAATGCCACACCTTCCGCAAAACCTCAGAGCAAACAAGAGGTGCAGAGGCTTTGGCTGAATTTCAAAATATCTCTGAATTTACCGCAGATAGAAGAGCCAATAAAATGATAAAGTAAAAGCGCTAGTTAAACTGAGATCGAGCTATGACAGAAACCATCGCCAACAAAAATCGCCCCAAGATGCCCACCCAGAAACGAGCCCTGGAGCGCTTCGAATACATTCTCGATTTTGCCGATAAAGAATGGCTGGAAGGGAGACAGAACGAACTCACTATTTACGAGTTGGCCAAGATGGCGGATTTACCCGCCCAGTCGGTGTACCGGATGTTTCCCTCCCTCGGCGCCGTCAATTTCGCCCTGGCACAGCGCTACCTGAATAAAGTGGCAGAGATGCACGAAGAAGCAGACAACTCCAGCTTCACTAGTTGGCAGCAGGCACTTGAACAAGGCTTTATCGCTAGCAGTAAGTTTTACCAGCAGTACCCCCACGCTATGGAGTTAATTTTAGGGTCAAGTGTCAGCAGAGAAATTCGTGCCGCCGATCGAGAAAATACTACCCAGCTGGCAACGAGCGCGGTTCAAAGATTCAAAGATTCGAATTTAGTCGGAAACTTGGAGGTGTTTCAGTTTGAAATAGTGATCAACATTGTCGATGCCATCTGGAGCCAGTCGTACCACAATCACAACGACATCACCCCTCTGTATCTCACCGAGAGCATTCGCGCTGCGACCAGCTATCTTGAGCTGTATTTACCGCGCTATGCATCGGAATACTAAGGAATCAGAACGCCCCGATGTCAAATAGGGCACCTGTCATTCAACTTTCGAAACTTTGCAGGTGAAACCCCCACCCATCTGCGGAAGGCTTTATTAAAATTTGCCACATCACAATAGCCTGCAGCCAATGCAACTTGTGCGTTAGATTGATTGGTATTCAAGAGCTTATATACCGATATTTCACACCTTAAGTCGTCAGACAATTTCTGAAAGGTAACATTATAATCTTTGAGTCGTCTCGAGAGAGTACTTGTAGACATGTTTAACTTTGATGCCACCTCGGTCTGGGTGTTAAACACGCCACTACCAGCCGAAGCGGCCTCTTTAACTTTCTCGATAAGATCGTCTTGAAAAACTTCCTGATCTCTTTCTTTGACCTTTTCTAGCAGAAAATTGAAGCTGGCCTTGTCAGCGAATCGTATTTTTATATTCTCGCTTAGAGTCATAAAATATCGACTTTCTGGACAGTCAAATTTTATCTCACATTGAAAATATTCTTCGTACATTTTCGAGTATGCTGGAGCGGGATATGAAAGTTCAATCCGATCAAAATACAGATTGTGTCCGGCCAAAAACGAAAAGACTTCCTGAATACTGGCAAGGGTGGACTCAACGCAAAATGGCAGACGCTCCAGCTCGGTAAAGAGTGGCCGCATATCAACAAGCCACTGACCTTTTACCTCCTTAGGTTCCAAGCGTATATCATTGGCCGTAGTTCTTTGATATTTGACGGCTAACAGCATCGCTTCACGAATGTTGTCACAGGCCATTAGAGCATACCCTAGTCGGCCCCACGTGCTGATCGTTTGCCTTTTTCCTATTTCGAAGCCAAGCTCATCAATATGCAGGTGATTGGATACCGAATCAATCAACGAGAACATCTCATTGATTGACAGTAAATAGCTCTCGTCATCAAGGCGCTCGTTATCAATATCACAAACCGAGAGCACAGACTCAATATCACCGCCTTGCTCTCTTACATAACTCAGTAATAAGTTGGCGAAATTGACAGGCTGGCTTCGAAAATTTAAGTTCCCAGTGATTGAATAGTAACTCCCAGCATTCATTAGAACACACTCCGTAATTACACTTACCAGCCGTCAATGAGCGTCTATTTCTGCTCTGGGTGATAATTCTTAGAGTTTTGATCAATTTTATAACAGGTTGTACCTGTAGCCTAGCAGGCTGCAGAATGAACTAAGTCGTGATAATTTAATTTTTTAGTTATAAGAGAACATTACGGCTATAGGTTTCCGCTCTAGAGTCTAAAAAATACCCTCGCCGGAACGGAGAGGGTAAGGGTAAGGTGCTAAACATTCATTAACCGAGAGATAACCTTTAGCCTTTCCCACAAGAGAGAGATCTGTAATCCTCCTAGACTAATCACTCAATAGTCAGGTTTTGGGAAGCGCCGACAAAGGTATTTATCTCGCCATCAGCATCGGTATATCGACCGAAATGTCGAATCCGATATTCACCCGGTTCGATGTCATCCGGTATTTCCCAGGTAACCTGAGCAATATAAGCGTCTGACTTTTCGTTCCACTGAATTTTTGTCGACCAATCATGGTCGGTATAGACAGCACTCCAAAGATTGTTATGCTTTTGTTCAACCGCCAAAAAAGATTTTTCAAAGCCTAAGCTCTTGCTGGGATTGCTAGACCAAAAGCTAACGTTGGCGATGCCGCCTTTTGCGTAGTGTGTTCTGTCCTGTGATATAGCTTCGCCAAAGCTGACACCTGTGGGTAAGTGGTCGGGAGTATTATCGTGCACGGGCAGCGAAGTGCTTTTTTCTGATTTGTTATCAAAGGTTGTGTCTTGCTTCAACGTCGTTCCATTTTCCAAGGCTTTTGCTAGCTGAGCACTCACCTGCTGGTAAGCAGGCAACGACCATTGCCCATGCAAGGTATGCCCACCCTCATAGTGCTGCTGCTGGTATTCTTCGGGGGTAGTCACATACCCCGCATAGCCGTTGGAGTAACCCGCCAACACAATATGTTGCGCCCACTCACCCAGTTGCGCCATCACCGTGCTGCGAAGTCGCCGCCCTGCCATAGTGGTAACTTCCGCAGGCATGGCAAGAATGATCAGTTGGCCAATGCGAATGACAGAAACAGAGCGTATCCGGTTAACGATCTCCGTTTCATCTTCACCGAAACTCCATAAAATGGGTTTAGGACTTTGACACTCGCTGAGCGCTTGACTGTGCCCCGCCCCCATTTCGATCTTGATTAACAAGTCCATCCACCAACTTTGTTTTGTCATTCCCTCTTTAAACAAAAAATGTCCACCGCCGTCTTCGGTAGAACCTGCCGCCAGAGAATATCCATAGGCAGCGGGGCAGGTGTATTGTGAGCCAGCATGAGTAAATTCATCCAACACTTGGTAGTTCGATAAATCGACGTACAGTTGTCGGTAGTCAATTTTCCCCTCGATTTCTTCCGACGCCTGGTCAAAAAGATCAAGTGCAACCTCAAGCTGTCTATCGCCAATTATTTTGGTACTGTCGAAATCATCTGAGCCCGGGCCCGTATTGTTGAGGTTTAGATTCGGCGTCACATCGCCGGGGTTTGCCTGTGCGAATGCGGCTACAAAACTCTCACGGGTATCGCTGCCTGCATTTTTTCTGCGCTCAAATGCCAGTGAGGCATAGCCTTTGTGATCCCCAGATATCAATCGGTTGTGATAGGTCATGGACGTCGGGTGGACCGCATACCAATTGATCATGCCAATATCACCGCTGTCGCGACTCAGCTTCAACAGGGTCATTTTTTTGTCGATATTATCTGGGTACTGTTCGCGCTCTTGTGCTGGGTTTTCTTGATAGGCAATGAGCGATCGATTAATGCCGGCCCCCTCTACATTGCCTTGATTAATTCGCAGAGTTCCCAGCTGCAAATCAGCGTGCGCCGCAGCAATGGAATTGACGATGCCATTAATGACCCGGTTGAAATGCTCCGGAGAAAATTCTCCCGGCTTAAGCACTCCCGAGTGAAGCGCATTCGAATAACCTCCGGGCCCGGAATGGGTATGCATCGCGCTCAAAACAACGTTATCGAGAGAATACAGCTCACCAAAGAGTTCCTGCAGACGATCAATAACGTCCAAGGTCATCTCATGATCTATGGCGACGAGATCGGCGCTGACAAACACAACCCGCTTGTCGCCACCCGCTTCAGCGATGATAAATGCCCTTGATTTTAGCCGCGTGTGAATGCCTTCGATGAGTTGTCCGTCATAGCTGTAGCCGAACATCTGAGCACCCAGTGCAGGGCCAGTAAGATCAGCAATTCCACGCCCCAAAAAATAGTTATAGGGCTCCCCACTTCGTTCCTCAGACCGCACCCCCGCAGCAGCAGCAAGCAAGGCGCCGAGAACGATAAATAACACTGTTGTATGTATTAGTCTCACTTGTGTACCGTAAGATTATTGGAAGCGCCTACAAAATTTTTCATCTTCCCGTCAGCATCGGCATGTTGACCGAAATGTCGAATCCGGTATTCACCCGGTTCAATATCATCCGGTATATGCCAGGTAACCTGAGCAGTATAAGCGCCAGAACTTTCTTGCCATCGAATTCTTGTCGACCAATCATGGTCAGTGTAAATCGTGGTCCAGGTATTATTTATCTTTTGTTCAACAAGTAAAGATGGCTTGTCAAAATCTAAAGCTCTAGCCGGATTGGCAGACCTAAATGTCACCTCGACTATGTCATCTTTTTGGTAGCTAGTCCTCTCCAGTGCTACGGCATCACCAAAGCTGACACCTGTGAAAAAACTGTCCAGCGCGTCATCGATCACAGTTGGTGCTAAAGCGCTTTTTTCTCGCCGGTCATCAAAGTCTACGCTTTGTTCTACTGTCGTTTCATTTTCCAAAGCCGTTGCCAATTGAGCACTTACCTGTTGATAAGCAGGCAATGTCCACGGTCCGTGCAGGGTCTGTCCACCCTCATACTGTTGAATCTGATATTCCTCGGGCGTGGTCACATAGCTCGTATAACCATTGGAGTAACCCGCCAGTACAATATGTTGCGCCCAATCACCTAGCTGCGCCATTACCGTACTGCGAAGCCGCCGCCCTGCCATGGTGGTAACTTCCGCTGGCACGGCAAGAATCACCAACTGACCAATACGGACGACAGAGACTGAGCGTATTCGGTAATAAAGCCTCGACTTATCTTCACCGAAATCCCATAAAACAGGTTTTGGACTTTGGCAATCACTGAGCTCTTGAGTGTATCCATTGCCCGTTTTGGTCCTGATTAAAAGGTCCATCCACCAGCTTTGCTCTATCATTCCCTCTCTAAATAATGAGTGTCCACCGCCGTCTTCGGTAGAGCCTGCCCCTACGGAGTAGCCATACGCAGCGGGGCATGTGTACTGTGAACCGGAATGAGTAAATTGATCGAGCACTTCATAGTTCGAAAAATCAACGTATAGTTGCCGGTAGTCAATTTTTCCCACGACTTTTTCCGATGCATTCTCAAAAAGATCCAGTGCGGCTTGAAGCTGCTTGTCCCCTATTATTTTAGTACTGTCAAAATCATTCACGCCCGGACCAGTATTGTCCAGGTTCAAATTCGACGTTACATCGCCAGCGCTTGTCTGTGCGAAAGCCGCTACGAAACCCCCATCAGTATCGCGCCCTAAATTTTTCTCTCGTTCAATTGTCAGGGAGGCATAACCCTTATGGTCTCCGGATATCAGCCGATTTTGATAGGTCATGGAAGTCGCGTGGACCGCATACCAATTGATCATACCGATATCCCCAGTGTCTCCACTGAGCTTCAAAAGAGTCATTTCCTTGTCGATATTATTTTCGTAGTGCGCACGCTCTTGTTCTGGGTTTTCTTGATAGGCAGTGAGCGACCGATTGATGCCCGCCCCTTCTACATTACCCTTATTAATCCGCAGGGTCCCTGGCTGCAAATCAGCGTGTGCTGCTGCAATTGAATTTACGATGCCATCAACAATTCGGTAAAAATGTTGCGGAGAAAACTCTCCCAATTTCTCCAGTTTATTCGTTAGCTCCAAATATCCTCCGGGTCCAGAGTGAGTGTGACTCGCACTCAAGATAATATTGTCCCGAGAGTAGAGTTCGCCAAAAAGCAACTGAAGACGATCGATGACTGCCAAAGTCATATCGTGTTCTACAGTAGCGAGGTCAGCGCTAACAAAAACAACTCGCTTGTCACTTCCCGGTTCAGCGATAATAAATGCTCTGGATTTTAGTCGAGTATGAATACCTTCGGTTACTTGTCCGTCATAGCTGTATCCCATCATTTGAGCACCCAGTACAGGGCCGGTAACATCGGCGATGCCACGCCCCAACAAGTAGTTATGTGACTCGTTGTTGTGCTCCGCAGACTGCACATTCATAGCGGGTAATAATACGAATAGAAAGACAAATGCAATTGTTGTATGTAATGGTTTCATTGTGTAAATCTTCCTCGTTACAAGAGTGAACTATTCAGCTATAGCCTCTTGTCGATAAGTGAGCGCAGCAGGATGCGCCATAAAATATAATGGATATTAAGAATGTTAAGTGACAAAAACTTTATGTGTTTTAATTAAAAATAATTTCTATATTTTTAAACCTAAAACTTATTTTTAATTTTTAAAACTTAAGAACACTCGACCTTCAATTTACAGATGATATTGGCTTGGCTTACCCTCTGGATATCGAATGAAGTATGGGTTTCTCATTCAATTATATAAAACATATTTAATTGGGATTCTATTTGTCTAAAAAACAGCCCTCCTAATATGGAAGGGGTAAGGGCAACACACCAAAAATTCATTAACAAATGTATAATTTTTAGGACTTCCCTACACGAGAGGTTTCATAAATCACTTCATAATCATTGTTGCTTTTCGAGAATGTAGCGCGTGCCTACAGTGTTTTAATCCTTTATTTATCCGCGCTCTATTGTTAATTTTAAATCGGTAAGCCGTTGAACTTCACGCTGTCAACATACCGCCTTTAGTTGATAAGTTTTATATCATTGATAGCAAGTATGTTATGAATACGACTTTCTTTTGGTTTGGCATGACGTTCTTCACCTGTTTTGTTGTGATTCTAGAGGCAACAAAGCGCGCGTAACCTCTTGGGTTATCAGCCGTTTTGTTGCCTGTGTTGGCTTGCTATTTATTCAGGCGGATCTGCCTAGACAATGACTAGTACAAGTACTTAACCTCGGCGCCATACATTCTCGGAGCGCCCATTCGACCGTAGATAAACCCAACTGACGCCGCAAGATCCCCACGCTCGGCCAGGTATTGTTCATCGGTTAAGTTTGTACCCCATAGCGAAACTTCCCAATCCTGATCTTCAGACGTGTAGGACATTTTGGCTGAAACCAGACCGTAAGCGTCTTCTATAGCCAAAGACGTATCATCTGCAATCAGGTCACTCTCCAAGTAGGGTGCTTGTCGCTCTTCACCTGTGTAGGAGTAGTTTGCGGTCAAGCGCAATTCTCCCGGCAGCTCTATGTCAATGTTGTAGTCCAGACCCAGTGGACCGGAAAACGTGGGAGCTCTGGTCAGCTCTTGCCCTTTGAGGTTGACGCTATCGCTAATACGAAATTCATCGTACTCAGCCTCAAGCCATGCCATGGATGCAGACAACCTTAAATTCTCTGAAGCCAGGTAGACGACATCAAGCTCTAAACCGGTACCGGTTGCTCCACCGGCGTTCAAGATGACCGCAGCAAGGCTAGTGGGGTCTTCTGCGAATACCTGGAGATCGGCATATTCATATTGAAAGAGTGCCGCGTTCAATCGCAGCCTTGAATCGAACAGTGAAGACTTGATGCCCAGCTCATAACTTATGACTTCTTCTGGATCAAAAGCCGCATTGCTTATCTCTAGGGTCGCCGGATTGACACCGGGAACCGTATTAAAGCCCCCGCTCTTATAGCCTTGCGCGACGCTGAAATAAGTTTGGATGTCTTCGGATAAATCATGACTTAAAACGACTCGGCCAGACAGGTTCTGCCAATCTGCCTGCTTTTTATCCGAAACAGAAACACCTACACCGTCGAGGTTGGATGGAAATACTACGCCCAGGTTTTCCCACACCAAAATACCGGAAGCAGCGAAATCTGGGTTGGAGTCCAGGCCGACGCCGGCAAACCCTGGGTTATTTAGCTCGAATGTCTTTTCATCACGGCTATACCTTATCCCGAGGGAGAGACTCCAATCCTCGGAAAAGTCCCAGGTTGTATCACCATATACCGCATAGCTATCGGTGCGATTGCTGGCTGCAGATGATTCATCAAGCACATAAAAAACGTCAAATGGCACGCCCCAAACGGCAGAAATTAAAGCCGCAGTAGAAGGGTCCGAAATGCGTGAAGTAGCCTGACTGAAGGATGCTGCGTCTTCCCGGAACGCACTGACTCCGACAAACCATTCAATCGTATCAAACGATGCATTGAGCCTGAATTCCTGGCTGTAGGTTTCAACCTCTTCAGATCCATCGATAACAATTAGGTCAAAAGGCACCCCTGATGGTCTAGTGCTGTTTGCTGAGTATTCGCGATAAGCGCTAATTGAGGTGAACTGATAGTTTTCATTTAAATCCCAGTTCACGTTAACTGAGTGGCCTCTTAGGCGGCGATCAAAAAACGCAGGGCCACCAGCCACTGTGGTATCGGCCGTGCCCAGATCAAAATTGATGGGATCCAGAGCAACAGCGGCGATGGTTTCGGGCGCATAGCCAGCCGCCGTCGCAAACCCCTGTAACACGGCATTGGCGGAGTCGATTGACTCCTGCCCCAATACATTCAGTGCTTTGTGATAACCGATATTCTCATCGGTGCGTGACCAGTTGTTTTTCAATGTCACTTCAATATTCTCGCTGGGCATCCAGGTCAGAGAAAGTCTACCCGAAGCATTGTTTGTATTCGCCCCGTCGTCTCGTCCATCCTGTAAATTGCTCTGCCAGCCGTCCTGTTCGGTTTTCTTGATTGACCCGCGAACATACAGTTGGTCTTCTATAAGAGGGCTGTTGAAGGTTGCTGAAACCGAATTATGATCGTAATTACCTCGCTTTACAGAAACACTGCCCTCGACCTCATTGGATGGCCGCTGTGTGGTAATGGAGATGGCACCGCCAATCGTATTTCTACCGAACAGTGTTCCCTGTGGCCCCTTGAGGACTTCGATGCGCTGAATATCCTGGAGATCGGTTATAGCTCCGCCGGCCTTGCCATAATACACACCGTCAATAAAGAACCCGACACTGGGGTCTGATGCTATGCCTAAGTCGTCGGTACCAATACCGCGCATATAGATTTGCGGCAAGGCCGGGTTAGCGGCCGTAGAACTGAATCCTGGCGTATGTGCGGCGACATCAGAAATGTTGGTTATATTCGCACGGTCCAAGAAATCACCTTCAAATGCGGATATTGCAATGGGCACATCCTGTAGTGACTCCGCCCGCTTTTGCGCGGTAACAATAATTTCTTCCAGCGCATAACCAGCCGTGTCAGCCAATCCTGGCACCGCTGACAAAGTCAGCATGATGGCGGCTGAAAGGGTTTTTCTTTTGTGTTTAAAGTTCATGGTAGTCTCCTCAGGTTTTTATTATTGCGCCACTTGCTGGCCTCATTTTAGACAAGCCTTATTTCAGGGCGCTGCTTAAGTAGATTGTTTTTTCTGTACTCCCTACGATTACGACAACTCATTATTAGTCCTTTAATAATTTATTTTTGTACATCCACCAACTTACTCAAGACGTCAGAAAGCAATAAGTTAGATCAGCATCTATTTTAAATAGACATTGAACCACTCACTAACTTCCAAAAGCGCGACGAAACAATAATTAATGGAGCACTAGATGTTTAACAACAGAGCATCAGTCAGAATAATAGTTAACGAATATATTTCGTTATAAATGCGTGAAGTTATTCAGCGCCCTACGAGCATTAACTTTTTTCGATGAAATTATCGACTGACGCCTTTATTTATAAGTTTAATAGAACAAAGAAAAATTATTCTTGGGAAACTCAGTGCAGCCCTTATCTCCCAATACCTCGTACTCTTTACTGTCCCAAAGGTTTTCAGTCTGATCGGGATTGTCGAACAAAAACACATACAGGCGACAGAGCTCTTCCTGCGATTTAATATTGCCATCAGCAACAAGCAGACTTTTAATTTCGCTGTTACCCAATGACTCCCCACTCATGCGTATATCACCACCTTCACGAGTATCCAGTACAACAAAATCACCATCTGCACTGCCCCACGGCTGCCACAGGTTATTATTGCCACTTACGCCCTTGGCGGGGTTTCCTCGATAGGCAAACTCAGCCCAATACTCCATCATGGACTCTGAGAGTTTATTGCGTGCCAGTGCATTTTCATCGTTATAAAATACACGGGGAAAAAACCCCGCCTCAAACTCACCAAAAACAAAATCAATCTCTACCCCGTGAGCCGCCCCTAATAGACCTTGAAAATCTACAGGCCAGCCACTGGGTGCCTCATCCCAATCGAAGCGGTATGCGAATACATTGTCGCCTTGCGTCTGATGCAAAACTCGCGCTGGCTCATCAACGCCTATTGCTTTCCACTGCTTCGAAATATATGAGGACTGGCGATTATATGCCTCTTGATCGATGATCTGTGGGAAGACTCCCAGCAGATTAGTCACGTGCCGGGGATCCTCAGCCATGAACAATTTAGCCTCATCGCGGTTGGCACCGAGCATCACAGGAACAGCGTTGTATAACTGCGTATCAGTGAATCGCTCCAGTAAATGTTCGGTCGGCAACACAAGGCCATCACGCAGTAACAACGGAGCCTGATACAAGCCTTCCTGGCCTGGGTTTAAACCAGTAAAATACGCAAGCAACTGTACTGTTGTTCGACTGCGCAACAGCTCGACTATCTCTACGTCTGACAACGCCAGTTGAAGTGATTTTGCCGCTGCACGATCACTGGCCCGACCATCGGCAATCAACAGATGATTAATCAACTCCCTGGAGCTCGAGTGCATGCCGGGCGACTCATCGTCTGAGAAATTTTCCGCAACACTGCGCGGAGCCGTGTAAAGACCGCCGCTCTGTACAATGGCGCGGTGGAACAAGCCCTTCGCCGGTGCGCTAGCCATCAGTGAAAATACGTTCTGACCGCCGGCGGATTCGCCAAAAATAGTGACATTGTCAGGGTCGCCACCAAACGCGGAAATATTATTTTTGACCCAGGTTAAACCCTGTACAAGATCCAGAGTTCCGAAATTTCCTGAAGCCTCAAGAGTCGATTCTGATGCCGCCCTCATGGCCGGATGACCGAACCAGCCCAACACACCCAGTCGGTAATTAAGCGCGACCACAATCACTTTTTGAGAGCCCGCCAGATGGTGACCGGTATAAGTACTGGCTGCACCAATGGTATTACCGCCACCATGAATCCAAACCATGACCGGCAACTTCTGCGATTGCTGATCCACGTCTTCCCGAGTCATCTTAGGCGCCCACAGGTTCAGGTATAGGCAGTCTTCTGAGCCGACAACTTGCCCCTCGACGCCCTTTTCTACACCGGAGAGAGACCCCCAAAGCTGCACGCAGGAGTTGCCATCAGCCAGTGATTCATGGATACCGCTCCAGGGCTCTGGTGAGTCAGAAGGCTTCCAGCGCAAATCACCCACAGGCGGTTTGGCAAAAGGTATACCTCTGTAGGCATGGGTATCATGACGATCTGTGTAGCCGACCAACAAGCCGCTTTCAACAAGGCGTACTGAATCGCCGGCCTGCTCTCGAACGACCTCTTCAGGTTTAGACGCAAAGAGGTACACCCCTGCCAGCGCGGCTCCAACCACGGTAAGAATCATCACTTTTTTATTCATATTCAATGCCCTACGGCCACACTTAAATTTTAGAAACTTTCTCTTCAACGTATCAGCAAACCTTGAGGTAACAAGGATCACGCCTTACACCATCGATGAGTTCTATTGAATGCAGTCTCACCGATATACAACTACACCCTAACACAACAAAACGTTACTTTGTCGCTATATATTAAAATATACAGCCTATTCTTAGCATATGAATGAATATTATCATTACAATATAACAATAATGTGTCATTGCAAAATAAGGTTTCCTTTAAAATCAAGGAGATAGATCATTGGATAAGTACTAAATCGAGTGGATAGTAAAATAATGATGGTTATCCAAATTCGGTTATTATCGACTGCAGCCAAGCACGCATAAAAAACACAATCGGTATCAATAGACTGCCGCCCTTGGCTCCCTAGCGGCTGGTGTGTAAAGGTGGAATTTGGGAATCGGTAAAAAACCCAATATTTCAGGGCATCGCTGATTTTCTCCAGATAGAAGACCCCATTAAATGTTAAAGTTAGCTGGCTACTTAATCCTGAGATCGAGCAATGACTGAAACCAGCGCCAATAAACATCGCCCCAAGGTACCCACCCAGCAGCGGGCCCTCGAACGCTTCGAGTACATTCTCGATTTCGCCGACAAGGAATGGCTGGAAGGACGGCAGAACGAACTCAGTATCTACGAGCTGGCCAAGATGGCGGATCTACCCGCCCAGTCGGTGTACCGGATGTTTCCATCACTCAGGGCCGTTAATTTCGCCTTGGCACAGCGCTACCTGAATAAAGTTGCAAAGATGCAAGAAGAGGCCGATAACACCACTTTCACTAGCTGGCAGCAGGGACTTGAACAAGGATTTATCGCCAGCTGTAGATTTTACCAACAGTACCCCCATGCCATGGCGTTAGTTTATGGCTATGGGGTATCCAGCGAAATTCGTGCCGCCGACCGAGAGAATACGACCCTGTTGGCAACCAACGCGGTTCAACAAATTAACGAGTTGAATTTAACCGAAGACTTGAAGGTCTATCAATTTGAAATAGTGATCGACATAGTTGATGCCATATGGAGCCATTCGTACAACACTCACCACGATATCACCCCGCTGTACCTCACCGAGAGCATTCGCGCAGCGACCAGTTATCTGGAGCTCTATTTGCCTCGCTATAGCTCGGTAAACTAGAAATCCATGGAGATGCATGACAAATACAAGATCTGCCGTTAACGCTTTATGGCGTGCCGAGGTAGCGAGGATCTTGCGGGTAACATTAATATGGGTGTTTGCTTGCTTCTAAAATATCTTTTATCGAGTGGGTTCGCTCATCGAAATTTTTTGAAGGGTACCGTCTTGCCCAGTTCTATAAGGGTAGAGCAGAAAAGTTCCAGAAAGGGGTTTTCGATAATAGAGCCCTTGGCGTAGGCAAAGTACAACTCAATATCAAAGAGTATGTGGATTAGCGCCACCCGATTTAACGCATCAAGCTCTTCAAGTATGGGAATAGCGCCCACAACATCAATCAGTATCAAGTCTAGCCGATGGTCTAACAGGCCTTTAATCAGCTGGCCTGTTCATTTGAGCGGGGGTTACCGATCTAGGAGAGCATCACCAGAGTCCGTATTCACCAATAGGGATGCACCTGAATTAAAAGACATAACAATAACCTTTCATAATTCTAGAACAAACCGTGCGTGTTACGCGCTCAGCGGAACTCAATTGTAAAAAATCCCGCGAGCATTTAATTGAAACCGGCCCTTTGCGGATACGACTGGTCAGTATGTTTTAAAACACGACCCCCCTTTGATTCATTTAGACCTGAACCAAAGAGCGGCCACAAGGCGGTGATAACCTCTTGGGTTATCACCGCTTAATTGCTGGGATTGCCTTGCTAGCTATTCAGGCCGACCGGCCTAGGAATGGTTAGTATGAATACTTAACCTCGGCGCCATACATTCTTGGAGCCCCCATTCGACCGTAGACAAATCCAAATGCCGCCGCAGGTGTCCCACGCTCGGCCAGGTATTGCTCATCGGTCAAGTTTGTACCCCATAGCGAAACCTCCCAATCCTGATTTTCAGAAATGTAGGATATTTTCCCTGAAACAAGACCGTAAGCGCCTTCTATAGCCAACTTCGAATCGTCGGCAATAACGTCACTCCCCAGGGTGGGGGTATAACGCTGCTCACCGGTATAGGAGTAGTTTGCCGTCAATCGCACTTCTCCCGGCATCTCTATGGCAATGTTGTAGTCAAGGCCCAGTGAACCGGAAAATGTCGGGGCCCTGTTAAGCTCCTGACCCTTCAGGTTTACGCTATCACTGATGCGGAATTGATCGTACTCAGCCTCAAGCCATGCCATGGATGCAGACAACTGCAAATTCTCTGTAGCCAGGTAGGCGATATCAAGCTCTAAGCCAGTACCGGTTGCTTGACCAGCATTCAAAATTACAGCCGCTAGGCTGCTGGGGTCTTCTGACACGACCTGGAGATCACTGTATTCATACTGGAAGAGTGCCGCGTTCACTCGCAGCCTTGAATCTAACAGTGAAGACTTGATACCCAGTTCATAGCTAATGACCTCTTCTGGGGCAAAAGCAGCATTACTTATCTCAAAGGTAGCCGGGTTGACGCCTGGGACCGTATTAAATCCCCCGCTCTTATAGCCTTGCGCGACACTAAAATAGCTTTGAATATCTTCGGAAAAATCATGACTCAAAACGACTCGACCAGACAGGTTTTCCCAGTTGTCTTGCTGTTTATCCACAACAGGTTCGCCTACACCGTCCAGGTTGGATGGAAAGACTACACCCAGGTTTTCCCAAACCAAAATACCAGATGCCGCTAAGTCTGGATTGGAATCCAGCTCGACACCGACAAAGCCCGGGTTGTTTAACCCGAATGCTTTTTTATCATAGGTATACCTGAGTCCAAGGGACAGGCTCCAATCCTCAGTTAAATCCCAGGTTGTATCTCCAAATGCTGCATAGCTATCGGTGCGATTGCTGGCGGTAGATGTTTCATCAAGGGTATAAAATACGTCGAATGGCACGCCCCAAACAGCACCAATTAAAGACGCGATAAAAGGATCCGAGATACGTGCTGTAGCCTCTGTTGAGATAGCCGAATCTTCCCGGAACGCACTCAAACCGATAAACCATTCAATGGTGTCGAACGATGCATTGAGCCTAAGCTCTTGGCTGTAGGTTTCCACCTCTTCAGATGCAGCACGGGTAGAAAATACGTCAAGAGACAAACCGGATGGCTCAGCGGTTGTTAAGGTGTAGTCACGATAAGCGCTTACCGAAGTGAGTTCATAGTTTTCATTTAAATTCCAGTCTATACGAACTGAGTGACCTCTTAGGTGGCGATCAAAAACCGAAGGGCCACCAGCCACTGCAGTATCTGCTCTGCCCAGGTCAAAATTGATGGGATCTAGAGCAACAGCGTCTATGGTCTGGGGCGCATAACCTGCGGCAGCTGCAAAACCCTGTAACACGGCATTAGCGGAGGCGACGGAATCCTGCCCCATCACATTTAATGCTTTCTGATAGCCGAAGTTCTCATCCGTGCGTGACCAGTTGTTTTTCAGTGTCACGTCTACAACCTCGGTGGGCATCCAAGTCAGAGAGAGTCTACCCGAAGCATTATTTGTATTGGCTCCGTCGTCACGCCCATCCTGTAAATTGCTTTGCCAACCGCCCTGTCGGGTTTTTTTGACCGACCCGCGAACATGCAACTTGTCTTCTACAATAGGAGTATTGAAGGTTGCTGAAATCGATTTGTTGTCGTATTTTCCGAGTTTTACAGAAACACTGCCTTCGACTTCATCGGAAGGCCGCTCTGTGGTAATGGAGATGGCGCCACCAATCGTGTTTCTACCGAACAGTGTTCCCTGTGGCCCCTTGAGGACTTCGATGCGCTGAACGTCTTCGAGATCGGTTATAGCTCCACCGGCCCGGCCATAATACACGCCGTCAATAAAGAGCCCGACACTGGGATCTGACGCTATACCAAAGTCATCGGTACCAATGCCGCGCATAAAGATTTGCGGTGAAACTGGGTTAGCGGCCGAAGAACTGAAACCCGGCGTGTGTGCAGCAATATCAGATATATTGGTTATGTTCGCACGATCCAAGAAATCACCTTCAAATGCGGATATTGCAATGGGTACATCTTGTAGCGACTCCACTCGCTTTTGCGCGGTAACAATAATTTCTTCCAACGCATAGCCAGCCGTGTCAGCCAATCCCGGCACCGCCGTCAAAGCGAGCACAATGGCGGCCGGCAGGGTTTTTCTTTTGTGCTGTAAGTTCATAAAAATTTCCTCTGGTAATTATTACTGCGCGCCATTGACGTCTCATTTAGAGACAAGTTTTCTTCCATGGCGGCAGGTTCTTTAAGTTGTTTTTCAAGTGAATCCCTTTGAATTCCTTAAAAAATTTTAATCCTTTAACAAGTCACGATTGAACGCCTGTCAACTTATTGAAGACATCATCAGGCAAAAAATCAGTCCCCTCTATTTTTTAAATACTGGCATCGAACTAGCCACTGACACCCGCATAAACACCCAGCCTCGTTCATCGGCAATCAACCAACGTTGAAAACTTACACCTCAAAGGCTCAATACAGCTGAGGAAATACGTTTTTCGGGTAGTTGGCACAGCCCTCTGAACCCAAAGCACCGTACTCGTCACTGTTCCAAAGGTTGATGTTTTGATATCTATTAGCAAACAATAAAACATACAGCCGGCAGCGCTCTTGCTGTGATGGAATGTTTTCATCCATCTGCAACTGACTTTTAATTTTACGGTTGCTGAGTGTATCGCTGCTCATGCGTATACCACCGCCCGAAGGGGTATCCATTACAATAAAGTCACCCTCTGCACTACCCCACGGCTGCCACAGAGCATTCTTACCACTGACTCCCGCCCCAGGGCTGCCCCGATAGGCAAACTCAGCCCAATACTCCATCATGGATTGTGATAGCTGATGGCGGCCCGGTGCATTTTCGTCGTCATACAGCTCGTCGGTAGGCAGAGCGCTCTCAAAGTCACCAAAAACAAAATCAATCTCTAACCCATGGGACGCCCCAACGAGCTTCTGGAGATCGAGCGGCCATCCGCTGGGCGCCTCATCCCAATCGAAGCGATATGCAAAGACATTGTCGCCCTGCGCTTGACGCAGCACTCTAGCCGGCTCATCTACCCCGAAGGCTTTCCACTGGTTAGACATATAAGAAGATTGACGATCATAAACATCTTGATCAATGACCTGCGGCAAGACCCCCAACAGATTAGTAACGTGCTGCGGATCGCCCATCATGAAAATTTTCGATTCATCCCGGTTAGACCCCAGCATCACGGGAACCGCATTGTAAAGCTGCGTATCGGTGAATCGCTCCAATAGATGCTGCTTCGGCAGCACTAGGCCATCACGCAGCAACTGGGGAGTATTTCCCTCCAGAATATTGAGACTTACGCCAACCATAGGCTCAAATATTTGCTCTGTAGTTCGACTTCGCAATAGCTCGGTAATCTCTGCGTCCGACATACTTTGTTGACGTGACTTTGCCGCGGCACGATCATGGGCTTGACCATCACCGATCAACAGATGGTTAACCACCTCTTTTGAGCTAAAATCCATGCCGGCAGACTCGTCGTCTATAAAATTCTCCGCAGCACTTTGTGGCGTCGTGAATAAGATACCGCTTTGCGCAATAGCGCGATGAAACAATCCCTTCGCCAATTCGCTACCCAACATTGAAAATACATTCTGGCCGCCCGCAGATTCTCCAAAAATAGTGACATTGTCAGGATCGCCACCAAACGCGGAAATATTGTTTTTCACCCATTTCAAGCCGTGGATAATATCCAGGGTACCGAAATTACCTGAAGCATCGAGTTCAGATTCCGATGTCGACCTCAATGCCGGATGAGAAAACCAACCCATTACACCCAGGCGGTAATTTAACGCCACAACGATTACCTTTTGGCTACCCGCAAGATGGTGGCCGGCATAAGTGCTGGCAGTACCCTCGACATTGCCTCCGCCATGAATCCAGACCATAACCGGCAACTTCTGTGATTGCTGCTTCACTTCTTGTGGTGTCATTTGGGGCGCCCAGACATTCAGGTACAGACAATCCTCTGAGCCAACTATTTGTCCGTCGCTAGCCTTTTCCACACCCGCAATAGTCCCCCAAAATTGCACACAGGAATCCCCATCAGCAAGAGCCTTATGCGTACCCGTCCAGGGCTCGGGCGAACGCGGCGCCTTCCAACGCAGGTCACCCACTGGCGGCTTGGCAAAAGCAATGCCCCGGTAGGCATGGGTATCATGACGATCGGAGTAGCCAACCAACAAACCCGTTTCAAAAGTGCGCAAAGAGTCATCAACCGGCTGACGAGTCACTTCCTCAGTAATCGTCAAGCTGACAAGCCACAGCGTCAGCATCACTCCAACAACCGAGAAAGCAGCCACTTTTTTAGTCATGTTCAACACCTTGATAGCTCCGTTTTAAATAAGTGAAGGAAATGCATCTTTGGGGTATGCAGCACACCCCTCTGCACCCAGATTTGCGTATTCTTCGCTGTCCCAGAGATCTTCATTCTGTTCAGGATTATCGAACAACCACACGTACAGGCGACAATGCTCTTCCTGTGAACTGAAACTTTTATCAGCCAGCAATTGCTTTTTAATGACGCGGTTATCAAATGACTCACCACTCATTCGAATGCCGCCGTCTGCGTCACTATCCAGTACCAGAAAGTCACCTTCGGCACTGGCCCACGATTGCCAGAGTGTATTCTTGCCACTGACGCCTTTACCAGGATGGCCGCGATAGGCAAATTCAGCCCAGTATTCCATCATGGATTTCGACAGCTTGAGTCGGCCCGGCGCATTGTCGTCGTCGTAGGCCATGGGGAACATCTGACTGTGCTCAAAATCATCAAAAATAAAATCAATTTCCAGACCGTGACTAGCG
>Ga0105358_10000539_pt1 | contig 18951 bp, 9 predicted proteins | sample GOMGulsemesocosm_5_FD_83509 | JGI IMG/M metagenome (GOLD analysis project Ga0105358, IMG submission 83509) | Methane-oxidizing microbial communities from mesocosms in the Gulf of Mexico - GOM15C Gulf of Mexico | ecosystem: Environmental > Aquatic > Marine > Cold seeps | place: Gulf of Mexico... | reverse complement strand
CTTGATGACGCATACCCCACTTATTCCTTTAATGGCTTCGCGACGCTGGGTGCGGTTTATTCCGATGAAGATCAGGCCGATTTTGTTTCGAGCTGGCTGCTTCAACCCAACGGTGCAGGCTCTACCAGTGAATGGCATGCGGGCGTTGATACCAAGCTGGGCGGGCAACTGGATATTCAATTCAACACGGCTTTTTCTGCCGTCTTGCAAGTTGTCGTACAGCGCCAGGAGGACAATGCCTGGACACCCGAAATAGAGTGGGCGAATATTAAATATCAGTTCAACGACGCGTTAAGCCTACGCCTTGGCCGCACAGTGTTGCCGACTTTTATGGTCTCCGACACCCGCTTAGTCGGCTACGCCAATCCCTGGATACGCGGGCCACAGGAGGTCTATCAACTCAATCCCCTCACCAATCTCGACGGCCTTGACCTTGTCTACAATTTAGAGCTCGAAAATGGCCGCAATACCCTGCAATTTAATCTGGGGGAAACCGACAGAGATGTCGTTCAAAACGGTGAAATTAATGCCCGTAACGTAATGCTGATCAGCAATACTCTGGAGTATCATTTCGCCACTTTCCGGTTCTCCTATTTACACGCAAAACTTGATCTCAGTATCGAACAAGCCGATGAGCTGATCGATGCCTACGCGATGCTTGGCAATGCCCTGAGCTTAATCCCCGGCCAGGAGGCCAACGCAGCCCAGGCCGAGGCGATAAGTACTCGCTACCTGATCAAAGACGCCCCGATTGAAGTCTTTAGTGTCGGCGTAAAACTGGAACCCGGCAATTGGCTACTAATGAGCGAATGGGGGCGCGTCTCCGACACGGGGGCGCTGGCAGAAGTGCAGGGTGGCTACACCACCCTTGCTTACCACTTTCCCAGCCTGATGCCTTTTCTGACCCTCGCCGAGGTCAACGGCGATACGCCCGACGAACCCGGCTTATCAACCACAGGCATGCCAACGCCATTAGCCGCCGAGGTCAACCAGCTCAACCAGGGACTGAACGCCCTTTTATTTCAGACCGCCGCCGCACAAAAATCCATTACCGTCGGCCTTCGCTGGGACTTTCATCCGGGCTCAGCCCTAAAATTACAGTATCAACATATCGACACCGACCAGCAATCTCCTGGCCGCCTCGGCAATGTACAATCTGGCTTTAGCCCCGGTGGCACGGTCAATGTTTTCAGTACTGCCATTGATTTTGTTTTTTAAAGAGTAAATAAAAGAACCTAAATGAAGTATCAAAAAAGCCAACAGAGACTGTTCGGAATTGCCCTATTAATGGTCTGTTTTGCCGTGACCAATGTTCACAGCGAAGTGGTTGTGGTCGTCGCTGCCAACACCTCAATAAGTGAGATCAGTAAACGTCAGCTCAGTAAAATTTTCCTGGGCAAAAGCCGACGCTTCCCCGATGGCTCTCGAGCACTGCCCCTCAACCAGCGAGAGGACTCTTTAGAGCGAGACAGTTTCTACCGACTCGTCAGCAGCAAGTCCCCGGCACAGATCAGGGCTCACTGGGCGAAGCTTATTTTTACGGGCCGCGGGCAACCCCCGAAAGAGGCCGCTGATAATACTGCTGTTAAACACCTACTCGTCAACAATGGTGTCAATATTGGCTATATCGATCGCAGGGCAATGGACGATTCCGTGAAAATCGTGATCATCAACTAATGACGGCACAAGTAGAAACGAGTACCGATCAACAGGGCCCATCAAATAAAGAGCCTCAACTTCCTAGCAAAACGACACCCGCGAACCCGTACACACCAAAAATAAAACTTGGCACCCTTCCGGCCGTTTTTTTTACGCTAGTTATTACCCTCATCGTTGCGCTCTGGGTCATCACATTAAGGTTAATCGATAATGATTTTTCCAGCGCCAGGGCTAATGCCGCCAGGTCTGTCAGTGCCCTGGCCCTCACCTATGAGGCTCAGGTGGTGCGTGCAGTCCGAGAGATTGACCAATCCCTGAAGGTGGTTAAACGTGGCTACGAAATTGGCAGCAACAAGGCCACACTGGCAATAGTCGAAGACTGGGACTTACTGCTCCCCGACTTCCTTTTCGTCACCAGTATTACCGACGCCGATGGCAATATCATCAGTAGCAGCAGAGCCTTCGAAAAAACCAATATCGCCGCGCAAAGTTATTTTCTTGAACAGCGGGAATTTGACCACCTGGCCGTAAGCCAGCCCTGGCAAGAGCCTTACAATGAAACATGGAAACTCACTTTCAGCCGTAGAATAAATACTCCTTCCGGCGCTTTCGCCGGTATTGCCTTGGCTTCGGTTGATGCTAACTATTTTGTCAGTGGCTACGAAGTGGCTCAGCTGGGTCAGCATGGGGTGCTCGGTATTCTTGGTACTGACGGTGTCTTTCGCACCCGACGCAGCGGCGAAAATATTGTTTCGGGGGAGCAAGCTGATTACGCTCAGCTAGTGTCCGACGCTGATGAGCTCGACAGCCCGGAAGTTCAGTTATTAACAAATAGCTGGGATCAGGTAAAACGCTATACCGTGGCGACCGAGCTCTACGACATCCCTCTAGCCGTCATTCTCGGTCTCTCCGAAGAAGAGCAACTCGCGGCCAGCACCCAGCTCCGCCAGCTCTATCTACAACGGGCGGCAGGTGCCACCGTGCTTATCCTGCTGCTGGCTGCCGTGCTGCTCTACCTTGGCAGGCAACTGCAGAAAAGCCGGCAGCGCGTCATGGATGAGCAGAGAGCCCATGCCACAGAGGTCGAATACTTGGCCTACCATGACGGTCTTACCGACTTGCCCAACCGCAGCTTTTTTAGCCACCTACTCAGCCACGGCATTGCCGAAGCCAAGCGCTATGAGCGTCGTTTTGCCCTGCTGTTTCTCGATCTCGACCGTTTCAAAATCATTAACGACACCCTGGGCCATGACGTCGGCGATGAATTACTGATTGAAGTCGCCAAACGACTCAATGCCTCACTGCGTGAAACGGATACCGTCGCCCGTCTCGGTGGCGATGAATTTGTCGTGCTGTTACCCGAAATGAATGACGAAAAACAACTCAGTGCGGTGGCCAAAAAAATCCTCAAGGCCGTGGCCAAGCCCTTCCATTTGTCAGGGCAGGAATTGCGCGTCACCGTGAGTATTGGTATCAGCGCCTTCCCCCTCGATGGAGAGGACGAGCAGACTCTGCTCAAAAATGCTGATATCGCCATGTACCACGCCAAGGAAGGGGGCAAAAATAATTTTTGTTTTTACTCTGAAGAGCTCAACGCTGACTCACTGGAAAGGATGGCACTGGAATCGAGCCTACGCCTGGCCCTGGAGCGCGATGAATTTCTTCTCCACTACCAGGAAAAACACGACTTACGCAGTGGTGAAGTGACCGGCGCCGAAGCCCTGTTGCGCTGGCAACACCCCACGCTCGGTCTGGTGCAACCCCTACAGTTTTTACCCCTGGCCGAAGAAACGGGGCTTATTATTCCGCTGGGCAAATGGGTCATTGAAACGGCCTGTCAACAGGCCCTCAGTTGGCAAGAACAAGGGCTGCCACCGCGCTGTATCTCGGTCAACCTGACAGCTCGTCAATTTACCGACGCCCACCTGCTAACAGACCTTGCCACTATTTTGCAGACCACCGGCCTCAACCCCGCTCAACTTGAGCTGGAAATCACAGAGAGCTTACTGCTCAGTAATTTTGACAAGGTGCTTGAAACGCTGCGCAAAATTAAAGAGCTGGGTGTACGCATCGCCATCGACAATTTTGGCACCAGCTACACCTCGATATCAACCCTGGATAAATTTAAATTCGACACCCTGAAGATTGATGGCTCAGTGATTCGCGACATCGCCAATGACCCCTCTGAGCAGCAGCTCACGGAGGCCATTATCTCGGTTGGCCGCACCATGGCGGGGACTATCCTCGCCGAGGGCGTAGAAACCCAGGAGCAGGCAGACTTTCTACTGGCCAGCTCCTGCGATCAGGTTCAGGGCTTTTACTTCGATAAGCCCGGCCCAGCCCGCTCCCAATAAACGGCCCCAACAAACTGTCCCAAAAACTGTCCCAAAAACTATAAAGCGCTTACTTTCCCAGCGGCCGCGTTAGCAATATTAACTTCGGCAGCAGGGTTTGCGAGGCCAGCAAAGCCGTCAACATCGCCAGCCCAGTAAGAAAACCAAAGTAGACAGAGGGCATAAAGTTGGACAGGGCGAGAATGGAAAAGCCGACGATAATCACGACCGAGGTGTAGTACATGGCCACCCCGATGGACTTGTGACTGCGATGCATGCTGGCCACATAGTCGCGGTCTTTGGCGAACTCTTCGCGGAAGCGATATATGTAATGCAGAGTGTCGTCGACGCCAATACCGACCGTGATGGAGGCAATAGTAATGGTCATCATATCCAGCGGAATGCCCGCCCAGCCCATCACGCCCAACACCACACAGGCCGCGAGAATATTCGGGAAAATCGCAATAAAGGCGATGAGTAGAGAGCGGAACAAGACCACGAACATCAGCATAATGCCGAGAAATACCGCACCCAGGGTGACAATCTGCGAGTGAAACAGGCTTTGCAACATATTATTGTAGAGCACCATTAAACCCGAGAGGCGAAACTGCTCGGGCTCCAAGCCCACCTCGTCAATCAAAAAGCCGGTGATTTCCTCGAGCAATTGCTGGCGGTTCAGCGTGCTGCCACTTTCCACCGTGCGCATGGTGAGGCGCGTCTCATCGGTCGCGTCGTTAAGATAAGGAGCCAGTAGAAAAGCGTTCATCTCCGCCGACAGGCTCTTGCGCATCACCGCCAGCTCAAAATCATTCATACGATGACCGGTGAGATCATTGGCGACATGAAAGGCAGTGACCAGGGAATCGATGCGGCCAATCTCGTTCATGTCATCGAGGTAGGTAGTAATTTCTTCCAGCTCTTCCAGCCCGGCGCGACTAAACCAGTAACTCTGCTTTTGCTGGTTAGGGTCGTCCTCGCCAAAAACATCGTCGCCAAAGGGGTCGTCCTCGAAGGGATCACTTTCGAAAGGATCCTCTTCGCCAAAGGGATCATCGCCCTCGGGGACACCCAGCGTCAGGGGAATAGCGGCGCTCGCCGGTGCCTGAATAATAATATCCAGCGGCGTAGTACCTCCCAGTTTCTGATCAATAATCGACAGGCCCTGATAGATTTCGGTGTGCTCTTTAAAATAGTCGATAAAGCGATTATCAACCTGCAGCTTGCTGATGCCGACTACCGAAATAAGACTGACCAGCAGCGACAGTACCAGCACCAACGTGCCGTGGCGCTCGGTAAAGTTGGAAAAATGCGCCGGCAAATTACCGCCCTGGCTACCCCTCTGCACAACTTTTGCCTTACCCAGCACCAACATGCCGGCGGGAATCACCAGAAAGCCCAGCACCAGTGAGACCGCCAAACCAATGGTCATCATCCAGCCAAAATCAATCACCGGGCGAATACCACTGACCACCAGCGAGGCGAAGGCGACGATGGTCGTCAACACGGTGTAAATACAGGGTCGCGCCATAAAGTTGACCATGCTGCGCACCAGCTCTAGCTGGCTGGCCTCGGGGTTTTCGTGGTGCAGCTCGCGATAGCGCACGATGAGATGAATGGTCAGCGCCATCGTCAACACCAGTAAGAGGGCGACAAAGTTGGATGAAATCACCGTTAGACGCCAGTCAATCCAGCTCAACCCGCCGAGCATCATGACGGTGACAAAAGCGCAGGTCGCCAGGGGCAAGACCACCCAGCGCAACTGGCGGAAGATGAGCGCCAGAGTGAGGACGATAAACAAAGTAATGCCAGCGCCAAAGACCTCGAGATCGCTGCGGATAAAGTCCACCATGTCGGCGGTTATCATGCTCGGCCCGCCGAGAAAGATTTGCGCGCGACCGCGGTAATCATCCATCAGTGCGCGCACCGCTTTAACACGGGCCTTTTCGACCTCGGCGCGCTCGGTGCGGTAGTCGAGAAACGCTTGGCTGATGGTCGCTAACTGGAGGGTTTCTTCTGCACTCAAGCCCTCTGTCTTGCGCTTATAACGCAGGGCATCGCGACCGCGCACCAATTCAATATAGCGCTCATCGACTTTAATGGCCGCCAACACCGCCGTCGTCTGGCCCTCGGGGCCAAGGATCAATTTGCGAAACAGCGGGCTGTTGAGGAATTCCTGCTTCGCCATCTCCCGATCGACACCTCGGGTCAACAAGGTGCGCGGGGTATCGTGCAGCTGACTGACGGAGACTTTCGGGCTGTACAACAGCGGCACGTTGATCATCGAGAGCACATTGACCACATCCTCAACTTGCGAGAGCGCCTCGGTCAATTCATTGAGGGTGGCCAGGCTTTGATCGGAAAATAAGTCGTCCCCAGCCAGCGGGCTATACGTCACCACCAAAAAATCGCCGCTGCCATAACGCTCGTTAATTTCGCGAAAATAATCGAGGTCGCTGTCGTTTTCCAGGGTCAAGGAATCGGCGGAGGCATCGAGTTTAAAATTGGGCAGGCCCAATGCCAGGCCCAGAGTCATCAGTAAGACCACGGCTAACACGAGCTTGGGGTGCATCAATACAATTCGCTCGTAGGCGTGGAGTACGCGTTCGGACATGGTTTTTCCCTTGTTGTTCTAATCGGTTATATCAGGCGCAGGGGCCAGCAACGCGCCATTATGCCTAAGCTATCGACAAACTGCTGTCCTCTCGCCATGCGCCCCGCCCGATAAGGCACTGGCCACTGAACTGACGTACAGTGGTAATCCTTTTTAGCCAAAGCAATGAGCCACTTATGGCAGCCTTTAACGGCGTTATTCTCGATCGCGATTCACTCCACCCCCAGGATCTCGACCTGCGCCCCCTGCTCGATTTAGCCGGCGTCAACTGGCGCTGCTATGCCAACACCAGCCCCAGCCAAACCGCAGAGCGCATTGCTAATGCCGACATCGTACTCACCAATAAAGTGCTTGTAGGTGAAGCTGAAATTAGCGCCGCCAGCCAGCTGAAATATATTGGCGTACTGGCCACCGGCACCAATGTGGTCGATCACCCGGCGGCCCAACAGCGGGGCATTCGCATCAATAATTGCGTCGCCTACAGCACGGCATCAGTGGTGCAACACACCTGGGCGCTCATCCTTTCACTCAGCACCCATCTGCAGGACTACAATCGAGCGGCGCAGCAGGATTGGCCCAACAGCCCTTTTTTCTCTGTGCTCGACTACCCCATCACGGAACTGGCGGGCAAGACTCTCGGCATTATCGGTTACGGCGAACTCGGTCGCGGCGTCGCCGCTATTGGCCGCGCCTTTGGCATGACTATTATCAGTGCGGCAATACCCGCCTGGCCGTCGGCCAATAATGACGAGACGCCCCGCCTGCCCTTGCCTGAGTTTTTAGCCACCGCCGATGTCGTCAGTATCCACTGCCCCTTGAGTGAACAAACCCATAACCTAATCGCAGCTAATGAATTGGCGCTGATGAAAACCAGCAGCCTGCTGATCAACTGCGCCAGAGGCGGCATCGTCAACGAGCAAGCCCTGGCCCAGGCTTTAAAACAAGGGCTTATCGCCGGTGCCGGTGTTGATGTGCTCAGCCAGGAACCCCCCGTTGACGGCAACTGCTTACTGGCAACCGACATTCCCAACCTGATCGTCACCCCCCATTGCGCCTGGGGTTCTCAGGCGGCTCGCCAGCGGCTGGTGGATCAAACCACGGCAAAAATTCGCGCCTTTATCGACAGTGTCCAGCACTAAGTTCAACAAGATTAATGCCCGTAAAAATTTGCGACAAGCCACTAAGAAATGAAGCCTCGCCCTGTCTTCAACGGGTCGTTTTTGTAACCATAGACAGCGATAACAAACTGATCCAAATGTCCTTCGGGGCAAATTTTTAAGGAAAGCACAGAATGTCAGACGCCAATGCGATTGGTTTTGAGTTTATTCAAACACTGAGCAATGAACTCTCCAAAGGCCAGGTAAAACTACCCGCCTTCCCCGAAGTGGCAATGCGCATTAAAGGTGCCCTCGAAGATCCCGATATGTCGACCCAACAAATTGCCAAACTGGTGGTTTCCGACCCCGTGTTTTCGGCGCGTTTATTGAAGGTAGCCAACTCCGCCGCGTTAAATGTCAGCGGCAATCAAATTAAAGATATCCCCACCGCCATCACTCGCATGGGCTTTAAAATGGCCCACAGTATTGCCGTCTCCATCGCCATGGACCAGGTAATGAACGCCCCGGCAAATCCCGCCCTGGCCTCGCAATTTCAGCAGCTGTGGCAACACAGTGTCACCGTGGCGGCTCTCTGCTTCGTCATCACAAAAAAACAGGCGCGCCACCCGAATCTGCGGCAAAACAGAATCAACCCCGATGAGGCCATGCTCGCAGGCCTGATGCACGACATCGGCAAGACCTATATTCTCACTCGCGCCGAAAGCTATCCCGCACTGATTGAAGACGCTCAGGCATTGGAGCAAGTGATGCTCGACTGGCACACCGGCATCGGCAGCGCCATTATTGAAAACTGGGAGTTTGACGAGGCGATGATGAATGTCGCGGACGAACACGAGTTGTACGACCGCGAACCCTTCATTCCCGGCCATGCCACCGACCTCACCGATGTAGTACTGGTTGCCAACCTTATGGCCCACCTGATTGAAGAAGGCGAAGAGGGCAACGAGGAGGAACACCTGGCCGAGTGGCTGAAAATCTCCGCCTTTGAACGCCTGGGTCTGGATGAAGCGGCAATTAGCGAAATCAAAGATAGCTCCAAAGAAGAGATCGACTCTATTATTTCCGCCCTCGGCTAAAGACTGGAATCAAGTTATTGATCAGGGTCGCCATATAATCGCCGTATTAAAGCGACCCTGAGCTGTAAACCATCACCGGGAAGAAACCTCCCTAAGCCCATCGCCAACTCGAATCACCCCACCCTCAATAATATCCGCCCTTAAACCACCTCTACCGATGAGTGCATCCATCAGTCCGGGCTGGGTTAAGGACTCCAGATGAGGACAGGGCTCGCAAAGGCGTACGCCGTATAAAAGCACCTCCCCCAGTCGAAAGAATTGTCCTACCAGAGCATTCAAACACAGGCCACGAGTGACAATATTGCGCCGCGCCTGAGCCCCACTGATGGCACAACTGTCGGGCAGAGAGGCTAGTACTTCAGCTTCAATCAAGGTCACATCCCGCCCCCGACCGGGCCAGTGTGAATAACTGCCCCACTGGTAAAAATAGCGATCGCCCTCGAGACCTCGCCCCGTCACCGCCACCACCTCAGCCCTACTCATCAGGGTTTCACTCGCATGTGCTGTGATAAAAAGCCCTTCAATTTTAGCCTCAATAGCCACGGACGAGACCCCGCTCATAAAAAACCCCATGGTTTATCGCCAATCACCTGACATAATCCTCTGCTGCCCAATGCACAAAAATAATTGCCAAGGATGACCTCATGTCTATGCGCCTGTTCACCAGCCTGCTACTGCTCTGCCTTGTCGACCCCAGTCATGGCGCGGCAGGCTCGGCACCGCCCGCTCTCGCGGCATGGGAATCCTGGGTATTGCGCGATCAGGTAGAGCACCCCTGCCCAAGAATAGCCCAGCAGACCGAACAGCGACGCTGCGTTTGGCCCGGTCAGTTGGCGATTAATATACACCCTCAGGGGGGTGACTTTTCACAGCGCTGGCAGGTCATCGCCGCTGGCTGGCTAACCTTGCCCGGTGACAACAAACACTGGCCCCAGTCCGTCACCGTCAATAATACAGCCGCCGCTGTACTCGACTTCAAGGGCAAGCCGGCAATACGCGTAGCCGCCGGCAACCACACGATTAAAGGCCAGTGGAACTGGGAGAGAACACCGCAATATATAAAAGTACCGACAGACACGGCACTGCTTAAACTCAGTAACGGTGGCCATGAGGTCAAGGCAAATATCGATAATCAGGGACGTTTGTGGCTGCGTAGCCAGAGTGCCAATTCAGCACAAAAAAGTCTCGATAACACCATGAAACTCGCCGTTTTTCGCTCACTCAATGATGCCATTCCCCTGCAACTGGAAACCGAGCTGCGCCTCAGCGTTGCCGGTAAGCCCCGAGAAATCACTCTGGGCCAACTGCTGCCTGCCAATGCCGAAGCACAGTACTTTGAGTCACCCCTGCCCGCCCGTATCGAACCCGATGGTCGTCTGAAAATACAGGCCCGCGCCGGTCAATGGGTGATTCGCTTGCGTGCCCGCTATCTCGACCAGCCGCAGCGCTTCACCATGCAGAAGATGGATAAGGACTGGCCGGCACAGGAGATCTGGAGTTTTCGCGCCGCCCCCCACCTACGCGGCGTGAAGCCCCTGGGCCTCCCCGCCATCGATCCTTCGCAGATCGATATTCCCCCACGTTTTGCCAAACTGTCGACCTTTTTAATGACCCCCGATGCCACCCTTGAGCTGCAGGAACAATACCGGGGCGATGCTACCCCCGCCGCTAATCGCCTCAATTTACAACGCACCCTGTGGCTTGATTTCGATGGTGGCGGTGCGACCAGCAAAGACATGATTAACGGCACCATGAGCCACGGCTGGCGGCTGCATGCCGCACCTGAATTAAAGCTGGGGCGCATTGTCGCCAACGGCACCCCGCAACTCGTCACGCAAATGGACGGTGAAACCGGTGCCGGCATCGAAATTCGCCAAGCCCAGGTGGATGTGGAAGCGATAAACCGCATCGACTCGCTGTCCGCTATTTCCGCCAATGGCTGGCTTCACGATTTCGACAATGTCGAGCTTACCTTGCAGTTACCCCCCGGCTGGCAATTGTGGCACGCCGGCGGCCCCGACAGCGTGCAGCAGTCCTGGCTGTCGCGCTGGGATTTATGGGATCTGTTTATCTGCCTGCTCATTGTTGCCGCCCTGCTGCGCACACTGAGCTGGCGCTGGGCCTTGATCGGCGCAGCTACGCTGGCACTGACCTACCACGAAGACAATTCTCCCCTACTCAGCTGGGTGATTCTGGTGGCCGCCCTGCCGCTGCTCAAAGTCTTACCCAATGGCAAATTCAAACAGCTCACCACCCGCTTCGCCTACCTGGCCCTCAGCGCTTTGTTAATTATTATTCTCGCCTTTTCCGTGCAACAAATTCGTCGGGGACTCTACCCGCAACTGGAAATGAATCGCGCCATTAACGCGGCTCACTATAACTACTCCCGGGATACGTCCTCTCAAGCACCGGAAAGTGCGGCTAGACACAAGGCGAAAAAGATTCAAGAAATGGATGCCCTAGGCATGATGAGATCAGCCGCCGCGCCAATACTTGCAGAAGAAAAACTGCGCAAGCGCTATCGACCCAGCGACAATGTGCAAACCGGGCCGGGCGAACCGGACTGGCAATGGCAGGCGATAGATCTTCGCTGGAGCGGCCCAGTGAAAATGGGCGAACCCCTACAGCTCTACCTGTCGCCGCCGCTGCTGACCCGCCTGCTCAAGTTTGTACAGGTCGCCCTGGTTGCCCTGCTGTTTTATGGACTGGCCGGGCCACTACTGCGCGAGCACCGTCTGTTTGGCCGTAAAGATGACGATGCAACAAGGCTGCCACCGGGCATTACATCCTGCCTGCTACCAGTGCTGTTATTACTCGGCGGACTGGGCCTGCAAGCACCCCAGGCTCAAGCCGAAGACCCCGCTCACAACCCGCATTTCCCCTCGGAAAAACTGCTGCAGGAACTTAAGGCAGAACTACTCAAAGCCCCGCTGTGCGCACCGCAATGTGCCGCTGTACAAAACGTCGACATCCGTGTCGATCAGCAACAACTACGCCTGCAGTTTCGCGCCAGTGCCGGCAGCCCCATCGCCTTTCCCCTGCCGCTGGACAAAAGCTGGCAGGCGCAAAGTATTCGCGTCGACAATAAACCGGCAACCCTGGCGCAATCTCAGGGCAAGCTCTGGGTACAACTGGACGCAGGTGTTCACGATGTACTGCTAACCGGCCTGGCCCATGGCGACACAATAACGATCCCCTTTGCCCTGCCGCCGCACAGCACGACGGTCACAGCCCCCGGCTGGAGGATTCACGGCCTCAACAAGGGCCGGGTCAGCGGAGGCAGCGTGCAGCTCGAAAAAGAGCTTAAGCAGGTGATTGCAGATACTTTGCTGCCCGCACCCATCAAACCTTTTGTTCATGTCGAGCGCCAGCTCAATGCGGATATCGACTGGCAGCTAATCACCACGGTACGCCGTGTTGCCCCCCAACACGGCAGTATTAACTTGCGCATACCGCTGCTGCCCGACGAGTCGGTGGTCAGCCAAAATATGCTGATCGAAGATCATCATGTGGTGATATCCCTGCCCGCCAAACAGCGACAGATGCAGTGGCGTTCCGTGCTCAAGCCCACAGCAGAATTGAAATTAACGGCCCCGCAAACGACGAGCTGGGTCGAACGCTGGTCAGTCAATGCCTCCCCCCGTTGGCACATCACGGGCGAAGGTATTCCCGTACTCAAAACCGCTCCCTCAAACCAGCAGGCCAAGCAACGCTGGCACCCCTGGCCCGGTGAAACCTTAAGCCTGCACGCTGTAGCGCCTCAGCCCGTGCCCGGCCCCAACACCACTATCGAAAGCATTGCCCTCGACTACACCCCCGGCAAGCGCAGTGCGGATCTCGAACTGAAGCTGCAAATCCGCACCAGCCTGGGGGGCGACTACCGCTTTAAACAACCCCCCGGCGGTGAATTGCAAAGCATGCATATCGATGGCGTCGAACAAACCCGACCCAAGGAGCAGGAGTTTGTGGTGATCCCCCTCCACCCCGGTCTGCAAACCATCGATCTAAAATGGCTCTTGCCCAGCGGCGTCACCCTGCGCACCCTGACACCGAGTTTTGCACTACCCACAGCAGCCAATAATATCAACTTGAAAATTCACCTGCCCCGGGGCCGCTGGCCCCTGCTACTCAGTGGCCCAGACATCGGCCCGGCCATGCTCTACTGGGGTGTACTGGCGGTGATTATTGCCATCGCCATTGCCCTCGGCATTTGCGTGCAACGCCTGCAATTGTCGATACCCCTGAAAACCTGGCACTGGCTATTGCTGGCCATCGGCATGAGTACGGTCAATATGGTTGGCAGCCTGCCCGTGGTCGCCTGGTTTTTTGCCATGGAAGCACGCCGTCGCTACAACGTGACCTCGGCATCACCCCTCTTTAACCTGATGCAAATTGGCCTGATCGGACTATCACTGCTCGCTCTGCTAAGCCTGTTTTTCACCATCCCGCAGAGCCTGCTCTCATCACCCGATATGCAGATCACCGGCAATGGCTCCGGCGCCTATCTCTACCAGTGGTATCAGGATCACAGCAGTGACAGCTTACCCAATGCCTGGGTCTTTAGTTTGCCGCTGTGGGTTTTCCGTCTGGCGATGTTACTCTGGTCAATGTGGCTGGTCTTCGCCCTGCTGAAATGGATCAAATGGGGCTGGCAATGTCTGTCGACAGACAAGTTGTGGGACAACCCTCCTCCGCGACAGCCGCGCAAGAAATTCGTCAAGAAGTCGACTAAAAAAGCTGTCGATGAAGAAAAACAATAAATGCGCAGGAAGCCCCTATGAATTTTGATATCCCCGAGGCAATCACCACCTATCTCGCCGAGCTCGATACCTTTATTGATGAGGTGATTAAGCCAATGGAGAACCGGGGCGACAATATTCGCTTTTTCGATCATCGCCGCGAAGATGCCCGCACCGACTGGGAGCGCGACGGCCTGCCCAACGAAGAGTGGGAGGCGCTGTTAGAGGAGTCCCGCCTCGCCGCCGATAAGGCCGGTCACTATCGCTACTCCCTGCCAAAAGAATATGGCGGCCAGGACGGCACTAATTTGGGCATGGCCATTATCCGCGAGCACTTCGCCCGCAAAGGCCTGGGGCTGCATAACGACCTGCAAAACGAACACTCCATTGTCGGCAACAATGTCGGCATTTTGCTGATGATCGCCTATGGCACCGAGTCGCAAAAAGCCGAGTGGCTGGAACCGATGCTGGCCGGCACGCGACGCTTTGCCTTTGGCATTACCGAACCCGAGCACGGCTCCGATGCCACCCACATGGAAACCACCGCCGTGCGCAATGGCGACCACTGGCTTATCAACGGCGAAAAAACCTGGAACACCGGCATTCACACCGCGCCCTACGATATGGTGCTGGCCCGCACCAGTGGCAAAGCCGGGGATGCCTCGGGCATTACCGCGTTTCTGGTGCCGATGCAGGCCGAGGGTTTAAAGATTGAAGAAATGCTCTGGACCTTCAATATGCCCACCGACCACGGTCGGGTGTCGCTGAAGAATGTCCGTGTCGATGACTCCGCCATTCTGGCTGGCGAGGGCCGGGGCCTGCAGGTGGTGCAGCACTTCTTCAATGAGAACCGCATCCGCCAGGCGGCATCGAGCCTCGGTGCCGCTCAGTTTTGTATCGACCAGTCCATCGAATACGCCAAACAACGCCGACCCTTTGGCAAGCCACTGGCGGTTAATCAGGGCATTCAATTCCCCCTGGTCGACCTGCAAACGCGCGCCGAAATGCTGCGCGCATTGATTCGCCAAACGGCCTGGAAGATGGATACCTACGGCGCTTTTTCAGTCTCTGACAAGGTCTCGATGTGTAATTACACGGCTAATCGCCTGTGCTGTGATGCCGCCGATCAGGCCATGCAGGTGCACGGCGGTTTAGGCTATTCACGCCATAAACATTTCGAGCATATTTACCGCCACCATCGCCGCTACCGCATCACCGAGGGTGCCGACGAAATACAAATGCGCCGTATCGCCGGCTATATGTTCGGCTTTATGAAACAACAAAAACCCAAGGGTGTGGCGTAACGGCCCACTTTAAACCCTAACTGACTCAGCAAGATCACGGAAGCCTTGATGATAAGAAGCCGTAAAACTCAGCGATCGCGCCCAGTGGCAGCGATTGTCAGCCAACTCCTCAGAACGAAGACAGTCATGGGCCTAGCGCAATAATGCAACGTGCCCAACTGCAGTTGCGTATCATCTTGCCCGTCATTATGTGGCTAACCGCCTCCGCAGCCGTGGTGCTTGCGGCCCTCTACAATTACCACGTGGCGGAGCAGCGCCTGATCGACGAGCGCAGCGAACAGGTCGAACGAGCGCTCAGCCGCTTGCAAGAGGAAATCGAATACCGAGTAGCACAAGCCGCACCCATTAATCATACCCAGCGTCTGTTGAGCACCGCCAGCATCGACCCGAGCACAGAAGCACTGGTACTTTTCAGCGCCTCTGGCGAAATACTCGCCCAAGACTTTATCGCAAGTAGCCCCTCTCGCGCTGGCGATCTGCCCGCTTTCAGCGAGCTTTCCCAGACACCGGCCACAAGCACTCAACAGACAACAAGCCTTACCGGTGATGGCCAGTCACTGCAGTTCTATATTCCTTTAAAAGCCCTTTCACCCCCGGCACAAGGCCCTGATGAACAACCGTCCCTGCTCTATGCCTCATTCGACCTCAGCGCCGCAAAAACAGCGCTATGGCAGCAGGTACGCAAGGATTATCAAATCATCTGGTGGATGACAAACGCGCTTGTCCTCGCCCTGGCTTTGGTTTTAGGGCATTTTATTACTCGCCCCCTGGCCAGGTTGGCAACGTTTTCTCAACACATCACCAATAACTATTCAGGCCTGCAAAACCCCAGCCGATACCTGGGTGAAATAGACACACTCAACCAGGCCCTGAATGCCATGAGTGGCAAGGTTGCCCGCACCGTGAGCGACCTGAACACCCAGCAGGAAAACCTCGAAGTCACCCTCCACTCCATTGGCGATGCCGTTATCACCACCGACGCCCAGGGGCTGGTGACCCGCATGAACCCCGTTGCCGAACAACTCACTGGGTGGTACGCCTATGAAGCCCGAGGACAGGCATTGGCCAGTATTTTCCCTGTTATCAACGCCACGACACGCGAGGCCATTGCCAACCCCATCGACCGAATCCTCAGCAGCCATCACACCACGACCGCCAACACCCACACCACCTTAATTACCCGCGATGGCAGCGAATACCAGATAGCCCATTCACCAGCCCCTATTCGCGATGCCGACGAGCAAATTGTCGGTATGATTCTGGTCTTCAATGACGTCACCGAAGAGTACCAATTGCGCCAGGCGGCAAGAAATATACAACAGCAAATAGAGGGACTCTTTAACGACATGCAGGCCATGGCCTGTATTCTAGGACCCGATGGCAGCGTGATTTTCGTCAATAATACGCCCTTAAAACTCTGGCGAATTAGCCTTGACGATGTCATCGGCAAAAAAATCTGGGACTGCCCCTGGCTCAAGGAATCGCCCGAGGCGCGGCAAATCGTTGAGGCCTGCTGCCAGCGCGCGGCAGCAGGCGAACAGGTCACCCAGGACATCAAAACCAATGCTCCTGAAACCGAACAACTTTGGGCAGAGCTTAGTATCCACCCCGTGAGCGACGAGCAGGGGGTGGTTATTCAGCTACTCGCCGAGGGCCGCGATATCAGCCCGAGAAAAAGGGCGGAGGCAGAACACAGAGCCTCGATGCAACGTATTGAGCTGTATCGAGAGCAAACCCCGCTAGCGACCATTGAATGGAATATCGACTTTCAAATCGAACACTGGAACGCCGCTGCGGGCAAACTCTTCGGCTACAGTCAGCACCAGGCAATCGGTTGCGATGCCAGTATTATTGTACCCGCCTCTGCCAGGGCTGAAATAAATCGCCTCTGGCAGAGCATTGTGCAGCAGCGGGGCAGTGAGATAACCATTGGCCAGAACCTCACCCAGGAGGGCCGCAGTATTCTCTGTGAATGGCACAACAGCGCCATTATTGATTCGTCCGGGCAGGTCGTTGGCATAGCCTCGCTGGTGCTCGATATCAGCGCCGAGCACCAGGCAAAACTCGCACTGATTAAAAAAGAACAGGAGCAACGGGAAATACTCAACACCCTCGCAGAGGGAATTATCACCATCGATAGTGAAGGTCACTTACTGAGTATCAATCCGGCAGCTGAGAAAATCTTTGGCTACACTTATGACGACATTGGCAATAGAGACCTGTGCACCATCATGCCCAATTTTGACATAGAGAGGATCGACGAATATTTGCAACATCAGGCAAGAGTTGACGAGGCGCCCGTTCTCGACGGGCTGCGCGAATCCATCGGCCGACGCAAAGACCACAGTATCTTCCCTCTGCAAATCAATGCGGCAGAACTGTCGCCAGCGACCGATGGTACACGCCGTTTTATTGGCTCTTTCAACGACCTCACAGAAACCAAGCGGCAACAGGCGCATTTACAGCGCACACAGAAAATGGATGCATTGGGAAAAATTGTCGGTGGCATCGCCCACGATTACAACAATATGCTCGGCGTTATTATCGGTTATGCCGATTTAATGGCCGCCAAATATCAGGATATTGCCGGCCTGGATAAATACATCACACAAATTGCCAAGGCCGGTGAACGCGGTCGCGATCTCACCCGACGCATGCTCGCCTTCTCTAAACTGGAAAGCTCGCAGCCCGAGGCCATAGACCTGCACACCGCGCTGACAGCACAAAGTGAGCTACTGGGTAAATCGATCACCGCTTTAATCAAGCTCGATTACCAGCTCTGTGAATCACCCTGGTTAATCTACATCGATCAGGCCGAGCTGGAAGACACGCTATTAAATTTGGCGATTAATGCCAAACAGGCCATGCCCAACGGTGGCGTTTTAACCCTGGCCACACACAAACGTCAACTCGACTTTGCCGAGGCGCGCGCGATGGGCCTTGCCGAGGGCGAGTATATGCAGCTGAGCATTGAAGATAGTGGCTTGGGTATCAGTGGCGAAATCGCCGATAAAATATTTGACCCCTTCTTTACTACCCGAAGCAGTGACGGCACCGGCCTGGGCCTGAGTCAGGCCTACGCCTTTATGGATCACAGTGGCGGCACCATACGTCTTGAATCAGCAGCGGCTAGCGGCACCCGCTTCTCACTCTATTTCCCGCGCTATGAGGGTAACCTGAGTAAACCAGCAATACAGAAGGACAGGCCAATTGCCGCACGAACCAACGCCGAAAAAATCCTTATCGTCGATGACGAGCCAGCACTAAGAGACATCGCCCAGGAAATACTCACCATGGCCGGCTATCAGGTGCTGGTTGCCGACACCGGTGACGCCGCCCTGGAGATACTGGCCCGGGAAACTGTCGACCTGTTGCTGAGCGATATTATTATGCCGCAGATGAATGGCTTTGATCTGGCGCAGACCGTCAGCGAAAAACACCCCACTATAAAAATACAGCTCGCCAGTGGCTACAGCAGCGAACAAAGTATTCAGCAGCACCAAGAACTACTGCATGGCCCTATTTTACGCAAACCTTTCCGCTCAGCAGAGTTACTTAACTCCGTCGCCACCTTACTTGAAACCCGTGACAATGCCCTCTAAAACGACCAGTAAAACCCCGCCATCTGCACCCCTTGTAAATACCGGGGTAGCGGCCATCGCCGCTGAGCAGCAACAACTTCTCAAACTGATTGACGAGGCTCACGTGCTTGCCCGCCAAGGTGCTAACACGGGTCAGTTACTGCAAAAATCTCGGGATCTTATCGTTTTTACCGCCGCCTGCTTCCACCGACAAAAACAGCTGATGCAGGCATTGGCCCACCCCGATCTTGCCAGCACCCAGGTAATGCAAAGTAAAACCCTGCAAAACTTACAGCACGATTTTAATCAGCGCGCCTTTAACCAGGAGGCCATCGAAGGGTTTATTCTTTTTCTAAAAAACTCTCTGATTGCACATATTCAAATGTGCGATAAAAACTTTACCGCCCTCGATGATGGCTTTTGCCGTCAAACGGCAGCGGTACTCACCAGCGTCGACCCTCTGAGTAGTAACCACGCCATTGACATTTATATCGTCGATGACGAGCAACAACATGTCGACCTGATGACAG
>Ga0105358_10000538_pt1 | contig 18976 bp, 13 predicted proteins | sample GOMGulsemesocosm_5_FD_83509 | JGI IMG/M metagenome (GOLD analysis project Ga0105358, IMG submission 83509) | Methane-oxidizing microbial communities from mesocosms in the Gulf of Mexico - GOM15C Gulf of Mexico | ecosystem: Environmental > Aquatic > Marine > Cold seeps | place: Gulf of Mexico... | reverse complement strand
GGGGTAACAGCCCTAGATATTAAGGGTCACTTATGGACGATAGCCCCATACCTTATGGCCTATAAGCCCACACCAATGAGACCCAGCGCCCTTGATTAGCCGCATCTTGACTCGTATCAGCTGAAGCACCGGACTCTCGCCAATAATCACCGACCGCTAACAACTGATCTTCATCATAAATCAGCGGGATCAACGGTCGCAGCCACGGCGCTATATTGTTTTCTTGGAGTAATTTCTTAAAACTTTGAGAATGCCGGCGTCCAATAGGCCTTGCTCTTAAACCAGGCTTCCTAGCCTTCATTGTCACCAACCAAGGTAACCAGACTAGAAGCCCAGACTCGACCTTTGTTGGAGCGGTACCTGTCAGGCTATCAACTGGCAGTTCAGAAGCCGTCAAAACCCAGCCGCCATCGAGCTGTAGAGGTGCTCGGCTGTCCCACATTAGGTCAGTCCTTAACGGCTGTGCCACCACAGCCAACACTGGCATCAAAAATAGCCGATCATCGAACACTGCCATGCAACAATCTCCGGCTCTCACCATCGATTGGTGGTCAGCACGATTGGGCTTAAACAACTGACGTCTCAGCTCTCCCAGTAATTTCATGCTGGGCATATTGTAGCCCTGATCACCAAACCAATATCTTAGTAGCTGGTCTTGGGACGGACCTGCAAGCTCGAGCAACGCGTTTAGACTCAAACTACAACCAAGCTTCTCATTTTTAACATCGCAGGACTGAAGCTGAAATATTGCCAAGTCGTCTAGCTGTGAATCTGCCTGGCGACAATGGTCAGCGCTCTGGGACCAGCGCTGAGAAAATCCCGGCCAACGGGACTCCAATAAAGGCATGACCTGATGCCTTAAAAAATTCCGATCAAAACCCTCGTCAACATTGCTGTCGTCTTCCACCCAAGTGGTTTTACGGCTTATGAGATATTGCTGCAACTTCTGAGGCTCAATCTCCAACAATGGTCTTATCAGAGGGTTATCACCCAGCATTCGTGCCTGAGCCATCGCAGACAAACCCTTGGGGCCGGATCCTCGCATCAACCTCAGCAACAGAGTTTCGGCCTGATCATTGACATGATGCCCCAACAACAAGCAGTCCCCAGGCTCCAAAAACTCACTAAAGGCTTGATACCGAGCCAACCTAGCGGCTTCTTCTAAACCACCCGATTGCTTTTCGACAGAGATTCTTTTAACAACGAACTCAGCATTGAGGTCGGCACATAAATTCCTACAATGCTCTTGCCAATCACCCGCCGCAGACGATAAGCCGTGATTAATATGCAAAGCGACAACCCCACAGTGTGGGAAAAGTTTTGGAGCCGCCTCACATAACAAGCTCAATAGAGCGGTTGAATCCATCCCGCCACTTAACGCCACTACCAATCGCCGACACTCGAAAGAAGGCAGCTCTAACTGCTCTAAATAGGCGATGGTTTTTTGGCCGCAATATTGGCTTAACTTACTAAGACTTTGGCTCACGCCCACTCCTGTGTGCTGTCAATTAATCGGCCCTTCAGGCCTGAGGCGTCAAATAATAACGTCATTGAACTCAAAAGACTAAAAATCCAATGCTCAGGCGCAAAGGGGGCCAGGTAAGAACGACTTAGAGATTCAAAGGACAGTAAAATACAAAGTTCTAAAATTGGCTTCATTCGTTACAATAAGGCCTATAGATAATGATGGAAGCACTATGAGCACTAAAACCATGAGCAAGATAGCGCCCTACGGTAGTTGGCAGTCCCCTATTAATGCACAGATGTTGGTTGCGCAAAATGTTCGTTTAAGCGAGCCCAAGCTCAGCGAAAAGAATAACTATTGGATAGAGGGGCGCCCCCAAGAACAGGGGCGTTGCGTTATTGTCGGGGCCGGCGTCGATGGTAAAGCCAAGGACTTACTGCCCCATCCATTCAATGCTCGCTCCAGTTGTCATGAATACGGCGGGGCCAGCTACTGCTTGGATGGCGATGATATTTATTTTATCAACGCCGCCGATCAAGGTATTTATCTTATAGCCCAGGGCTCGCCTGAGCCAAGGCCCGTTGCCATTTGCCCCGAGGGACACTGGCGCTATACCGATATGATTATTGATTCAGCGCGCCAACGCATTATATGCGTCGCTGAGAACCATCAAGAAAAAAATCTGCAACTACAAAGAGAAGAACAGAATTTTATTGTCACCATTGATCTGAGTAATTTACAGCCCCAGTCGCAAACATTAAGCACCGCCATAAATGGCCCTGTCGAAAATCCTGAGATACTCATCGGTGGGGCCGATTTTTATTCCAACCCAAGCATAAGCCCAGACGGTAAAACCATTGGCTGGCTGTGCTGGAACCACCCGCATATGCCTTGGGATGTTACGGAATGCTGGACGGCGACATTGAGCCCCGACGGCAAAACGCTTTTAGAAACTCGGAAAATAGCCGGCGGGATTTCCGATACGGGGAAACAAGAGTCGGTATTTCAACCTCAGTTCGGCCCAGATGGTTATCTGTATTTTGTTTCTGACCGAAATAATTGGTGGAACATCTACCGTTCCGACCTTGTAGGCCTACAGCCCAAGGCAGAGCCCATCACCGACTTAGACGCCGAGTTTGCAACACCTCAATGGGTGTTTGGCATGAGCTGTTATGACTTCTTGGATAGCAACACCATACTGTGCTGCTACACCCAAGATGGTCGCTGGGGACTGGCGAGCATTGATCTAAGCCCTACAACTTCAAGTTCCAACACTACAACTTCAAGCTCCAACACTACAACTTCAAACAAACAAGTGCCCAAAAGTACAGACCTCAACAGCAAGGGTTTTACACTCAACAAGCTTGATACTCTCGATGACAACATTTCTATGATTTGTGCGGGTTACGGCCGGGGCCTGTATTTTGGCGCGAGCAATATAGAATCAAGCTGCCTACGCCAATATGAACCCGATAAGTCCATAAGAACGATAAGCCAATCGAGCAGCCTCAAACTTCCCACCGAATGCCTTTCTGCCCCCCAGGCAATAACCTTCGCTAGCGGCGCAGAAGAAGCCCATGGGTTTTATTACGCCCCTCAAAACACAGACTTCCACGCCAGCGCAGAAGAGCTACCACCGCTAATTGTTTTGTGCCACGGCGGCCCTACCGGTGCCACCGATACCGCGCTCAATTTAAAGATTCAGTTTTGGTGTAGCCGTGGATTTGCAGTATTCGATATTAATTACCGGGGCAGCACAGGATACGGCAGGCAATATCGGGACAGTCTGAAAAAACAATGGGGCGTGAAAGACGTGGAAGATGTCTGCGCCGGAGCGCAGCATCTAGTTGAACTCGGACTTGCCGACCCCGACAGGCTAGCCATAAAAGGTGGCAGCGCCGGAGGCTATACCGTGCTCGCCGCGCTCACATTTACCAATACTTTTTCAGCCGGGGCGAGTCATTACGGCATTGGTGATTTAGAGACCCTGGCCCGCGACACCCACAAATTCGAATCTCGTTACCTAGACTCAGTGGTTGGCCCCTACCCTCAAGATATTGATCTTTATAAAGCCCGCTCGCCCATCAATCATGTAGAGCAACTTAACTGCCCCGTGATATTTTTCCAAGGCTTAGAAGACAGGGTCGTCCCCCCCAATCAAGCCGAAGAGATGGTAACGGCTATAGCCAACAAAGGATTACCGGTAGCCTATATCCCCTTTGCCGGAGAAGGGCACGGTTTTCGAGGCGCCCATGCCATCGTAAATTCACTCGAGAACGAACTGTATTTTTACAGCCAAGTTTTTGGCTTTACGGCGGGCGACAATATCAAAGCAGTTCCAATCACCAACATGACCGGCGCCAACTAATGGGGCGTGAGGGGGCATCACCACAACTGTAAAGGACCCCGCTGTATTGGGATTTCTCGAATTACCTGCGACGGAACTCCACTGGACAATAATTAGCAGAATCGAAAACATTCGCTGACCGATGCACTCGTTCAGCGACCACTAACGACGTAGAAAGTGCCTCCCAGCGACTTGCCCTTCGTATGGAGGCTCATCTAACCAAGTCACACCTAACCAAGCCACACCAATAGCCCAGAAATGGAAACTACCAATAGTAAACCCGCCGTTATTAGGACGAGCTGAGTTATGAAGCACTCCGTTTTGTTTATTGGGTGGAGACCTCATATATAAACAAAAGCCTTCTCCAGATGTATTCGTATGGCCAGCCCGGAATTCACGGCCGATATAAGCTCAAGTTTTCCGATTTTTTTATCCGTATCGATTGGCGCGGACGCATTAACACAGGCCTTGCCTCACAATTCCCGTGACTTAAAAACTGCTGGCGATTAAACAATGATAAAAAAGACGCTTTACTCCATCTCTTTTGTTACGCTCCCAGCGGTAAACTATTTCGCCTCGATATATCAAGGTTATTTTGGCCACTGAGAAGATGCGGCCTCTGTCACTCCGGTCGCACATCCCTTCCCTGCCAATCAACAGCTGCACCATCGCCTGTTTTTATTCACCACACTTTGAAGATACAAGCACAATAAAGAAACAAGGTTGAAAGATACATGAAGAAGACACTTATCATTGGCGCGGCGCTATTGTCCTGCCTCGCGATTTTGGTGAACACAACCGAAAAGGGCAAAATTGTCGCGGCCCGCTTTTTAATGACGGAGTCCACTTTACGAGACTTTGCCCTGCCTGAAAAAACCCAATGGCGCCCTAAGGGTCCTCGCTCCGTATCGAAGAGCTCCAATATCAACGCACGCCAAGCTATGTTCGCCCGCGCCTTGCACACCGACACTCACGGTTCGGACGAGGTGGGCGCAGCCATGGCACCAGCCTTTGAATTAGCCTGGCACGCCGAGCCCAATTTGTTTGTGAGCGAAGGTCCCGTTTTCGACAGTGCGGGTAATATCTATTTTAGTCCGATTTTTCCTCCCGAAGAAATTGTAATGATTTCACTCGAACCTAAAACGGGTAAACGTCGCTGGGTCTTAAAAGGCTTTGGGGCCGGCGCTGGCACGCCCTTGGTGATACAAGACCCTGACACTGAGCAAGATATCATTGTGCAAGGCAGCTACGATCGTGCGACCGCCATGACACCAGCCGGCGATATCCTCTGGGATGTGCCCACCGGCCTTGCCACCGTCACCCGAAAGAACGTCAGCGCCGACAAACACAGCTATGGTATCAACTACCACATTAAAGCCGATGCTTTAATTGCCGTTCTTGGTGACGGCCACATGTATATGTTAGATCGCAAAACGGGTGCGCAATTACTGGACAAGCCTTTTATGCTTCCCGGCAGTCGACTACCGGTCACAAGCTTTTCCCTACCAGCGGCCATCAGTAAAAAAGCCAATGCTGACATTAAACATATGGCAGCCAGTTTTTTTGAAGACCAAAGCCCCATTGATTCTGTCTTGCACGGTGCTGCGGGCGAACTGCAAAAAGTCACCAATTTTTTCTCCATCGGCAGTAATACCGGGCGTATTTGGGTCGCCGCCACGCTGCCCGACGAAGATGATGGCGTCACTGATGGCTGGTCAGAAAAAGCCGCGGTTTACGGTATTGATCTAATAAAACACGACGGTGGCTATCGCTTTGAGGTTAGCGTAGTGGCAAACGTACCTGGCGGTACCTCATCGACTCCTGCCATCAGCGCTGACGGTAAACGCATTTATGTCGCCGATGCCTTTGATTCGGTCTACGCCATTGATAGCGACAGCGGCGAACACATCTGGAAATTCAACGTCGGTGATAAAGTCACAGGTTCCATTGATGTGTCCGTCGACAACGGCGAAATTTTCGCCAACACTCGCAATGACATCAAAAAAATATTTGATCGTGGCGATCATGCTGAACTGGGCTGGGTTGCCAATATGGACATGTATCAAACAGGCCTATTCCAACGTAATCTAAAATCCATCGGTGCAGAAATCGGCGCCAATGGCATCGCTTTTATAGGCGCCTCGGGTTTTGTTGCCGGCAAGAAAAAATTCCCTCTAAAGCTTGGCGTAGGCTTGCTGGATCGGGAAACTGGAAATTTGCGCTACTTTGCAGGCGGTGCTGAGGACTCAGTATCCTCCATGGTAAGCGGACCTAAGGGCGAGCTTTATGTTGGCAACTCCCCTCTGAGACGAGTCTTAGGTCGAGTTATTCTCGGTGAAGATAAAAGCCCACAAGCAGTGATTGGTGGTATCAGCCAATTTAAACCAATCCATATAAATTTATTGATGCGCGACGCTCTTTGGGCTGCCGCAACTCGTGCAGAAAATGCCATGCAACTCGTGCACTCTAATCCCCGCGCAGTGGCCGCGGATTTAGCGCAGATAAAAGGTTTGATGAACCAGACAGCACTCGTTGCCAGCGACGCTATTACTGAAGGTAGTCTCAGCGTTCAAGAGTGGGCTGAGATTTCCGATGAATTAACCGTGGTGAAACAACGCTTAGCCGCCTCTGAAGAGGCTCTGCAATTTGTTTTTGAACACTTGGCAAGCCTGGCCGATAAATTAGAAAGTAATTAATCATTAGCTAGATTTTTTCGAACAAACTCCTACCAAGTATAGATACGTCGTTCATACTAACGCCTTACGTCGGGCGTTAGTATGGCAGCTGCGAAGGCGATTACAACTTACTCGGTGTCATCAGCTTTCCTACGTTCACCACTCCTATTTTCATCCGTGCATACGAGTTAATGAACAACTTTTATTTGCAGCTGTACTTTAAGAGATCGACTTTGCCTAAACTTTTCGAAATCGGATTTAAATCTAAGAAATGAGCTATCAGTCAACCCCTTCAAATATCTCATCAAACATAATAGGAAACTTGAAAGCATCAATTCAAACGCTTAATAGGATTAATCGCTGACCTCGAAATTTCGCTCGAGCAAACGCATAACCTGCTCTCATATTGACATGCTTGAGTCGACATCAAACCTTCCCGGTTTGCATCTTGACCACATGATGCAAACAGCGTAACGTTTTGTATTAACGTGTCATGACCAAGGTTAGGGAGCGAGTGCGATGTCAAATCTATCCGCCAAGCACATTGAGAGCATATTGAATATTTCAAACATTGCTCAAGAATCCGCTTGTGAGCACCACTTCCCTATGCCTATGTTTGAGGACATGTCACAGTTATTTGAATCCGACAGCGCCGTTTTTTACTCCATGGGAGACGACCTTAACCAGCAGTCTCTCTGGGACGGTTTCGGTTTCAGAGTATCGAACGACAGTGTCTCTCTCTACGAAAATCATTACCGCACCCTAGATCCTTGCTATGAAGGGCTCAAACTCCAAGCTGAAAAGCACAAACCGTTGATTATCTCTACAGACCAAGCGATCAGTAGCAGCCATAACTATGTTAACTCTGAATACTACCAAGATTTTTTACGGCCCCTAAATATTCACAACAGTATTATATTTGGAGTCGGTGATCAGCAAGGAATTTTAGGCTTGTTCGGCTTTCACAGAAGTAAAGACAGAGGCATTTATGATCGCCAAGATCACCTAAAGGCACGGTTGTTTGCGTCACAAATTGCCGCGAGTTTACGTCTTAGACAACTCAGCAATAACTGGCTTCGCTTAAGAGCAATCAGCCGCAAACTCATGGCGCATGCATCTGTGCAACATTATATGGTTTTAGACCATAGCTTTAACCTAGTTGACTCAGTGGGGGATGCCTCCAGTAAACTGGGGATTGATGACAAGCAACGTTTATATACAGGCGAAACTCAGCAAGGAATTAAAAATTTACTGCCCGATGATATTCGTAACTATTTGAACCAACTGTTTCAACACAAAGGCATGAGCAGCCACGACACGGCCAAAGTATTCGACAACCTCCACAACGACTGCCGAATTCGAGTCGACTTGCTCGAATTAGAACACTCCCCACCACTGGCCTTACTAATATTTCTAGACGAGACTTCTGATATTGTTTCTCAATCTCGCTTAGCCGCTTTCTCTTTGACGCCACGAGAGCAAGACATCGCTCGATGTGTCTGCCGTGGTTTAACCACAGGACAGATGGCCGCCGAACTTGGCATCAGCCCTAAGACTACCGAGCATCACCTAACTCATATTTACCACAAAACTCAGGTTCGAAACCGCACCGAGTTACTTCTGCAGCTCGCCCACTAAAAGTAGCACCTGCGCCTCATCATATCTCATAGTTTCGTTTCGGTTTCCCGCTTCGCTTTCTAGCATCAAACTCTTACTTCAAACCTCAGTTTCACAAAATCCCACCGCATAGGGGAAACCCCCCATAGTCACAGCCTCGCTTAGTTCTTACTCTGGTAGACAGATAATAAAAGAGGAAGGTCATATGCTCACTACCAAACCGCTGATATTAGTTGTCGCCATTGGCGCTGCTCACTCAAGCTACGCCCAGCCCGAACTCGAAGAAATAATTGTTACCGCTACGAAGAGGGCCGAGTCGACTCAAACTATTTCGCTTAGTGTGTCGGCAGTATCTGGCGAAGATTTAAAAGCCAGGGGCGTGACTGAGTTTTTCGACTACGCTACCACCATCCCCAACCTATCGTTTGGGGCGGCCTCCGATGGTGTTTTATCGAACCGATCAATTTCACTCAGGGGTATCCAAGGGCGTAACACCACCGGTGTCTACATCGATGACACTCCCATCAGCGAGACCATAGACCCGCGTATTATGGAGCTAGAGCGCATTGAAGTCCTACGAGGACCAACAGGGACTCTGTACGGTGGTCGGTCCTTGGGAGGCACAATACGGCAGATAACTAAGGCCCCAACTTTCGATGAAGTCAGCGGCCGCATAAAAGCTGGTTTAAGCACCACTGATGAGTCCGATGACTTGAACAGCGACATATACGGCACCGTCAACATCCCCTTTAGCGATAATGCTGCTGGTATTTTTACTTTGTTTTATGAGGATCAAGCCGGTGTTTACGACCGAGCCATTGGCACCATCAACAATCACTTAAGCTCACCAGCCACACTCATTGGCGCGCCCACCCAGGTGATGAACGATGTGGACAGTCAAAATACCCTAGCGTTGCAAGCCTCTTTGCGGTTTGAGCCCACAGACGCCCTTTCCATTTCGCCTCGATTTATGTACCAAAAAACCGAACTAGATGGTTTTCCTTTAGCGGATATTAAACCTGGAAACTTCACCCAAAACCGAGATTTCAACACCCCTGAAGGTGGCGAGGATGAGTGGAAGCTGTACACATTAAGTGTTAACTACAATACAGATTACGGTACCTTCACCTCAGCCAGCTCTTACTTTGAGCGCGATACGTTTGAGTTCGAAGGCACGGGTTCTTTTATCAACTTCCTTCAGGCCCTCCCAGGTAGCGAAGGCGGCTTTGGTTTATTTGATGTCATTGGTGTTCAGCCTGTGCCTTCGCCAATTTTCCAAACCTTGAGTTTTGAAAGCACCGTACAAGAGCTGCGTTTTGCGTCTGAATTAGACGGCAACATAAATTTTGTACTGGGCGCTTTTTATCAATCAACTGACGAGCTTGAAGCATTTCAACCGCGTAACTTTGCGACTGGGCTAGAAGCAAACTTCGCTCAACTGCAAGAGACTCTCGGCATACCTGGCCCACTAGAAAACATATGGCCCTTTGGCGACCTGGTGTTTGCCTCCACCCGCCCCAGCCAAGTGGACGAGGTCGGCGTTTTTGGCGAAGTTACCTTTGACTTAAATGAGCAATGGGCCATCATACTGGGTGGGCGCTGGTACGACACCGAGGTGAACTTTAGTGAGCGCCAAGCAGGCCTCGCAGCGGGTGTTCCACTGGGGAACAACGACAGCATAGACACCATTGCGGCAACCATTGGAAAACAAGCCGAAGACGGATTTATTTTTAAAGCCGCGATCGAATATCAAGTTAACGATGATTTATTTTTCTACACATCTGCAGCGGAGGGCTTTCGCCTAGGGGGTGCCAATGGCAGCATACCCACCTCACTGGGTTGCCCTGAAGACTTACAAAGCCTTGGCTTAGATGGCATCGATACCTCTAGCTTTGATTCGGACGAACTGATCAGCTATGAAGCTGGCATGAAGGCCGATATAAACCCAAGCCTAAGAGTTAACGCAACCGTTTTCTACATCGACTTTGATGGCATTCAACAAAAGGTTCAACTCGCCTGCGGTTTTCAATTCACCGGGAATTTTGGAGCTGCGCGGAGCCAGGGGGCAGAATTGGAAGTAACAGCCCAAGCGACTGAAAATATGCAACTAGGTTTAAACCTAGGCTACACCGACGCCGAGTTTACCGAGACAGTAGCGGGCATAAACCAAGCCGGTGACCCACTGCAATTTGTGCCTGAGCTTACTGCTGCCATGAATATAGATTATCACTATCCAGAGCTGATCCAAGGCTTTGATTTTTTTGCTCGGGCCGACATTAGCTATATCGATGAAAGCTTAAGTCGGGTGAATTCCGCACCCCGAATTCGAGACGGCTACGAGCAAATTAATCTACGCTTTGGTCTGAGTGATGACAGATACAAAGCCACCGTATTTATTCAAAACCTGAGCAATAAAATTGCCAACCTAGCCGATAACAGATCGCTCGCGGCAGAAACTCCCGGCCGCCCGCGCTTTGTTAGTAGTCGCCCTAGAACCATCGGTATAGATCTAGCGTTTGAATTTTAAGGAGGCAATATGAACGACACACAAAATATGATTCAGCTCGATAATGGCCTGCAACTATTCATCGTGGATGAAGGCCAAGGAGAGGCCCTGATTATGGTCCCGGGATGGGCCTACAGCAGTGAAGTTTTCCAATACAATACTCCCTTACTCACCGAACAGTATCGATGCATTCGTTACGACCCACGCTCACACGGCCGTTCACAAGTTACCGAGCAAGGAAATAATTACCTCCAGCATGGTAAAGATCTACACCAATTAATTACACAGTTGGACCTCGACAAAGTTCATTTGCTGGGTTGGTCTCTCGGCGTTTATGACTGTTTAGCCTACTTACAAACCTTTGGCAGCAGCAAAGTAAAATCGTTGATTATGGTGGATGAATCGCCCAAAATTACTCGCGGAAGTGTTGATGAATGGGGAGAAGGCAACCCTGAAGAGATTGCGGGGTTGATTGATATCGTCGACAGCGATGCTTATTTAGGGTTCTTCAGAGATTATATGGCCGATGGCTACCTTGGCCAAGCGCCAAGTGAGCTGTTAGACCGTTTCACTCAATTGGCGTCGTCATTAAGCCCTGAGCAAGCCGCGGGGCTTATGAGAAATGCCAGCGAAATGGACTTTCGGGAGCTGCTGCCACAAATCACCAAAAATATTCCGAGCCTGATCGTCACTCGAGAAGACTGGTCTGAAAATGCCCAGGCTTGGGTAAGAAAACATACCCCTCAGACACAATTTGAAGTGCTTGGTGGACACTTAATGCTGATGGAGTTCCCCGATAAATTCAACGCTCTCGTCTTGAAGTTTTTGAATTATCATAATAGCCAACAACTGGCCTGAATCATAAAAACAACAGTACTGAGAAAGCTGAAAATTCAAAAGGGCCCGTAAGTAATCGCTTCAATTTCCCATTCTTGCCGCGACTCTGTAGTCACAACGACGACTGGGTCGCCAACACTTTTTCCTACGCAGGCCTTCACTACAGGAGCATTGACCGAGACGTAGTTTTCTTTACCATAGATCTCATCCGGGCCAACAATTCTAAATTTTAATCTTTCATCATTGTCATTAATCAAAACAAGCCAAGCACCAAAATATGCCTTGCCTTCTTGTACTGGGCTATATTCCACTATCGTGAGCTCTTCTAGGCGTTTTCTCAAAAATCTAACCCGGCGATCTATCTCACGAAGCCTTTTTTTATTGTACTGATAATCTGCATTTTCCGAGCGGTCACCTAAGCTAGCAGCCCACTGTACTATTTTAGTAACCGCAGGCCGGTCTTTTCGCCAGAGATAATCCAACTCTTCCTCAAGTTCAATATACCCTTGTGGGGTTATAATATTGGTATTCATAAAACTCACAAATTATCGAGCGTTGCCACAGTATTTGGCAGTATACCTTAAAGTATACGGTTGAAAACTGTTTAGCCATTATATACAGCCCTCTGGCAATAGCGCTTACAAGCCATCCGCAGCAGGGCTGGCTATGATCTATTTGACACATTAGTTAACTGTTAATCAAGCGACACAAGGGTTCATTCCCTATAAAAATCTATGCCCGTGTGAGTAAAACTTGAAGCCTGAGAGCGTTGAAAGTGACGGGGCAAGATTCGGCTTTTAGTCTAGTTACAGGCAAGGTAGGCGGCGTATTATTGACTACATAGCTCAGCAAGAGTAATACAGACGCCTACATTATTGTTTGGGCTGACCATCTAGCAGTAAATGTCAGTAGCGAAGACCCCGATTATCGATATCGGACACCCTTAGCAGGCCATCATTTTTTCCTTATCAAAATCCTTAGGGCATAAAAAAACAGCAAAGGCATACACCTTTGCTGTTTTTGAAACGATAACTCTTAAACTTTACGTTATGATTTTTCTTTTGCCTTACTTTTGGCCTTAGCAGCCTTCTTTTTAGCAGCAGCTTTCTTCTTCGCTGCTGCTTTTTTCTTAGCCGCTGCCTTCTTTTTAGCTGCTGCCTTCTTTTTAGCTACACTTGTTTTTGCAAGCTCACTTTTAGATTTTGCTTTCGTTTTTGCTTTTGATTTTGCTACGCTAGCTTTTGAGCTGGCTTTGCTCTGGGCAGCTTTACTGGAAGACTTTGCCTTGGCAGTAAACTTGCTAGTACTTTTAGCCGTGCTCACACGGCAATAGCCTTTTACCTGTATCTTATCTTTGCGGGTATAACCATCAACCCAGGAGCAACTGCTTGATTTCGAGCAGGCCGACGAACTTTGCCCCTTGCAATCTTTTGCCAAGCTGACACTACTAAAAGTTACAGCAAGCAACATAACAAATAACGATGAGATGATTTTCATAATATTTTTCCTGAATATTAATGGTTCGCCATTTGTTTTTTTCACCGAGATAAATGCCCTTTAGATAAAACTCAACTAACGGACAACACAAGGGTAACGATGGCGGTAAAATGAAACGGAGTTAACACCCCAGCAATCTACGCCGGAGCCATTGATTGTGAAAAACTAGAGGTCGAGATGCTAGCGCCAAAAGCATTAACATTAGCTGAATCATGATTCTGGCTCAGGTCCCAGCCCTGACCGTGCTATTTTTCTTGATCTTGGCGTCCTTTTACTCTCGTAATTTAAATATACACCTAAGGAACCTCTGATCAAACGCGACTACAAGCCTATTTGCTCCAGCTGGGATGCAACGCCCTCAGGTAAGTCCCAAGCTTGCTGTAGCTCCTTAAAACTCACCTCAAGCTGTTTGGGTTCACCTCTGAGAAAGCTGAATGCATGGCTTATATATATGCATTGGAACAACAATGAGCTAGAAGACGATGCCATAGCATCTTTACTTCTATCACCCCAAATTTTCAGTCCATCACAAACCTCAGAGGGTAAATCCCAAGATTCGGCGATTAAAAAGCTCAGCTCCTCACCATAAGCAAGAATAGGGTTTAAGAGTAACTCTGCCCTGAACTGCTCCGACTGAACTTTTTTTACTGGCAGCAATTTACACACTTCATTAAATAAGGTGATGTGCCCCATCGAATGGGTTAACCCGAGTAGGTAGCCATGATAGGGAACCATATTGTGTTTTGGGGCCAGAATTTCGCACAAATAAGCGCAGCGTAGGCTATGTTCCCACAGCTTCTCTCCAAATCCATTGAATGCGGAGTTAGAGGTAGCAATCATCGGCTTCATCACTGCCGACGATAAGACTTGCCGTAAACCATCGATGCCGACTGTGACAACTGCCTGCTCAATATCAACAGGCTCATTACGCTGGGTTTTATAGGCAACGCTATTGGCTTGTTTAAGAACCGCCGCCAATAACAGAGGGTCCTTTTTTATTAGCTCGAGATAATCCTTAGTTGATGCATCTGGATCACGCAATGAACGCATCAATTTAGGTATTACCGCAGGTAAGCGAGGCACAATCTTTTGCCTTTCTTGGGGGTTTTGCAGTCTTTTTTTAAGCTCGACTGAGATACGAGGCACATCGGGTAAAGCTATATCCGTTTGAAACAAGCGCTGATAAAAGCCCTCCATTGCCGTGAAAAACGTCAAGCTTGGAAGCTCTGATAAAGCCGTTTCGGCACCGCCATCTAGACCAGCCTCTACTGACCCAAGCTTGCGTTTACGCTCTGCTTTGGGGCCTTTCGAGCTGACACTGCGCAACACTGGCTGGGGCTTGCCGATAAACCAACTTGATATAAGTTTTATTATTTTCATTTACTCTCCTGAGCGCGTAGTGCTAATTTCCACCCTACGCGATTAACACTCATATTTCTGTGCATAACAACAGCCCTCTGCCAGCACAAACAAATAGGTTTGCCGTAGATCAAGCTCCATTTACCACAAGCCGCAATACTCTGGCTATTCTACGACCGTACCGGCGCTACTGCCAAACTTAATAATCGCTTACGTAAACGCCAACACAAGAAAAAAGCGCTGACGCATACCCCCGCAAAAAAGCCTAGCCAAAAACCATAAACGCCATAACTTCGCCCCCACACCTGAGTTGCCCCTAAAGAGTAAGCCAGTGGGAAACCAAGCAGCCAATAACCCGAAACCTGTATTAACATCGGCACAGTGGTGTCTTCGAAGCTACGCAGTACTTGAGCTGCACAAACTTGAGCTGAGTCGAATAGTAGAAACAAAGGAGCATACATCAACATTAGCAATGAAACGGACACAATGCTCTCATCGGAAGTAAATAATGACAATGTCGCAGCAGGGAAAAAGCCGATTATACTGCCGACTACAGCCACTAACGTTAAGCAAAGCAGCATGCCAACCTTAGCCTGCCCAAGGGCTTGGGAAAAATTTTGCGCGCCCATACTATTCGACATACGAATGGCTGTAGCTTGACCAATACCCAAGCTGCACATCAGCACCAACGCGGCTATTTGCAGCGTAATTTGATGGGCCCCTAACGGTATAGAACCCTGTGATGCGATGATCAACGCTGATACGCTAAAAAAGCCCTCCTCAGCAAGCAGCGACACACTAATTGGCAAACCCAATAAAAATATAACTTTCCAGCGTTTAAGATCTAGGCCGCTGAATTGGGAGAATATACCAAGCTGTTTAAACTTTGGATGTTTAAGGATGTAGTAGAAACACATCAGCATCCACAAAAAGTAAATCACCATAGTTGTCCAAGCGCAGCCTACAGCCCCCAAGGCTGGGAACCCAAATTTACCAAAAACAAAAACATAGTCCAAAACTACATTAAGCGCTAAGACAGTCAAACTGGAAAACATAGACAAGCGGGTATCGCCACAACCTTCACATAAACACAGCGCCACCCAAATCAAACCACTAGCGGGCATCCCCCAGGCGATAGTTTTAAGATAATGCTGAGCTACCAGCGATACTTCTTCGCTCGCCCCCAAATGTGGAATTAGAGGCACGATAGACCAAATTAAAAACATCGCCAGACACCCGATCAAGAATGCCATCAACATTGTTTGCTGGGCCTCCTGACGAACCTCTTTTGTTTGTTTGGCGCCATGAAAACGTGCGAAGCGAGCCGTCGTGGCGCTAATCCAGCCACCCATAAACAACTCAATTACCAGCCAGATATTTACCCCTATCGCGAGACCAGCCAAGTCGTTGGTGCTAACTTGACCGGCCATCATGGTATCGATGACCTCCAAACCAACCATGGCGACATGAGCCACAATAAGAGGGATCCCCAACCGGAGAATTTGACGCGCCTCAGACAAACAATAAGTTAGATATTGAAACTTTGTAATAAACATTTTGAATCACCAATTCGAACCACAACCCGCCCAAGCTTGGGCCAGCATTTTTAAACAAACTTATGAATAAAATAGTGTTGAACGGTGCTACTCAGGCGGCCAGCAATCAATTTCTAAATTGCGGCGCGTATGGGAAAACCCTGCCCACACTGCGGCCTTGCTCTTTGGGTAAAGCAAGCTATGGCTGACAGTATTTGGGGTTAAATGAATCATGTAAAACCTAGTTAGTCCTGCGGGCATAAAGCAGGGGTACAATAATATTGAAAATATCCGCCTAATTATATACTCTTTTTGTATTCCTGCCCTGCAAGCAAAAAACAGATGACGGCTCTGGGCGTTCACGGTTTAGCAAGGGCTATAACTTCTAGACTAAAAAGCAATTTTACTCTCGGGCCAAGCTTAATAACTTTCTAGTCGAGTTCAACAGTATTTTAGTCAAATTCAATAGCACTCTAACCGAACGTTAAAAAGACTCTAGTCTTCGAGTTCAACAATTTCAATATCAAGATGAAGCTCTTGGCATATTTGCTTACACCAACGATTCAATCGATCGGCAGTAAGTTCTTCTTGTTGATCCTCATCGATAGCCAAGCCCATAAATACATTGTCTGCTTCAATTAGCGCCTTAGAAGCTTCAAACTCATAACCTTCCGTGGGCCAGTAACCGATCATCTTCGCGCCCTTGGCGATAACGACGTCGTGCAACATGCCCATAGCGTCTAAAAAGTAATCGCCATAGCCAAATTGATCGCCCAAACCAAATAGAGCTACTGTTTTTGAGTCAAAATCTACTTCTGAAATATCATCCCAGAATTCTTCCCAATCGGATTGTATCTGGCCGAAATCCCAAGTTGGAATACCCAGAATGATTTTTTGATAATTCGAAAACTCGAGCTGCGTTACATCGGCGATATCCATCACATCAACGACATCTGCACCTAGGCGTTCCTGAATACGATAAGCCACCGCTTCAGTGTTCCCTTCATCGCTACCAAAAAATAAACCTATTTCCGCCATTGTATATCCTAAAGTGAGCACTGAGTGCTCGAAACAAAATCAAATCTAAGCCATGAAATACGTTCAAAAAACGAACAATTTACTTATAGCTTACGTCGCGAGGCAAGATTTTGGCAGCTTCATCGCTAGCGTGCAAACCTTTACGCCCCTAGGCCCAAAGCTTTGTTAAGAAGAGTAATAGCCACTGACTCAAACTGCCGTCTAAGGCAAACTACGCAATTGTATATTCTTTACCAAATGGATGCCCTTATGGCCAAGCTATTACTTGTAGATGACGATATCGAACTGTGCTCATTGTTAGGTGAATTCCTATCAACAGAAGGTTTCGAAACGACTCTAGTTCACGATGGCCAAGCAGCCCTAGACTCCACTCAAAACGGTAGCTTTGACCTTATAGTATTGGATGTCATGCTACCCATTTACACCGGCTTCGAAGTGCTCCGCAAACTAAGAGACTACTGCCAAACCCCAGTTTTGATGTTAACCGCTAAAGGCGAAGACGTAGACCGCATCGTTGGTTTAGAAATGGGCGCCGACGACTATCTACCTAAACCTTGCAACCCAAGGGAACTGGTCGCCCGCATTCGCGCAATATTGCGCCGGGTCGACCAAACCCAAGTCGAAGCGCCCTCCGACCTGATAGAGGTTGACCAACTCAAGCTTCAAATTAGCGCCCACACTGCCAGCTTCAAGGAAACGCTCCTCACCTTAACAGGGGCAGAATTTACAGTACTTGAGCTGCTAATGCGTTCAGCAGGCCAGGTCATCAGTAAAGAAGCTCTTACAGAGCAAGCTCTCGGCCGCAAACTAACCCCCTACGACCGCAGTATTGATGTTCACGTTAGCAACCTTCGCAAAAAACTTACCGCTGAAGGTGCCCCAAAAGAGCTCATCATTAATATTCGCGGTGCAGGCTATATGCTGACCACCAGTAGCAAACCTGCCTAACGATAACCTCCGACAGTGTAGCGATCAAATTCGATGACCAAACTCTATATAAAACTATTTTTTAGCTTTTGGCTAATCACCGTCCTCATGATCGTTGGAACGGGTTTGGTCACGCACTGGCTTGACCTACGTGCCGATAAACATCTTTCATCAAGCATGCACAATGACGAAATAAGCCCAGCCGACCGGCTCATGAAAGAGGTCGTGAGGGAAGCCGTTAATTATGATATTGATGATATTCGCCACGGCATGAAAGCCATGCATTCAAATGCGACCAAGCTAGTTTTTGTTATCGACAAGTTTGGAATAGACCTGCTGCACCGCCCCCTGCCAATGGCAACTCAAAAAATCATTGGTCAATTGAGCCTAGAGCAACCTTCTCTGCGTATCGTTAAAAATGGCAGCGCCTTTATAGGACGGCTAGTCCTACTGCCTGATGGCGACATGGTTAAGATCATCACCTACGACACTCCTGATGACACCGGTCTTTGGTGGCAACTTTATTTTTACAACATCTGGCTACCGTTACTTATATCAATTGTTATCAGCGGCAGTGCTTGTTTTATTCTAGCTAAACGCATGAGTCGCGGCATTGATATTATGCGGGACGCTACACGGCGCATAGCCGCTGGCGACCTCTCCGTTAGGATTTCAAATGAGTTCATAGGTTGCGGCATGAAACGGCGGGACGAAATCGCCGACTTAAGTGTCGAGTTTGATCATATGACCGCGCGATTAGACAAGTCTATGCACGAACAGCAGCGCCTTATCAAAGATGTTTCCCATGAACTTAGAACCCCCCTAGCCAGAATTCAATTTGCCCTAGCGATAGCGCAACAACGCGGCCAAGGTGACATTGGAGAAGAACTCGAAAAAATCAAAAAGTCAGCAGACTATTTGAACGAAATAATTTCCGACATTCTTTCTATGCCAATGACAGATACTGCAGCATGGGAACTATGTGACACCATTGACTTAAAGATCTTACTCGAGACATTGGTCGATGAATATCGTGAAAACTGCCAAGGTAAATGTATAACTCTGACGCTTGAAACACCGCTTCAAGATGCCCTGGTTTCGACTCACGGCAACAGTTTAATCGGTGTTTTTGAAAACACCATCCGCAATGCAATTCATTACACGCCACTTGAT
>Ga0105358_10000537_pt1 | contig 18994 bp, 14 predicted proteins | sample GOMGulsemesocosm_5_FD_83509 | JGI IMG/M metagenome (GOLD analysis project Ga0105358, IMG submission 83509) | Methane-oxidizing microbial communities from mesocosms in the Gulf of Mexico - GOM15C Gulf of Mexico | ecosystem: Environmental > Aquatic > Marine > Cold seeps | place: Gulf of Mexico... | reverse complement strand
GCATCTTTTTTGCCTAATTTCTCTAGCATTTTTAACACGCGCTTAGTACAACCTTTACGAATAGCTTGTGTTACCTTATTATCTTGTAATATTTCACGCGAAACATTTAGTGGTAAATCATTTGAATCAAGCAACCCCTTAACAAATCTTAGGTAAGTAGGCATAAATTGTTCAGCGTCATCCATAATAAATACACGTTGTACATATAATTTCAAGCCATGTTGTTTTTCACGGTTATGCATGTCAAATGGTGCTTTTGACGGCAAATATAACAATGACGTATATTCTGTTTTACCTTCTACTTTGTTGTGTTCCCATAATAATGGGTCACCGAAGTCATGTGATACATGCTTGTAAAATTCTTTGTACTCTTCGTCACTAATATCACTTTTTTCACGGGTCCATAAAGCAGTTGCTTTATTAATTGCTTCCCATTTAGCTAGAACAACATCACGCCCTTCAACTTCACAAGTGGTAATTTTTCCTTCATCATCTTTTACTTCAGCAACGGCTTCAACTGCAGGCTCTTCTGGCGTTAGCATTTCTACAGAAACTGAAATGTGATCTGAGTACTTAGTCACAATAGACTTTAAGCGCCAGTCATCAGCAAATTCACTTTCATCTTCTTTTAAATGAAGAATAATGTCTGTACCGCGGTTAATTTTTTCAATTGTAGCCGTAGTAAAGTTACCTTCACCAGCACTTACCCATTCAGTACCTTGCGAAGCAGCATCACCGGCTTTACGCGTACGAACAGTTACTTTATCAGCAACAATAAAAGACGAATAGAAGCCAACACCAAATTGACCGATAAGCTGCGAGTCACTCGCTTGATCGCCAGAAAGCTGCGAAAAGAACTCAGCAGTTCCTGATTTAGCAATGGTACCAAGATGCTCAACCACTTCCTCAAGGTTCATACCAATACCATTATCAGAAATAGTAAGTGTATTATTTGTTTTATCACAGCTTACACGAACACGTAAATCACCTTCACTTTCATATAAATCAGCATTTGATAAGGCTTTAAAGCGCAATTTATCCGAGGCATCGGCTGCATTAGACACTAGCTCACGTAAAAAAATCTCTTTGTTAGAATAAAGAGAGTGGATCATTAATTGAAGTATTTTTGCATTATCAGATGCAAACGCATGATTTACTGGTTTGTTTTCGACTGTCATGTAAGTAATCCTGTGTAATTTTATGATTTGATAAATAATTTGATAAATATCCCGATGGGTTAAATCAGGTTATCTTGCATGTGTCTTATTTGAGGGGGATTTAACTTTTTTCAAGGGGAGCACGCAAAAAATTAAAATAAATCACGTGAGTACTTTAAATGAAAACATCATGAAGTGGCATGAGTATAGGTATAGAGGTAACTGGATGAGTGAATACTAAAAATTATAGCTCGTAACTTTTTCGTCCAGCTAAAGCATGCGCTAACGTATTACCGTCAACATACTCTAGCTCACCGCCGACAGGCACGCCATGCGCGATACGAGAAATGTTTACTTGATATTGCTGTGCTAATTCAGCAATAAAGTGCGCGGTAGCCTCACCTTCAACAGTTGGATTAGTCGCTAAAATAATTTCCTCAAATTGCCCACTAGCAAATTGTTTGGCAAGTATATCAAGCCCCAAATCATCAGGACCAATACCATCAATGGGGGATAAATGCCCCATTAATACAAAGTATTTACCGTTAAACTCACCCGTTTGCTCAATTGCGATAACATCACCAGGGCTTTCTACAATGCATAAAATAGTCGCTAATTTACGCTTAGGACTTTGGCAAATATCACATAATTTTTCTTCGGTAAAATTTCGACATGACTGACAGTGACCAATGTCAGTCATGGCACTTGCAAGTGTATTCGCAAGTTTACTACCGCCACGACGATTGCGTTCAAGTAAATGAAAAGCCATGCGTTGTGCTGATTTTGCACCAACACCAGGCAAACACTTTAACGAGTCGATAAGTTCTTGTACTAACGGGCTAAATTTCATATAAGTAATTGATGTCTGCCTAGAAAGGCGTTTTCATCCCTGAACATTTAGCATTAATCATGAGTAACCACCTTTGATAAAGTTTTTATTCTATCGTTAAATTTTTTCATATATTCAATATTACTTAATATTTATTTCCTCTGTAAAACACAGAAGTTACAAAGTGTAAAAAGATATTGTATCGCTTATTCCTAGCAAAGACCATTATATTCAATTAATGCCTTGCTAAGAAAAACCTGTCAAATGATCAAAGCGCTATGCTTAAATCATCGAAAAAATTGATGATATTAAACTCATTCATCCTGAGATCAAAAACCTTATTTTACCCTCAAAATAACGCCCTATTTTTGATTATCTTTTGGTAGATATTTATAGCCAGTGATCATGGCAGAAACCAACGCAGTTCTTTCTCTTCTTTCAGCGATGATTACACCTATAATGTGCAATGGGATTAAAAAAACCAGACAGTAAAATACATAAATATGGGCAGTGATAAAGGGTTTTCGAATCTCTCTCATTGATTTATAGGCCGCTTCATCAACATTCTCTTTTGAGTAAGGCTTAATTACTTCAATATTTTGTTTATCTACTGCAATACTCTCCGCAAAATATTGTCCAAAAGGCGGGTAATAAATATCTGTTCCGGCAATAACCAAACCTGAAATCATTTGAATGAACATTAACGATAATAAGGCAAAAACCATCAATTTACCCGCGGGATTATGCCCTTTGTAAGCGGCTTTTTTATCCGCCTTAAATTCAGATAATTCTTGTGTAAAACCTTTATTAAAGGGTAATACTTGGCCCCATCGTTCATGTGCTTTTCCTATAAAACCAATCACTATTCTAAAGAGCAAGTTAATGGCAAAAACATAACCTACACTCACATGTAAGGTCTTTAATAGAATTTTACCTTCCGTGCTAACACCAAATAATTTTCCATTAAAAATAATTAGTCCTATACAAATAAGTAACGTTATCGCTATTACATTAATCCAATGAAATAGCCTTATGTTACGACTCCATACAAAAATGTGTTCTCGTTTAATATTCATATCAATTACTCTTTTTTGTCGAAAATAACACGTTAATTAAATTTATAATAAATCCAATTTAATTAACTTTTATTGATCTAAGTTCGCTAATTCAACGCTATGTTGGGAATCATTGCTACCATATTAAAAATGTCCACTTTCTATAACAGGTGTTATCCAATATCTTAATTTAGCGGGTTGGCAAACTGGGCTCAGACACTCTTTAAGTATACTTACCTCACTTGATGGGATAAGCACTTCAAATTGATAAAAAGCTCTATAACCTTCAACTTGTTCAGATATATCAAATAGGCTGTGTTCTTTACTATAACCGCTCATCTTTTTTAAGTTAAACCCTGTGAGTTTCGGCAAACCAATTAATAGATCAATTATCTCGTCTTTTAAGCTTGTCGGTACATTTAATGTAAACATTAAGTTTTCAGTCATTTCTCTTCTCCAACCAGCAGTAAAATATCGGTAATAAATATAAGGTAGTAATCGTGGATGTTATCAACCCACCGATAACGACTATCGCTAAAGGTTTTTGAATTTCAGCTCCGGGGCCTGTTGCAAAAACTAAAGGCAGTAAGCCAAACATGGCGGTTGTCGCTGTCATTAATACCGGTCTTAATCGACGATTTGCCCCTTCAATAACACGTTTAACTAGATTTTGTGATGAAAGTTTCGTTTGTTCAAAGTAACTGATCATCACAATACCATTTAAAACGGCTACGCCAAGCAGTGCAATAAACCCTACTGAAGCGGGTACTGATAAGTATTCTTTACTCAAATATAGCGCAAAAATACCGCCCATTAAAGCAAACGGAATATTAGCAATGATAAGCGCTGATTTAGCCGTTGAATTAAACGTGGTAAATAAAATGATAAAGATTAATAACAGTGCAACAGGAATCAACAGTAATAAGTTTTTAGTTGCCCTTTGCTGACTTTCAAATTCACCACCAAACAATAATGTATAGCCCGGTGGAAGCTTAATAGTATTGGTGATTTTAGTGTTTAATTCATTAACAAAGCTTACAACATCTCGGCCCACAACATTAGCACTTACCGAGGCAAATCGATTACCTTTTTCTCTTTCAATTAACAGAGGACCAGTTTTAAAGGTGATTTCAGCCACTTGTTCAAGGGGTACCAACGTATTATTAGGCATTAATATAAGTTTTTGTTTTAGTGCCTTTATTGAAGAAATCTCATGATAATCTCCAGAATTTATTTTTGCGCTATTGAAAACAATAGGTATTGAACGATTACCTTCTAGCAAAGAAGAAATTTGCAGTCCTTCAAGTTGAGACGTTAAATAATGGCTTAATTGTTGAGTAGACAATTCAAACTGCCTCGCCACCGCGGGAATAAGCTTTATGTTTACATATTTTCCGCCTTCAATGATCGCCACTTGTACGTCAGAAGATCCTTCTGTTTTATTAGCCAAATCAGCTATTTGTTCGACGAGCGTGGCAAGTGTTGGAATATCATTACCGAAAACCTTAATGGAAATATCGCCCGTGCTGCCTGTTAGCATTTCTGATACTCTCATTTGAATGGGTTGTGTGAAGCCGATATTCATTCCCGGAAACTGATTGAGGATTTTACGAATATCTTCAATTAATTCTTTTTTCGTTTCATAGCGCCATTCATTTTTAGGTGCAAGCTCCATAAATACATCAGTTTCATTTAACCCCATTGGATCAAGACCCAGTTCATCGGATCCTGTTCTGGCGACTATTTGTACAATTTCAGGAACACTTTTCAAGAGCGCTTTTTCAACTTGTTCATCAATATCAATGGATGATTTTAAGGAGATACTAGGCGATTTTTCAAGTTGTACAATAATGTCACCCTCATCAAGCACAGGCATAAAGCTTTTGCCTAAATCTTGAAACAGTACAATACTAACAATTAACACGCTTAATGACAGTAGTACTAAAGCAGCGGGTTTGTTTGCCGTTTTAGTTAACGTTTTCACATAATGCTTTTGTAAAAAAACGACAAGTTTAGGCGGTTTAACAGCCTCATTTTTTAATAAAAAAGAAGCAAGTATCGGAATAATAGTCAGTGATAAGATCAATGCACTTAACATAGCAAAAACAATAGTAAGTGCGACTGGCGTAAAGAGTTTTCCTTCCAGCCCCGAAAGCATTAGTAAAGGAGAAAAAACAATAATAATGATAACGGTGCCTGAAAACACCGGCGTTGCCACCTCTTTACATGCCCTAAAAATGACGTGTAATCTAGGTAAATTTTGAGTATTCTCTAGTCTGTTTACTATGTTTTCAACAATAACCACGGAAGAATCAACTAACATGCCGATAGCAATAACTAGCCCGCCTAAGCTCATCAAGTTTGCTGATAAATTAAATTGCTTCATTAGAATAAAAGTCATCAATGCCGCCATAGGTAGTGACAGTGAAACGACGAGAGAAGAGCGAATATCCCCAAGAAAAATAGCAAGTAGCACAATAACTAAAATAACAGCTTGCCCCAACGCGCTTGTTATTGTACTTATTGCGGTATTAATTAAGTTAGATCTGTCATAAAAAACATTGATAGTAGTTCCTTGCGGTAGCGACGCCTCTATCACCTTAAGTTTGTTTTTTACCTCGGTAACCACCTGCGCTGTATTGCTGTTTTTTAACGCTATGATTAATCCCTGAGTCGCCTCTTCTCCATCTTTAGTGACTGCGCCATACCTTGTAAGGCTGCCTAAATTGATTGTTGCAACATCTTGAAGGCGTATAACTTTATTTGCACTTGTTTTAATCACCGTTTCTTTTATTGAATCGATATTTTCATACTTCCCTTCTGTTCTTAGGATGAGTGTATCGTTTCCTTTGATGATGCGACCAATACCACCATTTTGATTGGTTTCAACAATGACAGATTCAATATCATCAAAAGAAATACCGTATTGTTGCATCAGTAAAATATCAGGCACTATTTCATAGGTTTTTACAAAACCGCCTAGGCTGTTTACGTCAGCTACACCAGCCACGGTTCTAAGCAAAGGGCGAATTTGCCAATCGAGTAGTTCTCTTTTCTCTATTAGTGATAATGCCGGGTTTTCAACTGTGAACATGAAAACTTCACTTAATGGTGTACTCATTGGCGCCATACCACCACTTATATTTAAAGGGAGCGTGGGAAGTATATTGACTAACCTTTCGTTGACTTGCTGCCTAGCCCAATAAATATTAGTTCCATCTTTAAAGTCAATGGTGATATCAGTGATAGAATACTTTGTCGTTGAACGAAGCATTTCTTGTGAAGGGATACCGAGTAATTCAGTTTCAATAATTCGCGTTACTTGCGATTCAATTTCTAACGCATTCATGCCAGGCAATTTAAGTACTATTTTAACTTGCGTGGGTGATATTTCAGGAAAAGCATCGACAGGTATTTCTAACCAAGACTTCACCCCCATAAACATGACTAAAATAGCGAGAATACTGACAAATAGGCGCTGAGTGAGCGAAAACTTAATGAGTTGGTTTAACATCTACTCTACTCCTAAGCTTAGTAAAATGCCCTGTAGAATACTAACGGAACTAATCAGTCCCTTTTTTCCTTCTATCGCTTCTTTGGTCGTGAAAATATACTCGCCTTCAGCTGTACCAATAAGTTCAACAGGAATTAAAGACAGTGATTTATTTTCCTTAATCGCAATATAATTTTTATTTTCAAATTCAAAAATAGCAGTCTTAGTAAGCTTGTACCCTTCAATTTTCTGTATAGGAGTAACCTTGATGACTTGACCAAGTATTAATTTACAGTCTATTGACGCTGGCTCAGCCCACAATATTTGGTGAAATTTATCGGCAATTGCTTCAATATTATTAATGTTAAGGCGACAAGTTGAAGTAACATCGAAATGAGATAAATTTGATGCTAACAACAGTGGCACGATTACTTTAACGTTAATTGACTTTTTATCGACAATATCAAAAGCAAGTTCCCCTGCTACTTTACTACCGTATAAATTCGGTATTTGTATAACGCCCGCTTTAGGACTAATAATGGTAATTTGTTCATTTTCATCAATATGTAAAAAAGACATTAGATGCTGGATATGTTCAAAATTTAGTTTAGCTTTATAGTAACTTTTAGTGATGGCTATCCACTGTGAGCTTTTAATGGTTTTGTTCTCAAAATACTGCTTATTGGTTTTAAAGTGCATTTTTTGAATTTCAAGCAGCACTTTTGTTGTCTCATATTCATCAATAAAGTGATGAACGTCATATCCCTCTACCAATGCTATTGACTCTCCTTGCTTGACTACACTGCCATTTTTTACCCGGTAGGTAATTCGTTGTACATCAAAGGGAAATGTCACTGAGTAATTCTCACCGGCCATGTATGCAACTTCGCCTATTAAGCTTTGACCTTTCATCAATTCAACTTTTTTGACGTCTGAAAAGCTAGCGTCAAAATTGCCTAACGATGAAAGCTCAATCATCTTTAACCCATCAGCTGCATTTACTGTGGATATATGAATTAAAACAGCGATTAAAAAATAAAATAATGTATATTGGCATTTAATGCTGTTTGGTGATTTTTTTATAAAAAATAATGGCATATAATTGATTCATTAGAAAGTAACTTTATGATTCAATTATTACTTTTTTGTATAGCTAAATCATTAGACATACGTTGGTTTTTATCGTTATTTTTAGCATGGTACATATGTCTATTGACTTTGTAGTAGATTGATAATAAAGGGGTTTTATGAGAGATAAGATTATAGTTATAATTTTTTTAATGATTATGAGTTTAAATTTTTTTGATGTACTAACGGATATCTCTTTAGGGATTCCTGGTTGGCATATTTTATCTGAAGTGCTTATTGTTCTTGTTTCAGGCGCTGGAGCGTTATTTTTAATAAAAGACATACAGGCTAAAACGTTTGATATATCAATGCTTAAAAAAGAGCTTCTCGCTTCAGATAATAAGTTTAAAAACATTACTGATGAAATGAAAAATGCTCGCCATGAATATAGTGCCATAATTCATAGCCAATTTAAGCAATGGACGCTTACGCCAAGTGAACAAAATGTTGCAATGTTATTGCTAAGAGGATTAAGTTTTAAAGAAATTAGTGGTGTAAGAAATACCAAAGAAAAAACCGTTCGCCAACAAGCTTCTGTTATTTACAGTAAAGCAAACGTTGAAGGAAGACACGAGTTTGCAGCATGGTTCCTAGAAGATTTTATGTAGTGATTCAGACTAGATCAGTTACTTAGTCGTTATTCAGCAACCGTTTACTTATGGATTAAACCAGTTAAATTACAATTTTTTTGTTGTTACTTTATCCACTAAATAAAAAATCGACTGGTAATCGATACCTGAATGATGTGATAAACCTATTTCACAAGTTCTACTATTACTATAGCCTGCATTGCAGTTTTGAGGCACCAGCGATTTTAATGGTGCAAGTGCATTTTCATTTAACTCTGGCGTAGTAAAACCCTTATCACCTGCAAAACCACAGCAATGAATTCCCTCCGGTATAAAAACCTTGGTACTGCAGCGCTCTGCTAATTTTTGCATTTTCATCGCTAACCCCATCGTTCTGCTAGTACAAGTAACATGTAACATGACGGTTTCATTTATAGGGGTGAAATCTAAGTAATTTACCAAAACGTCTTCAACAAACCCCACGGGTTCGTAGATTGATAAACCTCTAGTTTTTTCTTTATTTTGTAATAACATCGAGCTACACGGGCTAGTATCTATTAAAATAGGGTATTTACCTTGCTCACTTAAATCTCTTAACTTATTTAGTAAAAAATCTATTTTTTGATTGGCTAGAGAAAACATGCCTTTACTATAAAATGGCATACCACAACATTCACCAGTAAAGTCAGGACTTATCACATCAAATCCAGCTTTTTCGATTAAAGAAATAGAGACTTCTGTTAACGACCGCTGATCTGTCGCCGTTATTGATTGCCCCATACTACGGCTTGCACAACTTGGTATATACACCACTTTGGGGTAAGACGTAAATTCATTCCTGTCAGATTTTTTTGGGTGATAATTAGCTTTTTGTGGCAAATATTTATTCCATAAGGGTATTTTATTAGCCGAGAGCTTTCTTAATGTTCCTGTGAGTCCACCCATTGCCTTACTACCAATAAGTCGATGGCTAAAACCTGCAATAGCAAGAGAAACACGGGTTATTTTTTCTACCTTGGAAAAGTTATTGGCTAAAACCTTGGCGACACCTTGAAAGTTTTTATTATTGCGATGGCGAAGTTCACGAATAAGATCGCCGGTATTAATACCAACGGGACAGCGCTCGGCACATAATCCCGTTGCTGCACAAGTTTCAATACCTAAATAACTAAACTCTTTGACAAGCTCTGCCAACATCTTGTGATCTTCATTGGTGTCTCTTAAACGGCTAATTTCTCGATAAGTGGTGATACGCTGACGCGGGGTAAAGCTTAAACCATTAGAAGGGCAAACTGGCTCACAAAATCCACATTCAATGCACTTATCAATAATTGGATCAGCCGGTGGTAATACCTTTAAATGCTTAATATGCGCATTAACATCGTCATTGATGATTACACCAGGGTTCAGCAAACTTTGCGGATCAAGTAATTGCTTTATTTTTTGCATCAACGTTAATCCTTGTTTCCCCCACTCTAGCTCAATAAAGGGTGCCATATTCCGCCCCGTTCCATGTTCAGCTTTTAGTGAACCTTGGTAGTCAACCGCAACTAGCTGACAAACATCATCCATAAAGGCTTGATAACGATTTATTTCAGATTGTGTAGCAAAGTTTTGAGTAAAGACAAAATGTAAGTTTCCTTCAAGTGCATGACCAAAGATAATGGCCTCATCATAATGATACTTATCGAAGAGCGCTTGCAGATCTGACACAGCATTAGCAAGCCGTTCAACCGGAAATGCAACATCTTCAATAATAACGGTAGTGCCTGTTTCTCGCACTGCACCAACGGCAGGAAAAGTGCCCTTTCTTATTGCCCAAAGCTGAGAATATTCGCTAGCAATATGTGTAAATTTAACCGAATTAGTTTGTTCAAAACTTGCTAATATTTTTTCTAGATCTTTAACCTGTTGTGCCAACAATTGAGCATTAGTCGCACGAGTTTCAATCAGTAATGCAGCAACATTATCATCAAGCATTTTAATAAAAGGTGGTAAACCCTTCATTTCACTAACTGAGGCTAAGGCACGTCTGTCCATTAACTCAACCGCTGACACATTGGCATTAGCCAATGCTGAAACCGCATGACAAGTTATTTGTATATTAGGAAAAAACACCAACGATGAGGCTCGGTGTTTATGTTCAACCACTGTGTTGTAGGTTATGGACGAGATAAAACCTAAAGTTCCTTCTGAGCCAATCATTAAATGAGCAAGAATGTCGATAGGATCATCAAAGTCGATTAACGAATTAATTGCATAACCCGTGGTGTTTTTCAGTCTATATTTGTGGCTGATCAATTGGTGTAAATTTTTATTGTTTTTCGTTTTTAATGCCAATATTTTTAAATTTTCTAGCAACGCTATATGTGTTTTTTTAAACTCAGTAATATTATCTTTATCTCCAGTATCTAGTACTGTTCCATCATGTAAAACCACCCGAATACACGCTAAAGTATGATAACTATTTTGCACAATACCGCAGCACATACCACTAGCATTATTTGCTACAATTCCTGCAATTTTACACGTGTTAATTGAAGCAGGATCCGGGCCTATTTTTCGGCCATAGGGTAATAAATATTTGTTAGCATCAGCACCTATAACACCTGGACCCAATTTTATTTTAAGACCTAAATCTAAAATTTGATGAGCACGCCAATTATTTGTTAACATGATCAATATTGATTCTGATTGTGCCTGCCCAGAAAGGCTAGTACCCGCAGCTCTAAAGGTTACTGCAAGCTTATACTTAGCAGCTTCGCTTAATACCCTTACTACTTCTTCTTCATTATCAAGTATCAATACTAATTGTGGAATTAAACGATAAAAACTTGCATCTACACCGTAAGCAAGACGTTTGGCATAGTTACTAATTATTCGCTTTTTAGGTAAGAATTGGAGTAACTTCTTGAAAAAATCATGATATTGTGGTGATAACATTACAAACTCTATTTTAAATTAATTCCAATATCACTAAGTATGTGATCATTTCTACTGGTTTATACCCTTGCTACTTCAAGAGGCTAATTTCAGGACTACAAGCCTTAAGATTTTCGCTAAACCCTACCTCTTAAGGTGGTATGTGTACAGATAAAATCCTACAGTGTTTTTTAATTACTACTAACAATTTTTTTGCTATAGTTTCATCATAAAATTCTAAATACACATATTTTACCTACTAATTAATCATTATGGATTTATTCGTACTAAAAAAAATCATTTCAATTTTTATTATGCCTATTAATTTGGTTCTTTTTTTATTGATTTTAGCGCTTATTTATTTTAATAAACAACCCAAGGTAAGTTTTAAATACCTTCTATCAGCCGTGCTATTACTACTTTTATCGTCAATGCCAATTATTTCTAACACCTTAATGGTTAGTCTTGAAGATAATTACCAAGCTTTCAAACACTCTAGTAAACCTGTTGATTATATTATTGTTTTAGGAAATGGCCATTCAAGTAATGACAATTTACCCGTTACGAGTCAATTACAAGTAGCCTCTTTACAGCGGCTAGTAGAAACCTTGAGAATTTATAACATTCACCCTGAAGCAAGAATAATCACCTCAGGTTTTGCTGGTGATGACCCCGTATCAAATGCAGAAAAAATGAAACAGTCATTAGTACTTTTAGGTATTCCAGAACAAAAGATCATCACAGAGAACTTCCCCAAAGATACCGAAGAGGAAGCACAGCTCATCAGCCCAAGAGTGCAAGGTGCTAATGTCGTGTTAATTACCAACGCAGATCATATGCCGAGATCTATGAAGTACTTTCAACTTCAAGGGGTATTCCCAATTGCTGCACCGACAGGATATTGGGTTAAAGGTCTACTTAATAAAAGTAGCTGGAATGATTATGTACCTAATAGTAAAAAATTAGAGCAAACTACCGTCGTCTGGTATGAGAGTTTAGGTCGTTTAGTACAATGGTTGAAAACGTTATTTAACTAAGCTTGCTGAAGTTAGGGTAGCTAAATAAAAATAACTAAACAGGGTTATCAATATCAATAAAAACAACGTTTAGGCCCTGCTCTTTAGCAATATACTCTCCAAGGGCTTTAACACCGTAACGCTCGGTAGCATGATGACCAGCGGCAAAAAAGTGAATATCCATTTCTCTAGCAATATGAGTGGTTTTTTCCGATATTTCACCTGATATAAAGGCATCAATGCCCTGTTCTGCTGCCAATTCAATATAGTCTTGCCCTCCGCCAGTACACCATGCAATGGTTTTAATTTTTTTGTTCGATGGCGGCTTTATGTGTAAACATTCTCGGTTTAGTTTTTCATTAATTAACGCGGCTAAATCACAACCGCTAGTTATTTCAGGTAATTGTCCTTGTAAAGCAATACTTAACGCATTACCTAACTCTAACGGCCCTGTTACGTCTATGTTTAATAACGTTGCTAATTGTGCGTTATTACCTAGTGTTGGGTGTATATCCAGGGGTAAATGATAGGCAAATAAGTTTATATCATTAGCTATTAGCGCTTTAATCCTATTATGCTTCATTCCGCGGATAACATAAGACTCATTTTTCCAAAAATATCCATGATGAACTAATACCACATTCGCTTTTTCTTCGATCGCTAAGTCAATTAAGGCTTGTGATGCAGTAACACCCGTAACTATTTTGATTATTTCTTCACAGCCTTGAATTTGTAATCCATTTGGCGCGTAATCTTTTATTTGTTCAGGCTTCATTAATTGATTTAAATATTGTTCAAAATCGATGAGTTTCATCCTACTTCTCCTTATTTTATTTTTGATGAAAAAAACTGCTTTTACTCGGATTTACCTTCATTGATGGTACTTTTACAGGGCTAAATTTAGCTCTTATTTGCCATTTAGGTTTGATAGGAGTTAAGGGTAATACTCTTTTTTTTGCAATAATGACATAAACAGAGCCAAAGCTAGAAAAGTAATTATTGGCAAATTTTCGCCAATGATTTGCTATAAAATGATCACTTATTTTTCCTGCTAAATTAGTGTGTAGACACCGCTCATCACTAATAATTTCAAACCCCATTAAATGTAACCAATCTTTCACTCGTATAGGCGAAAAAAAATGTTCATTCCACGGCAGTTGTTTTCTTCTACAGGGTATTACTCGATTAAGCCCTGCCAAAGACAAAGGGTTATAGCCAGTAATAATAAGGTAACCATTTGGAATTAGTACCCGATTTGCTTCACGGATAACATGATGGGGATCAAGTGAAAACTCTAATGCATGACTAAGTAAACAAACATCAATGCTATGTTCCAATAAAGGTAAATCATCTAATTCACCAATAATATTAGCATTCTCTTGTCCAATGTTTCGAGAAACACAACAACTAACTTGATGCTTTATTGGGCTATTCTGAGTGCAAACTTCATGACTCAAGGCACCTATTTTCACCAGATAATACCCAAAAAACTTTTGCCACCATGGTTTTAATATTGTATCAATAGACGATAAAATAAGACTACCATTTGGTAAATCTTGCCAAGATTCAGGTTGATGAGGTTGTCTAAAGGCTAATGCAGGTTTCATAAGTCAAGTTATTCAAAACTAAAAGAAGTATAATCAAGTATATACTGAGTATGAGCAAGTTGGAAATTCCAGATGATTACCATATGAGAACTATATGAGAACTTTATGAAAAATATAAAAAAATCCACCGATTCGTCTATAAAAATCAACCCTACAAGCCTTACAACAATAAAAGTAACGCCGATAAAAGCCTTTATTGACAATTACATATGGGCTATAACCAATGAACATGTGGCCATATTAGTTGACCCTGGCGATGCTAATGTTTGCATTGAGTTTTTAGAAAAAAACAAATTGACTCTTGGTGCAATATTAATAACTCATCATCACTCAGATCATACTGGAGGTATAACTGAGTTGGTTGATTATTGTCAGCAAAAACAATGGTTAATGACTGTATATGGACCTGCAAACGAAAACATACCCCATTGTGATGTCAAACTTAAGGAAAATGATACGGTTGTTCTAGATGAATTTAACATTAATTTTAAAATAATTGATTTACCTGGTCATACAGCGGGGCATATAGCTTACTTTGCTAATGAACACCTATCACCGCTTCTATTTTGTGGTGACACACTATTTTCGGGCGGGTGTGGTCGACTCTTTGAAGGCAGTCCTGAACAAATGTTGAACTCACTAACTAAGCTAGCCAATTTACCTGATAACACTCGAGTATATTGCACGCATGAATATACTCAAGCGAACCTTGCGTTTGCACTTACTGTGGAGCCAAGTAATCAGGCGCTAGTCATTTACAGTAACAGCGTTAATGAGCTACGCTCTGAAGATCATGCCACGATTCCAACGACTATTAAACTTGAAAAACAGATAAACCCCTTTTTACGCAGTCATAAGCAAAGTGTTCAAGCCAGTGCACAACAATTTTCAACTGGTACTAATGCCACGCCACTAGATACTTTCACCACGATTAGGCGCTGGAAAGACAAATTTTAACGTGTTAACCTTGCTAGTAACTGCCTGCTTTAGCAGTTGCCAAAGCAAATTTAATTATCCGTTTTACCTTACTATTGGTCGTACATGAAATATATTTTATTCTCCGCATTAATCATCCTAAGCGGCTGTCAAGGGACTTTATTATCACACAATAATACTGACGAAACTTATTTACCCCCTGAACATGTCGCTAATACAGCTGAAATAAACCAGGCCTTACTTGCAGATTTAGGTGCCAATGAAAGTGCCGATAAAAGTATTGCTGTAATTCACCCTGTTGATGATGTCGATTCTTCCTTAACAAAAAGTGCCTTAAAAGATAAGTCACTACTAAATAGTAATGACGTTTGGCAACGTATACGTGGCCAACTAACGTTCGATATTCCGCAGAACAAACGTGTCATAATGCAACGTAATTGGTACGCTAAACATCCAAGTTACCTAACCCGTGTAGCAAAACGTGCTGAGCCATTTTTATACTATATTGTTGAAGAACTAGAAAAAAATAACGTTCCAGTAGAGTTAGCGTTATTACCTGTGGTTGAAAGTGCTTTTGATCCCTTTGCTTATTCACATGGTAGGGCTTCAGGTATGTGGCAATTCGTACCCGCAACAGGAACACGTTTCCACATGAAACAAAACTGGTGGTACGATGGACGTCGCGATATTATTGCTTCAACATCAGGTGCTATACAATACATGAAGTATCTGCATAAGTTTTTTGATGGCGACTGGTTACTTGCCCTAGCAGCATATAATTCAGGTGAAGGTCGTGTACAAAGAGCGGTAAGAAAAAATAAAAGGCTAGGAAGAAAGACTGACTTTTGGTCCTTAGATTTACCAAAAGAAACACGAGCTTATGTTCCTAAATTACTTGCCCTAGCAGACATAGTTAAACGCCCTGAGCAATTTAGTCTCAAACTTTATGAAATTGCTAATAAAGAAGTCATAGTACAAGTTGATATTAAGTCACAACTCGATTTAGCCAAAGCAGCGAATCTAGCTGATTTATCCCTGCCTGAATTACAACGTCTAAATCCAGGGTTTAACCGTTGGTCAACTGATCCAGATGGACCACATCGTTTATTAATACCCAAAGATAAAGCTACGCACTTTAAACAAGGTTTAGCGAAGTTAAGTAAAGATGAACGCTTAGCTTGGCAACGCTATAAAATAACAAATGGTGACAGTTTAGGTCAAATAGCGAAAAAATTTCATACCAGCATTAAGTTGATACAACAAGTAAATGGTATTCATAGTAATCAAATACGCACAGGCAAATATTTATTAATTCCAGTAGCCGCTAAATCACTTGATAGCTATAGCTTGTCTCAAGAACAACGGATTGCAAAAAAACAAGCCAAACCACAACAAGGCATTAAAATTACACATAGGGTTGTTTCTGGCGATAACCTTTGGGATATAGGTCAACACTATAAAGTGGTTAGCAGTAAAATAGCTAAATGGAATGGTTTTGCACCAAGTGATCCGCTGAAGTTGGGACAAAAGCTGGTTATCTGGCAAAAAAATACTGTTTCACACAAAGCAAGTTATCGAAGCGTTGAACAGGCTATTATACGCAACATTACCTATAAAGTACGTCAAGGTGACTCTTTCGCCCGTATTGCCGATAAGTTTAATGTTCGTATTAGAGATATTGAACGTTGGAATAGCTTGAATCGAAAAAAATATTTACAGCCAGGGCAAAGATTAAAACTGTCGGTTGATGTAACAAACAACATATAATTGCGGGTGCGTTAGTATCTAGTGTAATAATATCGATTGTAATAGTTTCGAGTAGCGAAGAAACACAGAGAAGTACGAGTTCAGTAGTCGTTACTGATATTCAATCACTGCTTTTCTTACTCGCTACTAACGCCTTGATATTAATTCATAGTCTTTGGCTATCAAAATCGATAAAAAAATCTTGCTGTATTACCTTGTCATTAGCCTTGTCATTAGCCTTGTCATTATTCTCAACTTCTACAGAAAACCAAAGTCGCCAAGTCATTATCTCTTCACTACAGCTAACCAGTAAAGTTTGTGCTCTATGAGAATTACTGTTTTTTTCAGCACGTTGAAAAAACACTGGAATTTTACCCATAAACATGGATTTACCTTCAAGGTAACTACTGACGTTTTTTAATTGAGAGTTTTTAGTTAACGCATTAAAGGTTAATTGAATTTGAAATGGCAACTCTGTTTTTATTTTTCCCATGTCAACTTGCCCTGAAAACTCAATAATAAAAGAGCCAAGATCAGTATTAACGTCACAACGACTTTGAGTAGCTAAGCAAGTAAAAGGTAACTGTGTGTGTGTACTTTTATTTTGCGATGCTTGTTGGATTGGATTACATGCTAATAAGTTAAAAATAAATAATATAACGACAACTACTTTAATCATAAAAATTTTCTAAGTACTAGCAATTATTATTATTGCTCGACTTCCTTAGGTTAGCTGATCTGAAGTGGCTTGGGTATAGCTATATTAACAAGTAAGTGATGACTGTGCCTAGCTAAAGTAAGCAAAAAAAAGATAAGAATAATTATTCTCTGGCAAGTTAGCAATTAAGTTTAAACTTGATCTATGTCAAATTTAAATAGAGACGGTGGTTGATTTATGTCATAGACAAAGTGTAAAATCACCTTGTATATGACATATTTAGTACACTTTTATGGTTCACTTTTATGATACATATCATCGCCTTTTAGCGAACACACAGAAATAATTTAAATATTGTACGTTTTTAACGTTTTTGATGTTAAATCTATCTTTATAATTGTTTTTATTAATAATAACACTGCGGAATCCATAACATGACTCAAAGTAATACGTCAGCAGTAGACTACAATTACGATGTTGTACGTCAATTTACTGTAATGACTGTAATCTGGGGGATCGTTGGTACACTCGTAGGTGTGCTTATCGCGGCTCAATTAATTTGGCCTGCGTTAAACTTTGATACACCTTGGTTAACCTACTCTCGTCTTCGACCACTTCATACCAACGCTGTAATTTTTGCCTTTGGTACAAGTGCTTTATTTGCTACTTCATACTATGTAGTACAGCGAACCTGTCAAGCCCGGTTATTCGGTGGCAAGCTCGCCTCCTTTACCTTTTGGGGATGGCAAGCAATTATTGTAGCTGCAGCAATATCTTTACCTTTAGGTTACACCTCATCTAAAGAATATGCTGAATTAGAATGGCCAATTGATATTGCGATTACCATTGTTTGGGTTTGTTATGCCATAGTGTTTTTCGGCACAATAATTAAACGAAAAACTTCGCATATATATGTAGCGAATTGGTTCTTTGGTGCTTTTATCCTTACTATTGCTTTGCTACATATTGTTAACTCAATGGTTGTTCCAGTTTCAGCAATGAAATCATATTCATTATATCCTGGTGCTATCGACGCGATGATTCAATGGTGGTACGGACATAATGCCGTTGGTTTTTTATTAACCGCTGGTTTCTTAGGGATGATGTACTACTTTGTACCTAAACAAGCTGATCGTCCTGTATACTCTTATCGTTTATCTATCGTTCATTTTTGGGCATTAGTGTCTTTATATATTTGGGCAGGTCCACATCACTTACATTACACTGCATTACCAGACTGGGCACAATCAGTTGGCATGGTAATGTCTATCGTTTTATTCCTTCCTTCATGGGGTGGTATGATTAACGGTATAATGACCCTTTCAGGGGCATGGCATAAACTTCGTACCGATCCTATTTTACGCTTCTTAATTGTTTCTTTATCTTTCTACGGTATGTCTACCTTTGAAGGACCAATGATGGCAATTAAATCAGTTAATGCTTTATCTCATTATACTGACTGGACTGTTGGACATGTTCATTCTGGTGCTTTAGGTTGGGTTGCAATGGTTTCAATTGGTGCTATGTATCATTTAATTCCAGTGTTATTTAATCAAGGCCGTATGTACAGTATTCGTTTAATTAACATTCACTTCTGGATTCATACAACGGGTATTGTGCTTTACATCGTTGCAATGTGGATTTCAGGTGTAATGCAAGGGTTAATGTGGCGTGCTGTAAATACAGACGGTACATTAACTTATAGCTTTGTAGAGAGTTTGACTGCTTCTTATCCATTCTATTTCATTCGTTTCTTAGGTGGTGTGTTAGTTGTATCAGGCTTTTTATTAATGGCTTACAACATGTTTAAAACAATTGGCGCTAAAGACGGAAGTCTTAAAGCAGCTGAAGAAGCCTAAGGAGATCGACATGAAAAAT
>Ga0105358_10000536_pt1 | contig 19010 bp, 16 predicted proteins | sample GOMGulsemesocosm_5_FD_83509 | JGI IMG/M metagenome (GOLD analysis project Ga0105358, IMG submission 83509) | Methane-oxidizing microbial communities from mesocosms in the Gulf of Mexico - GOM15C Gulf of Mexico | ecosystem: Environmental > Aquatic > Marine > Cold seeps | place: Gulf of Mexico... | reverse complement strand
TGACGAAGGTGATGATCTTTACCTGGTTGAAAACCTTTACCGAATTGACGATGTTAAAAGTGCGTTTTTTGCACTTAATGTTCTTCACCTCAATCAAGATTATATTTTAAAAGAAGGTAAGGTTCAGATTATCGATAAGAATACCGGCCGAGCAATGGAAGGTCGAACCTGGTCTAATGGTTTGCAGCAAGCAGTTGAGTACAAAGAAGGTTTAGAGTTGTCGCTTGAACGAGAAGCGCACGCCAGTATTAGTTTGCAGAATTATTTAAAAAACTACGAGGTTGTTTGCGGTATGACCGGTACGGCGATTTACGATGCAGAAGAGTTTAAAACCACTTACGGCATTGATGTGTTTGTGGTGCCGCCTTTCAAGCCTTGTATTCGTCGTGACGAAGATGACGTGGTATTTATTGAATCCGTTACTCGTGACGCTGCGCTTATTGAGGACGTGATTGAATGCTTTAATCGTCGACAGCCCGTCTTGGTTGGAACAATCTCTGTAGAACGCTCAGAAGAGCTGTCAGAGCTTCTAAACGATAAGTATATAGCTCATCAAGTGCTGAACGCGAGCAACCACGAGAAAGAATCTGAGATTATCCGTAGCGCGGGTATTCCTGGTCGGGTAACGATCGCTACCAATATGGCGGGTCGAGGCGCAGACATTAAGTTGGGTGGCTACGACACAGCTTCAGATGATTGGCCTAAGTTAAATAAAGAAGCCATTGCTAATGGCGGTCTTCGTGTGATTTGTGCCGAGCGTCATGAGGCGCGAAGAACAGACTCGCAATTAAGGGGCCGTTCTGGCCGTCAAGGTGACCCGGGATCAAGTGTTTATTACTTGTCAGCCGAAGATAGGATGATGGAAATTTACGGCAAAGAAAAGATTCAAATGTTGTTTGAGCGATTCGGCGTTGGAAAAGATGAAGGGCTTTCGCATAAACTAATTTCAAAGGCTGTGATGATGGCCCAAGATCAGGTTCAGGGTGTTTATGCGACGGCAAGAAAAAACCTATTAGATTACGACAGTATCTTAGGGTCACAAAGAGAGATTATCTACGCCTACCGCAATAACTGGCTGGGTATGGTTGATGATGAGAGTAAGGATATCGCGTTTGAGATTAGCTCAATTATGACGACTGAAGCGGCCTTAATTGTTAATCGATACATTCCTCAGCAATCTTTTGATGAGGAAAGAGATATTAAAGGTTTAAATAACTACTTTATTAATAATTGGAAAATTGACTTAAACCTGCCGCTAGTTTTTGAAAAAGATCCTCATTCTGACAATGCCACGGTTATTGACATTATTGGCCAGGTGCTGCCTACGGTTGTTAGTCGTATTGACAACGTTGAGCGAGAAGAAAAGGTTCAGTTGATGGTGTCGACTATTGATTATCTGTGGAAGTCTCATCAGTATGACCTAACGCACTTACGTAAAGGTATTAACCTTCGCGGTATCGGGGGTCGAGACCCTTTCATGGAATACAAGAAAGATGGTTTAAATATGTTTGTAAAAATGATGGACAGTGTTCCAGAAATGTTTGTTAAGCGATTAATGGACGTTACCGCCAAGCGCTATATTGAGGCCAACAAAGAGACGGCTGACGCTGAAGAGCCTGGAAAAGAAAAGGTTGCTTAGCTTGATTTAGCTTGACACTTGGTTGATTTATCTATATAATATACGTTAAATTAACCAAGTGGGAGCCATCATGGCGGAAAAAATAGATATCTCTTTAGCTAGATTTCAGCAAATCCTAGATAAAGAGTCTCAACTGTCTGAAAAAGTGATTCAGTTGAGAGAGCGTTACAGAGCTTCAAAAGAGGCTGCTGACGCCATTAGGGCTCGACTTTTTGAGCGTTTTGGAACGTCTGATAAAGAGGCTTTAAGGGAGCTGTATAAATCCAAGAAAACTGAAATTTTAGCCTCGCTTGAGTCTCGTGAAAAGATCGCCAACCAAACAGAAGAGACTTTATTAATGATTGATAAAGATCTGAAGCAATTGCGGGTGGCTGATAATGGCTAGAACCAATGAGGATTTTGATGCGGTCATCAATAGTGCTAAGCGAAGAGCTATTGAGTTGACGTCTCGGCGAGAATACCTTGTTGAAGATAAGGTTGAGAGTATCGGCAAGATATCTGATGCGACCAACTACATTAAAAACTCTGCTGAGGTTTACCAGCTGCTGGAAGAGCTTCAGCTAAAAACTCAGTCAAAAGAAAAGAAGCTTTTTGAGGGGCTTTTAACGAGTCTCCTTAATGAAGTTATTGACGGCAATGATGATAAGATTTACTTTGATTCTAAGATTTCTCGTAACCAGTCAGAATTAGACATTAAAATCATCTCGAACGGGAAGGTTGAAGACGTTTATAAAGATAAGGGCGGCAGCATTAAGAACATTATATCAATGGGGCTTCGCTTCATTGTTTTAAGTCGCTCTAGTAATCGCCGTTTCCTTATTTTTGATGAAGCTGACTGCTGGTTGAAATCAAAATATATCCCTGCCTTTTCAAGAGTAATTCATCAGTTGTCGGTTAAGACCGGTGTACAGGTGGTTTACATTAGTCATCACGAATCGTATTTATTGAAGGATTCGGCTCGAATTGTTGAAATATCAAAGGATGATGCAGGATTGGTCAGATCTAAGTGCATGAGTGACGTTGTGACTAATGCGGAATCAGTTGATTTGATGGGCGGTGTTCCGATTGAGGAGCGTCAGGTTATTAAATACTTACGAATTAAGAATTTTAAGCAGCATAAGGATACGTTTATTGAGTTGTCGCCTTTCTTGACGGTTATTACCGGCGAGAATGATCTGGGTAAAAGTGGTATTCTAGAGGCGTTTGAAGTGTTAACGCTTAATAAGATGCGTCCAGGATTGCTTAATCATGATGGCGATAAGGCCTCAATTGAGATCGGCATCGAAGATGATTATGAGATTGCCTTTAAATATAAAGCAAAGGGCGCTAAAAAAGGGTTGATCCAGTTATCTGATTCTGACGGTGTTGTTATCGAAGAATTAAGGGAGATGGGCAGTATTCCAAATTGGCTAAATGACTATCTTGCGATGTCGTCAGTGAGAAATATTAATCTGCATATCCACGATCAAGACAGTACTTGCTTCATGATGGGGGCTGCCTTTCCGCCTTCAGTTAGAGCTAAATTATTGCCGTTAAGTAAAGGTGGTGAGCAGGCTCAAAAAATGATTAAAGTGCACGGTGAGCGGTTGACCAGCTCTAAACGAGCTATTAAGACCGAAGAAAAAAGAATTTCAAACATTGACGCCCAGCTTCAGGTGCTCTCTCATGCCAACTTCCTGGATGATCAGCTCGCTGAAATTGAAGTGTCTCATGCGGTTGTCATGGAAGGTGAGGATGCGCTTAAGTTATGCTCTGAAGAGGTTGTTAGGCTGGCATTAATTGAAAAAGAAGTGGTCAGTATGGAATTGGTTCTTGATGTGCCAAATACCGATAGATGCTCTCTAAGTACAGATGAAATACTCGACATGGATTTTTTACTAACAGAAATAAAAAGCCTTCAGTCCCTGGAAGGTAAGATGGCTGTTTATGCTAATAGTATTGACTCCTTAATTGATTTTTCTGGGCTGGATAACAGTGTTAAGTCTCAAGTTGAAGATTTTGATTTTTTAGTCTCTGAAATGAGAAGTATGGCGAAAGCTGACAAGGATTGCGAAGCGCTAAGCAAAGGGATGGAGCTAAAAACAGATGGGATCGAAATAAAAGGGTTTGAAGAAGATAATGATTGCCACCTGATTGCAGATCTTCAGTCCAGCTTGGGTAGTCAAGAAAAACTAATGACAGAGCTGGCAGCGGAAGCAAAGTCGGTTAACCTCTTGCTGGCGGCGGCGGGTGTTGAAAAAGAACAGTTAATAAAAGAAAGTGGTGAGGTTTGCCTATTATGTAAGCAGCCTTACCCTCACAATCATAAAAATGTTATTGAGGGTGCAGCATGATTAAAAAGTCTTATAAGGGTATTTTATTTATTGGTGACATCTGTGTTGGTGGCAAAAAAGGCTTAAGCAAGGACTCAAACGCTTTATTAGCGGAAAGCCAGATTGAAGCGCTGTCTAATCTGTTGGGTAGAGCTGATAAAGAGTCTTTACTGCCTGTTTTGGCCGGAAAGTTAATTCACCCCGGTTTTGATGCGAAGCTTTTAATGAGTGTTATGAACACCGTTAAAGATCATTCAATTGCTTTACTGCCGACAAGACATATTGACGGTGCTGAAAACTATTCCTATATGGATGTTTTGAAGGAGATGAATAACGTAGAAATGTTATCTGAATCCCCATTAAGAACGTTGGTAGATGGTGTGGATGTTGCTATTTATGGTACTGAAGAAGGCGCGGTAATTCCTACTCAAGTAAGAAAAAAGAATGCTAATAAAGAAGATAATTTTAACTTTATGTTGGTTCGTGATGATGATCAGCCAATAGGGGTAGATAATTGTGATGCCATAGTTAATGGCTTTAGCGCCTTCACCCAGGAAACCCGCCTTAACAAGACGGTTAGTTTGCCGGTTATTTGTGTTCAGGCTGATGAGGTTCATACCGCCAACCCTAAAATTACTGTATGGAGTAAGAGTCGAGGATTTAGGGAATTGAAAGGTTCGCTAATTACTTATGAGAGTAAGGCTGAAATAATTGAGGTTGATTCAGCGGTCGATATTATTCCAATTTCAAAAAGTCAGTTTGTTAGTATGATGGAGGTTCACGACGAGGAAGAGATGATTAGTGAAGATCTTATCAAGATTGCTGGCGAAATAATTGAAGGAAAACCTCTCGAAGTTCAAAATATAATTATGGACTTATATGAGGTCGTCTCTTCAGAAGAGAGTGCTGAATTTATTGACAAATCAGCATAGGCAATATATCTTAAGCCCACAATATTAAGGCATTACTCAGTTTTTAATAATTTTGTTCGATTCTGTTTTGTACTAGGGATCCTTAATAGATTGTATTTTTAAAAGGATTTAAAAGTAATTTTACTATTTGAAAGTTTTATATTATGAAAACTAATAAAAAAAGACTAACGAAAGAAGAGGGTGCCTACCCTTCTGATTTTATTGCGTTCGGCGCGAGAAAGTCATTGCTCTTCTATGAGAGAATACAAGGAAAGAGCAAGCCATTAATCGTTATTGCAGAAAGTGATGCCGAAGCTGAAAAACTTTCCGAAGAGTGTTCTATTTTTTGCAGTAATGATGAGGCTTCATTAATTCACTTTATTCAAGGTAACGATACGCTTCCTTATGATGAAGAGAGTCCGAGTACTTCGATCGCTTCCTCCAGGATGCGATCTCTTGATCGGTTGTTTGGCCATAAAAGGTCGGCAAGACTCGTTTTTCTCTCCAAAAAAACATTGATTGAGCGACTAGTGCCCGGGGTTTTTTGGGCCAGTCATTCAGAGCTTTTATTTAAAGGTAAGGAATTAACATCAGGGTTGCTATCAAGCCTGCTTAACGACTTTAAGTACGTATCGTCAACGACTGTTCTTGCAGTGGGTGATTATGCTGCACACCGGTATATTTTAGATGTGTTTCCTTATGGTTATGAATCTCCCCTAAGAATAACCTTTAAGGAAGGGGTGGTGCACTCTATCCATAAATTGAATATCGGTACTCAACTGTCAATGGATGAGGTTGATGAGGTTAAAATATTCTCCTCTAAAGAGATGCCAATTAATATAGATATTATTAATAAGTTTAGTTATTTTTGGCGGAGTCAGTTTGGCCGGCAAAAAGGCAAGGAGATTATTAGTCGAGTAAGGGAGGGAGCTTTTTTTCCTGGTTGTGAATATTACCTGCCGTTTTTCAGCAATAACCCTGAAACAATTTTGGATTATTTTCCTCAAAATTTTGATTTGTGCTTTACGAATTCAGGATCTGACTCACTAAAGGAATTGATCAGCTCAATTCATCTTCGGTTTTCTGACTTATTGTCTGATTCTGATCGGTGCTGCCTTCCTCCCGAGCGTCTTTGGATGACTTCCAAAGATGTTGATAACATGCTCCGCTCTACTGATAGCTTTTCGATTTATGACGACAGCAGTAAAGAAAATGGCCTAGGGACATTGCCCATTCTGTCGGTAAAAAGCGGGGTTGAGCGATCCAGAAGTATTGATTTGATGATTGAAAGGCTTTCAGAGGCTTTTTCAGTCAGTGATTCGGTGGTTATTTTTGTTGAAACTGACCATCGAGAAAAGCAATTGGAATTGCTGGTTAATGCCGCCGGATTTCCTACCAGCAAGGTGAGTGACTGGAGTCAGATTGGTGACGGCAGCATGAAAGTGAAGATATTCAGGGGTATTATCGACCAGGGGTTTTATGATAATGATAAAAAACTGACCTTCATTTCCGAAAAAGAAATATTTGGCAGCGTGGTTTTATCAAAAAAAGAGGCGCTAGAGGTTGAAACAAAGTTTGATATGGACTTTTCAAGCCTTGAAGGTGTTGTAAGCGGTATGCCTCTCGTGTCAAAGAAGCACGGGGTCTGTATTTTTGATGATCTTGAGCTGATTCAGTTGCCAAATGGGCCCAAAAGGGAAGTAGCAAGCCTGGATTTTGCAAACAACTCGTCCATTAAGTTATTTGCTGATGAGTTAGATGACTTGATCGGCTACAGTGGAATGGAAGAAGGCGTTGTTCCAGTGAATGACTTGAGCAAGAAGCAGTGGAGCAAGGATTGCGCAAAAGCGACTCGTTCAGCGATGAATCTTGCGAACAACTTAGTCGAGATAAAAAAGAAGAGTAAGCGAACCTACTCAAAGCCGGTTAAGTTTAACTCGCATAGTTATGAGCTTTTTTGCGGAGAATTTCCATTTACTGAAACGGTTGACCAAACCAATGCTGAGGTTGATATTAGAAATGACCTGCAGTCATCGGATGTGATGCGCCGAGTTGTTTGTGGTGATGTTGGCTTTGGAAAGACAGAAGTAGCCATGCGTGCAGCTTTTATGGTGGCAAGCTCGGGTAAGCAGGTCGTTTTTCTTGCGCCAACAACGCTGTTGGCAAAGCAACATTATGAAAACTTTTTGGATCGGTTTAGTAACATATCGAACATAAAGGTTCATCTTTTATCCAGATCTGTGACCAAATCTGACGAAAAAAGAATTGTAAAAGAGCTTAATAGTGGCGAGGTTGGGATCTACATTGGCACTCACCGACTCATTCAAAATGATATCTTATTTGGTGACCTTGGCCTAATCATTATTGATGAAGAGCATCGGTTTGGCAAGAAGCAAAAAGAAGCTATTCAAGAAAGAAGTGTTGATAACAATACCCTTTACATGTCGGCAACACCGATCCCTAGAACGATGGGTATGACCCTAATTGGTTTGAAAAACATCTCGAACTTAAGGACCCCGCCGTCTAAACGACTCTCTATTCGAACGTATAGTAGACCCTCTTCACCCGGACTCATTAAGGAGGTTATTCAGCGAGAGGTATCCAGAGGTGGCCAGGTCTTTTACCTAAATAACAAGATTGAAGAGCTTGACGATAAAAAGTTGGAGCTGGAAGGTATGACGCCAGGCCTTCGGGTTTGCATTATTCATGGGCGAATGAAGGCGGTAGAGATGGAGCAAACAATGTTTGACTTTATCAGTAAGAAATACGACCTTTTACTATGCACAACGGTGATTGAAACAGGCATTGATGTTCCTAATGCGAACACTATCATTATCGAAAGGGCTGAGAATTTTGGCCTGTCTCAGCTCCATCAGTTGCGAGGAAGGGTCGGACGATCGACTCGTCAAGCGTACGCCTACCTACTAACTAAAGATGATCTAAAACCTCATCAGGAAAGCCGAATTAATGCGCTTATAGTCAGTAGCGGACTGGGTGATGGCGCCGCATTGGCCTACCATGATCTTGAGACACGTGGTGCCGGAGAAATATTAGGCGAAGAGCAGAGTGGCGACATACAGAAGGTGGGTTACTACCTGTATTTAAAATTTATTCGAGATTCCCTGCAGTTTCTAAATACGGAAACCGGTTTTGATGTTTATAATCATAATGTCGTCGTGATCGATTTAGGTTCGGATTATTATATTCCTTCCGAATATATTTCATCAAAATCAGTTCGAATAACAACCTATCTAGCGCTATTAAACCTTAAGGAGGAGGTTGAGGCGAATAAAATAGAAAGTGAGATGATTGATAGGTTTGGTCCAATGCCAGATATCTTGATTGAAATGATTGAGATAGGAAAGCTTAGACTAGCGTGCCGGAAAGTTGGAATATCTATGTTAATTAAGCAGGGCAGTGAATTTTTTATAAAATTCTCGTCTGAAGATCATTTCTCAATGAGTGGCGGAGGGATGGCCATCATGGATAGCAACTTTAGCTTGATAGATAGTCAGTCCCTCATGATGGCAGCACCAAAAACATCTTCGCTGGCCGAAGAAATAAAGTCCGTTAAACTATTGGTTGAGGAGAAATTCGGGTTTTAAAAGGGTCTCCCCGCCATAAAATATAGGGCGGGGAGACCTTTTGATTGAGCCTAGTTTAAGCTTGATCCAAGGCCTATAAGAAATGTAAAGACCATTACGACCATTAGTACGCCGTGAGGTGCCATAACGTCTTCTTTCGGTTTTAGCAGTCTCAGTACTGAATCCCAAGGGTTTGATGGGTTGTAGTAAACCCTTATTAGGGCGCCGTCTTTTTCTAGAATTTCGTCCTTCATTGTTTGGAAGGAGTGATGTTTTTTTCTAGACGTTCTTCCGAAGAATAATTCTTGAGCGCTGAGCGGGTCTGTTTTAACTTCCTGACTGCTAAACCGATTGTTAAAATGCTTTACGTCGTTAACCCGATAGGTGTATTCGATTTCTATAATTTCAGTTTCTTTAGAGGTAAATACTAGCTCTGCAACGCGACCCATCACATGAGGCCATCGCTCTCTTTCATGCTCTTTTTTTATGATATAAAAGCTGGTTCCAGAGGTGATAGAAATTAATATGATGATCGGCACCTGGATGTACAGCATTTGGCTGTAGTCAAAATCTAAAAAACCCATCAAGGCTAGGCCAGATGCAATGTTGGCGCAAATAAGCAGTACCAGTGTTAACCAATATAATACGTTAAACATCTTAACCTCCTGTTTGAGATTCTTGAGATTCAGTTATTCTTACGAGATTGTTGGCCTTACTCTTCATGGATATACCAACAAACATTGTAAAATTAATGTTGCGTTCTTTTTCTCTGGCTGACACCGTATAGGTGTAGAGCCAGTCAGTAGGGTCATTTGGCGAAGATAGTCGACCTACTTCAAGTCCTTTAGAGATAAGGAGATCCGAGCCTTTAATTCTGACTCCATTTTTGATTAAAGTAATATTGCCAATTATTTTTTTAATCTCTTTTTTGGAAATAGTCTTCTTCATTATGTCTTCAATTAATCGGCAGGACAGGTATGCGCTGACAGAAATAATGGAGGCGTCGACATAGCTAACGCTTGAGTTGCTAATAAAGACACCGAACAAGGCCCCTAGTATGAAGATAACTTTCTCTTTGTTGTGCAGAATAAATTTCATCACCAGGTCTTTCTCCCATTAGTACGTAGTTAATTATTATACGCTATAATAATTAAAAGTCAATAAATACTCATATATAAAGTAACGCTTTCTGCCAATAATAACTTGACAAAGACCTATATTACAAGTATAATATTTAGTTAGCTGATTGGTACATATAATGCCGGCGGTTAAAGCTTGAGGAGGTTTTGGATTAAAGAGGTATGGATGAATTTAAAGAGTTATGACGACGCCCAGGCGGTCATTAAAAACAGTGTGTTGATCGACATAGAAGCTAGCAATATGGACTCTGGAGATTGCCTGGAGCTTGGCTGGTCTGTTGGCGGTAAAATCCCTACCTCTTACTTGCTTAAGTGGGATGACAGTTTTCTTGATAACTGGTCTGACATATCGGCAGGCGTTCATAAAATAACTAAAGAGGAGATGATTGATTCTGGTCATCGCCCTGAAAAAATAATCGAGTTGTTTGAGGCTGCTTCTGCAGGGCTTAAGATCTACTCTGACGCACCACTTTTTGACGAGGAATGGCTTAGAAACTTATACTCTCAGGCTAACATGCTTGACCAGTTTCGCTGCCGAGTGAATGCTATCGAACCTTTATGTGCAGCCTATCTAGCAAAAGGAATGGGTCAAGATTATTACGACAATGTTTTTTTACATAAGCCTGTCGGGGAAATTTTCGAATTATTAACTCGTGTTGCTCATGCAATGAGTGGCATGAAGGAATCAAAGCACCGAGCAAAAGATGATATTCAGGCAATCTTAAGTAACCTTCTTGAAATCGAGATAATAGGGTCTGAAGAGGCTGCAAATAATCGATGAGGTTCGACAATATCTCTCAGCTGCCTAAGAAACTTCAGGACCAGGCTAAAAAGAAGTTGGAAAAATCCGGCAAAAAGGTTGTCGGCCGGGCAAAGCATGAAAAGATTGAGGGTAGGAGTTACATACAGCATATTATGCACTTAGCCATTGAAGATCGGTGGCCGGGCGAAACTCTCGAGGATTACCGGGCCGTATCTGGTCGAAAGTTTGAAATTGATTTTGCCTTTGCTCAAGAAAAGCTTGCTATCGAGGTGGATGGCTGGATGTATCACGGCAAGTTTAAGGCCGATTTCCAAAGGGATCGGTTAAAAGATCGGATGCTGACGATGGAAGGCTGGACTGTTCTTCGGTTTTTTTATGCTGAGATTACCACCCAAATGCAGGAGGTGGTTATTCCTGATATTGAGCACTGCCTTGCTCTCGCACGTAGCCGGTAAGACTAATTTTTAGCATAAAGCCTTAAACCCACATGAAGGGTGATTCTGTCAGCCCTTTCGCCGGTACTTTTTTTATTCACCTCGTTTGTTTTATGAACAAAGCAGGGATTCATGTTGTTAACCAATACGCCCGCTCGATTGCTGGGGTAAATTGTCTCGATGTCGATAATGTCATTTCTATCATGACTTAAAGGCCTTTTGCCAGTCAAAAGTTCCCCGCCCCATTCTTTTTTCCACTCGCTCTCATTATTGAAGTAAATCAAGAAAAATAACTCAGATATTTTAGCTCGACCGTTACCATCGGTGTAGTAAGAAAAGGTATCAGCCCCGTCCCAGTGCCAGCTTAAATTTTCAGCGCCATTCCAGCAATCTAAGAATGAAACGTCCACCTCGTAAAAATGATTCACCTCGCTCATTACTCTCGGATCTTTTGCAAGCCGCTGCAGGATTTGCAAATACTCAACAGGCGGCTTTAAAGATATTTTTGTCTCCTTGTCACGCCCATTCCAGGGTGTTTCAGCTTTTAGCTCGCTCGTGCCTATGGTTAGCCAATTTTCCCTGTCTAACAGGTGTTTAAGCGCGTCGTGGTACGGTCTAGGCAGTAAGAACTGAGAAAACCCGTCGGTAAAGAGTTTGTTTGCATCTACTGAGATCAATTTGTCGCCATTTTTTTATCCATAAATTGTAGTATATATCAATTTATTGAAATAATATAAACTAAATTAACTATTTATGTTGCGCCGCAGCAAAATAATGGTTATGCTACTTTTAATTAATAAATAAAAAGGAAACAAACATGAAACCACAACCATTCGATCTAGCGATTATGCCGGCCTTTATTTTTGCGGGTAAATTATCTGAATTAAACAAGTCTATTGTTGCGAAAGAAGCGACGATTCAAGAAGATCTTAGCTTCACCGCCGTTGGGCTGATGGTTGATCAGATAAAGTCAGCTCAATCCGTTAAAAGCCCGGAGGACTTAAAGGCCTTTTTGGCGGTTCAGGAAGGCATCAGTAAAGAGTTGTCGGATAATGCAGTCAAGCAAGTTGAGGAAGCTGCTCATCGAACAGCTGCCTACTTCGATCAGGTAAAGGAGTTGTTTGATTCAGCCAATCTATTTGGGTTGGCCACGTTTGATTCTGGTAAGTCGACAAAAAACTAGACCAAAGCATTAAACTATCTTTAAAAGCCAAACCATCGCTCTGGTGAGCGATGGTTTGCTTCGCTTATTAACCGATGGTAAAGCTAGAATAGGCTGAAAAAATCAATGCGATAAAAGTTAAGGCAGCGACGAATAAAAGTTTTTTATTCGATTTGTTTTTCATAATTCTTATTAAGAAATCAATATTTACGGGTTACTCTGGAATAACGGACTCAGTGAATGAATACTGGTGGTCCAGACTCCCTATGCCTAGCGATCCATAGCTATTGTATCCTGTCCCTAAAATACTTCCTGACGGGGTTTCTACTAGTATTCCGTTTGAACTTACCTGCGCTGATCTGGCGCTGACCCCTGTATTTTCAAATACCAATCTAAAGGCATTGTTGCCGAGGCCGAGTTGGCCATAATGATTATAGCCGGATGACCAAAACTCATTTGCGGCATTAATGTAGTGCGAAGAGCTTCCGGTTGCAAAAACTTTTGAGACGCTGGTGATGCCAGTATCAACAAAAGATTTTTGTTCGTCTTGATGGCCTAAGCCTAGCTGACCAATATTATTGTAGCCGGCAACCCATAATGAGCTATCATTTTTTATCAATAAACAGTGATAACTTCCGCAGGCTATGTCGGCCACCGAGGTTGTAGCCGATTGATTAAATTCATCTACATTACTTAGAGTACCTAGACCCAGCTGGCCGTGGTTATTCAAGCCTGTTCCCCAAATAGTGCCGTCATTTTTTAATACGACCCTAAAAGAGTCAAACCCAGCCACCTTTTTTACGTCGTTCATCCCTGTGCTCTGAAGGGTTGATCGATTAATTTCGTCGCCGAGACCTAATTGGCCTTTGTCACTTCTCCCAGTCGTCCAAAGCGTGCCGTCATTTTTAACAACGCTTAGACTGTAGTATGTTCCGTAGAGGTCTTTTGCATCTGTTATTCCTAGGTCAGTAAATGTAGGTCTCCCATCATTATCGCCTACGCCGAGCTGACCAAATTGATTAAGTCCAGCCACCCATAAAGTTCCATCCGTCTTAATAACGGCTGTTGATAGTCCGTAGCAAAGCGCTTTACTGATATCTGTTGCGACCTGTTTCCAAGAGGAAGAGCTTGTCGTGGTCCCGTCACCGAACTGGCCCTGGCTATTATTTCCTGTGGCCCATAATGTATTGTCGCCCTTCAAGTAAAACGAGTGGAATCCAGCGCTACACTCGGTCAGTCCGATAGCTGAAGAGACGGTTGCAGCCGATTCTGATACCGGTGCAATGCGCTGCTGAAAAACAAAATCGGCCGAGGCGGCGAAGGATGCCGACGCAATGGCTAGGGCGGTTACTATTTTTAGTTTAAGCATAACGTTCTCTATAGAGTTTCTTTTTCAAAAACTTAAAGCAAATCAAGTTAAATGTCAATAATAAATCATATATTAATTAGGCTAAGGGTTAAGGCCAGAATCCTCTAGTTTCCGCTGCTGACGCCTGATTTTTTTGCTCGCCAATGAAAAGTCTTTTTTATCCGTTTCTTTCATTTTTGCGAGGCCGGTGTGAGTAACTTCGAACTTAATGTATTTTGGGTCCAGCTTATCTTTCCAGCCAAAATCAGTTTTTGACCCTCTAAGGGTATAGGTTTTGTCGCTCTTACTGCTAATGTCCTTACTCTTTTCTGTTGGGCGTAAGACCTTAATCTGAACTTCGTCGTAATTGGTTTTTTTAATCTCGGCCAGCACTAAGTTCCCCGGTTCAGGTGACATATCAGACATTAACAATGAATACTGAAGCTCTTGGTTTGAGGCGATCTCAATCTCCTTCAACAAGGTGGAAAAAACAGAACTAATGCGAGGAACCCGAGGTGAAGAGCGAGAGTAGTGAGCAACAATCCCCATGGCCTCGTCTTTACTAACGGGCTTGACCTCTCCTGTATTAATACCTGATAAGGAGAGTGAGTAGAATTTAGACTTTTCACCTATGTTGTCAACCATCCACTCAGCATTGGTGGTCCCAGCCAAAACAAGCTGTGTTCCGCAGCCATTATCCTTTAATGCCCAGATATATCGATCATGCTTTTGAGACGATTCTAACAATTCTTCCTTATCATTAATATGAAGGTCATCCTGGTAGTGAGTAAAGACCTTGACCTCATCATTTAAGTTTTTCTGACTTTCTTTTTCCGCGATATCAACCAACTGTTGATAAACATTTTTAGATTCAGGCATTTTGATTCTCCATTATTTAATTGTTTTTCTGGATGCCTACAGGGAGGGTGTGTTATCACTTTCTGAAGGTCGCTTCTTGCCGCTATTAATATCTTTTCGAACCTCTGCAATATCGCCACTCATTTGATCTTCATTTAAGCTAATATCTCTGGGTACACCGTCTTTAGTGGCTATTTGGAATACGTTGCCTTTTAGTTCAGCTGATCGTAGGGCAAACAGCTTTGCCATATAGGTTGCATGATTAAGGCAGTGTTGTGACAGTTCATTGTCATGAATGCCATCATATATTTCGAGCTTTTTAATGGTTTCTTCAAGTCTGTTGGTGTAATTTCTAGAAGCTCTTTCACAAGCGTCAACGCCTTCAACGGTCTTAATAAGGTTAACGTGATTAAGTAATCGTCTGCCAAAAGTCTTTAGCCGTTGCTCCCTAGCTTCTTCTGGAAGTTTGATCAGTCTATCTGGGAGTGCCGCAATTCTTTCATCGTGCTTTGTTGTATCGCCGACATCAAAGAAGTTGTACATCATTTTGCCTATGCCCATCTGCTTTTCCTTACTATTTTAATTGTTGTTTTAGACATTATAGCAAATATTTAATAATAGGTAAAATAAGAGTAGGGATCTATCACCTTCTTTGTTGGCAGGCTAACCTAAAATCAAGGTTATAGGTCAGCCTGCTTTAATCTACCTTTGACTTATTACTTCAGTGACTTAATGGCGCCTTCCATCTCGGATATTTTCTTAACCAATTCTGAAAGGGCTGGGTCTGCTTTATTTGTTTCTTTTTTGAGTTCTTTTATCGCTAACTGAGCGCCGGCGAGCTCTTTCCTGAGTAAGGCAGACTCCTTGTTTGATTCGCTGAGCAGCCCTTTCTCTTTTTCCATTGAGATTTCAACCTGATGTAAGCTAAAAACTCCCTTTTCGATGGTTGTTTTTTGACGTTCAGAGAGATTGTTTAAAGTCAGTATCGCCTGATCCTTTTCTTTTACTAACTGCAGCGCTTCTTTTAACTGTTTTTTTAGACTGTCGTTTTGCTCTGACTTTACATCTATTTGGGACTTCAACCCTTCTATGACAAGTCCATGTTTTATCTTCAGGTCTTGGTTTTCTTTCTCGACAGCGTCCACTTCGTACCCTGCTTTTGCGAGCCTTATTTGGATGTTTTTATTGTCGCTTTCAACTTCTTTATAACTCTGCTCAATCTCTCCGACTTGCTGCTGAACCATTTCACTAAATTCATTTGTGTTTTTTAGCTCACTGTTAACGCCGTCTAGCTCATCAGTTAGTCGGTTGTTTTTATGCTCAGCGTCATCAAGCAGGTGTTGGGCCGCAATCTCATGAAATTCCATCGCATCATCATGAGCTTTCTCCATCTCCGTCAGCTTGTCTTTAAGAGTGATTATCTCTAATTGAAACTGTTCAACTTCCTGGATATGGGAGGTCTTGGCGTTATTGATGGCTTGATCCCACATACTGTCGATAATTTCAAACAACTCTTTGGGGATTTTTTCTCTGTTTTGATAGTGGAGCATTTTATTGGAGGTTTCTACCCACCAGTCAGCCAGCGTTTCTTGAATGACTTTTTGTCCGCCCTTGCCATCCAACTCCTCACGAATAAGGGCGATAGTCGGCTTAACCCCACTTTCAAAAAGTTTGGTCGCCGCTTCGCGTGTTTTTTCTCGTGTATTCAATAGGGTTGTCAATGTCGCCTCCTTTTTGATTATATTAGCATGCAGACCGCCACAAAGAGAACTTATAAAGGGGTTGTAATAGCTAATAATTATTGACTTATTATTCATTTTTTGTTATAATACAGTCTGGATTTAACGATGTTTAATTGATTTTTATGATCATTTTTTTAGACTTTAAAGGTGTAAGTAAAGTATCGATATACAAGGTGTTCAAGCTCAAGGCATGAGGTAATACCTCCTTGATATAAGCACCTAATATCTTTATTGTAGATATAATTATTGACAAAATAACTATTTACTTCTATTATTATATCGTTAAATTAATAAAGATTAATAAACCTAGACCATTTTGCCGGAAGATCCGGCTAATACATTTATAAGGAAAATATATGTCAATACTCATCATCTGTGTCATCATGTTTGTTGGAGGCCTTATTCTTTTTAAGAAGCCTGCTTCAAAAAACAATACCCTTAACAAGGTGGCTCCCCCCGTGCTTGTAGCATCTTCTGTTCTTGGATTTTTATCGCTATCCTTTGTTGTTATTGATGGTAATAAGGTAGGCCTTATGGATCGGATTTACACCGGATCAGACCTTCCTGCTGGAAGAATTATTGCGCTGGACGGCCAAAAAGGCCCTCAAGCCAACATCTTAGGCCCTGGATTTCACTTAAAGCCTTTTGTTAAGGTTTTTTACCACGTTAAAGAGGCGCCGGTACTTGAAGTCCCTGAAGGGTCTTACGGTTTAATTATTGCGAAGGATGGCCAGGCTTTACCAGAAGGTCAGTTTTTAGCTTCCCCTTGGAAAAAAGGATCTGAATCTAACATGCTTGACGCTTCGTTTTTCCTTAAAAACGGTGGTGAAAAAGGTGTTCAGTTTGACGTTCTTAAGCCAGGTAAGTACCGAATTAACCTGACTCAGTTTCAAGTAAAGGTGATGAAGGCAACGGATGTTCCTACAGGTACTGTTGCAGTCATTCGTAGTAACATCAAGACAGCCGCTGGTGAATGTCCAAACTCTGCTGCAACCAAAAGTCGAGGCGAAAAAGGTGTTGCCCTTCCATTAGTACCTAAAGGTTGTGTGGGTGTATGGGAAGAGCCTTTACCGCCAGGTCGCTACTACCTTAACGGTAAGGCGTATGTTCACACTATTATCCCTACAAGACTTCAAACTTGGGTATATAAAGGTGGCTATACTGCTCGAAAAATCAATTTAACCGTTGGTAACGATGGAAAAATCACGCAAAAAGAGACTGAAGAAGTGATTCCAGTTCCTGAAAATGCCGCTGACAAGGCGATTAATGTAAGGGTTGAAGGCTGGACCATTCCTGTTGAGATGCGTGTTGTTATTTCTGTTGATCCAGCTAATGCAGCGAAAGTCGTGGCTTCTGTTGGTAGCTTAACTAAGGTTGAAGACAATATTGTTACGCCGGCTATTCGAGACATTCTAAGAACATTAGGGGGTCAAAAAGGCAGAAAGGTTCTTGATTTTGTTGAAAGCAGAGACATTATTGTGAAGGATGTTCAAGAGTCCATCATAATTCAAGCCATGAAGGCCGGTGTCACCGTTCAAGAAGTTAGAATGGGCGAGCCAGCCATTCCACCTGAATTGATGGTAGCGACGTTAAGAGAGCAGCTTGCAGTTCAGCTTGAGTCAACCTATAAGAAAGAGCAAAGCGCACAAAAAGAGCGTATCAAGGTTGAAAAAGAGCGTGCAACAGCTGATCAGCAGGGTGAGCTTGTTAAGGCTGAAATCAACAAGAAGGCGGCTGAATTCACCAAAGAAAAGTTAAGATTGTTAGGTGAAGGTGAGAAACTTAGGTTGATGGAGATCGCTAAAGGTCAAAAAGCTCAAGCTAATGTTTTAGGTAAGAAAGCAGCGCTCGAACTAACAGCCTTAAAGATGACGCTTGAAGCGGCTACGAAAAATGAGAAAATCGTTAAAGTGCCACACGTTCAGGTTGGATCAGGTTCTGGTGGTGCCGGTGGTAGCTTAGAAGGTGCGGCGGCGATACTGGGAGCCTCAAACGTTGTTAATTCCATTAAAGGCATTAGCGGCAAGGCTTACAAGTAATGATGGAAACCACTGACTGGTTAATGATAACTTCTGTGACAACGGCCATCGGGTCGTTGGCCACAGCGGTGGGCATTATCTTCGCTGGCTGGCAGATTTATCTGTCGAAGGCGATTGCTCAGGCCGACTTTGAAGACCATATGCATCAGCAGTATCGTGCGATTGCTAAAGATCTGCCGGTGGATGTATTGATAGGCTTGCCAGTCCCTAACCTTTCTGAGAATATTGTTAGGGAGCTGATCTTCAACTGGATAGATTTAAGTGAGGAGATGGCTTATTTACGCTCTAAAAAGCGTATCTCAAAAGAAACTTGGCTATGCTGGTCATCGGGTATAAAATCCCACCTTAATAAGCCGGCTTTCAAAACGGTTTTTAATGAAGTGAAGGAGCAGGGTGACTTTACCTATCTTGAGCGACTCATCGACAGTGATTTTTGTGAAGACCCCCTTAACTGGTGACTTATGAGTAAGCAAGCAGAAACGAATAATCTTGCGCACGCTGTCAGATGGGTAACAAAAGAAAGTACTGAAGGATTAAAACTTGCCCATTCTCGTTGGCACTGGACCTCCGGAGACTCTATGACCGCTTGCAACCGAGTTGTCAGTGAAAGATCGGATATATCTTTTTTCCCAGAGACGAGCAATCAATCTGAGAAGGTAGACTGCAAACAATGCAGGCGTAAGCTTGATTTGTAGCTAGTAACTAAACTGAAATAGCAGCTTCGGCTGCTATTTTTTTACATAAGAAAAAAAATGGAAGAAGAAAAATTTAAAAAATGGCTTAAAAAAGAAAAGTCAATTACCTCCCCCTAAAGGAGGAGGCTTGAATAGTGAGATTCGAGATAGGCTCTTCGGAGCTGAATAAGTGATTAGACTGAGTGCCTGAAAGGGGTGCTACGTTGCTTAAGTGATAATACCAGTGGATGCCTCCCTAGTCTGCTGCTCTATTGTCCAGTATTAAAAGAGTTCAACGACTCGGTGTGCTGGATCTAAAAAGCTTTTGCAACATTGTCGAAGGGAATCTACCCTGGGAAGGGGTTAGCTAATGGTTAGCTAATATTATCCATCTTAACGAAAGGG
>Ga0105358_10000535_pt1 | contig 19032 bp, 17 predicted proteins | sample GOMGulsemesocosm_5_FD_83509 | JGI IMG/M metagenome (GOLD analysis project Ga0105358, IMG submission 83509) | Methane-oxidizing microbial communities from mesocosms in the Gulf of Mexico - GOM15C Gulf of Mexico | ecosystem: Environmental > Aquatic > Marine > Cold seeps | place: Gulf of Mexico... | reverse complement strand
GTTTTCCAGCTAACTTCTTAGACGTAGGTGGTGGTGCTACGGCTGAACGTGTGGCTGAGGCATTCAAACTTATTTTGTCTGATGATAAAGTAAAAGTTGTTTTAGTGAATATTTTTGGCGGTATCGTTCGTTGTAATTTAATTGCAGAAGGCATTATTGAAGCGGTTAAGGAAGTGGGCGTTAGCGTACCTGTAGTGGTTCGTTTAGAAGGGACCAATGCCGATCAAGGGCGTCAGCTGTTGAAAGAGTCTGGTTTAGATATTATTGCCGCTGATGATTTAACCTTGGCTGCTAAAGCCGCTGTTAAAGCAGCATCTTAATTTAGGGGTACACAATGAGTATTTTAATTAATAAAGACACAAAAGTAATTTGCCAAGGCTTTACTGGCAAACAAGGAACGTTCCATTCTGAGCAAGCGCTTGCTTATGGAACAAAGGTTGTTGGTGGTGTAACCCCAGGCCGTGGCGGAGAAAAACACTTAGACCTACCCGTTTTCAATACGGTTGCCGATGCAGTTAAGGAAACTGGTGCGGAAGCAACTATGATTTACGTGCCGCCTCCGTTCGCTGCCGATGCTATTTTAGAAGCGGCTGCTGCGGGTATTGAAGTGATTGTTTGTATCACTGAAGGTATTCCTGTTTTGGATATGCTAAAAGTGAAAGCATCACTTGAGCAATACGAAAATACCGTTTTAATTGGCCCTAACTGCCCAGGTGTTATCACACCGGGTGAGTGTAAAATTGGCATTATGCCTGGCTTTATTCACCAAGCGGGTAGCATTGGTGTGGTATCACGTTCAGGCACTTTAACCTATGAAGCTGTTCACCAAACAACGACAGCTGGCTTAGGGCAGAGTACTTGTGTAGGTATCGGTGGTGATCCAATCCATGGTATGAACTTTATTGACGTGATTTCTCGTTTCGAAGCAGATGAAAATACTAAGGGTATTATCATGGTGGGTGAAATTGGTGGAACAGCTGAAGAAGAAGCGGCTGAGTATATTAAAAACAATGTGACTAAACCAGTTGTTGGTTACATCGCAGGTGTTACTGCACCTCCGGGCAAACGTATGGGTCATGCCGGTGCGATTGTTTCAGGTGGTCAAGGTACAGCCGAAGCTAAATTTTCAGCATTAGAAGCAGCGGGCGTGCATATTGTCAAATCACCTACTGAAATGGGTGCAAAAATGAAGGAAATTTTAGGCTAATTTAGCGTTAAAATTTAAAGTAGTATGAAAAGGGCTGTAAACTATACAGCCCTTTTTTATGCTTGTGATTAATCAGTAAGTAAGCCGTTATGAAAATAGCCTTAGTACAATTTAACCCTGTTGTTGGTGATTTAATTGGTAATGCCGATCGAATCATCGAATTCTGTCACCAAGCAATGAGCCAGCAAGCGCTTGCGATCGTCTTTCCTGAGTTAGCTATTACAGGCTATCCACCAGAAGACTTATTACTGCGTGATGACTTTATAAACGGTGTTGAAAAGCAGCTTGAACGGATTTCATCGGCGTGTCCCTTGTTAACAATCATCATTGGTTACCCAGAAAAAGGCGAGGGCTTATTATTTAACAGTGTTGCTGTTGTGCAGGCGGGTGAGTTAATTGCAAATTACCGAAAACAACAATTGCCTAATTATGGTGTGTTTGACGAAAAGCGCTATTTTCAGGCTGGGAGGCAAGCGCGTACATTTAAGTTAGGTTCTGAGGTGCTTGGACTTAGTATTTGTGAAGATATTTGGACGCCGAGAGTCTGTGAGCAGCTACAACAGTCTGGCGCATCGCTGATCATAAATTTGAATGCTTCTCCTTTTGAGATTAACAAGGCAGATAAGCGCGAAAATACGGTGCATGCCCGCGTGAAAGAAACAGGTCTGCCCATTATTTATGTTAATCAAGTAGGTGGGCAAGATGAGCTGGTTTTTGATGGCAGTTCTTTTGTAATGAACGCTTCAGGGAGCGTCGTGCAGCGTATACCGGCATTTGTTGAGTCGATCGATTATGTGGACCTTGATAAACTGCGCGACTTAAAAGTTGATAATGGTTTGGAGAAAGGCTTACCGGAACTTGAGTCTATTTATCAAGCGTTGGTGCTGGGTGTTCGAGATTACGTGACAAAAAATGGTTTTAAAGGTGCAGTGTTAGGGCTATCTGGTGGCATAGATTCAGCGTTAGTATTGGCCATTGCTGCGGATGCCTTGGGTGGAGACTGTGTTGAAGTGGTATTAATGCCATCAAAATATACCGCGGATATGAGCAATGAGGACGCTATAAAACAAGCAGAAGCTTTGGGTGTTAAACACCAAGCTATTTCTATTGAACCCGCTGTTAGCGCTTTTTCATCAATGTTGGAAAATACTTTTGAAGGGTTAGCCGCTGACGTGACAGAAGAAAACATTCAAGCGCGAAGCCGAGGTGTTTTGTTGATGGCGATTTCAAATAAGAAAAGAAAAATACTCCTCACGACAGGTAATAAAAGTGAAATGAGTGTGGGTTACGCAACGCTGTATGGGGACATGGCCGGTGGCTTTGCACCTATCAAGGATGTGCCGAAAATGATGGTATATGCCTTGGCTAGATATCGTAACGAGCTGTCGCCCGTAATACCTGAAAGGGTGATTGAGCGACCACCGTCAGCAGAGCTAGCGCCTGATCAAAAAGACGAAGACAGTCTGCCGTCTTATCCTGTACTAGACGATATTCTTGAGCGTTATATTGAATTAGACCAATCAAGGCATCAGATATTAGAAGTAGGCTATGAGCAAGCGATTGTAGATAGAGTGCTGAGGCTCGTCGAGCAAAATGAATATAAGCGCCGTCAAGCGCCCCCAGGCGTTAAAATTACATCACGTGCATTTGGTCGGGAACGTAGGTTCCCGATGACATCAGGTTTTAATAAAGTTCTATTTTCTGACGACTAATTAACTTATTCGTCGAGCTCCAGAAAATCCCAGATTTTTTCAGAGGTTGTTTTTTCATGTGCATATTTGGGGTTATCCAAAGGCGGCATACCATTTGGGTAGTTCAGGTCATAAATACGTTGGGCATCTGCAGCTAAATCGTTCATATTGATTTGTTGGTATGCATCAACCATCAATACTAATGCGCGAGGAACGGCCGTAGTGTTTTGGTATTGCTCGATAATATGTTTAGCACGGTTAATTGCTGCAACATATGCTTTGCGCTTCATATAATAATTAGCAACATTTAAGTCATGTAATGCAAGGTTCGATTTTAGCGCAACAATACGTTGTTTGGAATCTGCAGCATATTGGCTATCAGGGAATCGCCTAATAAGTGTTGCAAAGTCATCTAACGATTCAATCGCTGCGCCAGGGTCACGTTGAGACTTGTCGGTAGGTAGGTAACGTTCTAAAAACCCAATCCCTCGATTGAAATTAATTAAGCCTTTAAGGTAATAAATGTAATCTACATTCTTATGTCGAGGGTGAATACGAATAAAACGATTAGCCGTTGCAATGGCTGATTCCGGCTCATCATTTTTGTAATAGGCAAAGGCTAGGTCAATTTGTGCTTGTTGGGCATATTGACCAAAGGGGTAACGAGACTCTAGGCTTTCGTACAATTCAATGGCGTCAATGTAGTTTTCATCATCTAAAGAAGCTTTAGCCTCGTTGTAAAAGTCAGCTGCGGACCAATTTGCCGTTTCATCAGGAGCATCGATAGGTGTAACAAGGTCCATGACAGAGCAGGCACCTAAGGAAGAGAACATAAGAATAAGTAAAGCTTTTTTGATTGATAGACGATTAATTAGAGTCATGAGTTAAATAACAGGTTATGAGATGTTAAACGGTTATAATGCCGCAGCACATCAATTATTACAATGCTATTGGCTTGAAAACTGAACAACAAATAGAATTAATTATTCCTCCTGAAATGGCAGGGCTTAGGCTCGATCAGTCGTTGGCTGAATTATGCCCAGAATATTCTCGCAGCCGCTTGAAAAACTGGGTTAATAGCGGCAACATACTGATTAATAATAAAACACTACGACCCCGTGATAAGGTTAATGGCGGTGAGGCCGTCATTATTAACCCAATCGCTGATACGTCATTAAATATTAAAGCGGAGCCGATTGAGCTTAATATTGTTTACCAAGATGAGTCGATGCTGGTGGTGAATAAACCGGCTGGTTTAGTCGTGCACCCTGCAGCGGGTAACTGGGATGGCACATTGCAAAATGCATTACTACACCATGATCCTGACCTAGAAGGCTTACCACGAGCAGGACTAGTTCACCGAATTGATAAAGAAACCAGTGGCTTACTGATGGTAGCGCGTACCCTAACTGCACATAAAACATTGGTTGATCAATTGCAGGCGCGTGCGTTTGAACGGGAATATTTGACAGTGGTTAGGGGTTATATGACCGCTGGCGGGACAGTCGATGCGCCGTTAGCGCGACACCCTACTGATCGCAAGAAATACGCAGTTAGAATGGGCGGTAAGGAAGCTATAACGCACTATCGAGTACAGCGGCGTTTTGCAAAGCACACTTTATTAAAAGTTAATCTCGAAACGGGTCGTACGCATCAAATCAGGGTTCATATGAGTCATATAAACCATGCTATTGTCGGTGATCAAGTCTATGGTGGCCGCTTCAAACCCATTGCGAATGCGAGTGAGTTATTGAGTGAAACCTTACGTGCTTTTAAACGTCAAGCACTGCACGCAGCTAGGTTGGGTGTTGTCCACCCGATAACAGGTGAAGAGATTTGTTGGGAATGTGAGATGCCTGCTGATATGGCGAATTTGGTTGAGGTATTGGCGCAAGAGACGCCTGTCAAATAGTCATTAAAAATGAATTTTATTACGCCGGATTGGCCTTCACCAATACAAGTAAAGGCGTTAACAACGTGTCGTGATGGAGGGGTTAGTCAAGGCGCCTTTTCGAGTTTAAATTTGGCAAACCATGTGGGTGATAACGAACAGACGGTTGCTAAAAACAGATCCGCATTGAGTGATGAGCTTAACTTGCCAGTTGATCCTATTTGGTTGGAGCAAGTTCATGGCACAAAGGTTATAGAGCTAGAGCTACTTAAAGGTGCTCACCTTGTTCAAGCGGATGCCTCAATAGCTAGAAGTAACGAACTTGTTTGTGCTGTTATGACAGCAGATTGCTTGCCCGTTTTATTGTGTAAAGAGGATGGCTCAGCAGTTGCAGCAGTACACGCAGGTTGGCGTGGCTTATTAGCAGGTGTTATAGAAAACACGGTTGTTCAATTAACTCAGCCAGAAAAACTAATGGCTTGGTTAGGCCCAGCTATCGGCCCTGGTTGTTTTGAAGTGGGTGGAGAAGTAAAAGACGTTTTTGTAAATAAACACTTGGTGATGGGGCAGGGCTTCCGGCAACTTGATAGTACCCATTACCTTGCTGATTTATATGCATTAGCGAGAATGACCTTATTGCAATGTGGCGTAAAAAGAATTTATGGTGGTGAACATTGCACGTATAATCAACCCGACCAATTTTATTCTTATCGGCGTAAGCCGGTAACGGGTCGAATGGCATCGTTAATTTGGCTGCAACCCTAATTTATCACTCATGACAGTACTCACTTGGATCATCTTGTTTACCTTATTCGGCGGTGTGCTGAGCGTGCTGGGTGCGTCACTGGTTCTTTACCTACCAAAAAGAATTATTAGCAAAGCACTACCTTTTAGTGTGAGCTTCGCCACGGGTGCTTTATTGAGTGTGTCCTTTGTTGGTTTGATTCCGCATGCGTTGGAAGAAGTGGGTCATGAGAACTTCCATACCTTGTCCATAACTATTCTGGCTGGGCTAATGTTCTTTTTTGCGTTGGAAAAAATGGTGTTGTGGCGGCACTGTCATCATGATGATTGTGAGACACATGTCGATGTTCATGCGCATAGTCATAAATCAGCGGGCACGTTAATTCTCGTTGGTGACAGCGTCCACAACTTTGTAGACGGTGTACTTATCGCTGCAGCATTTTTAACAGATGTCCACCTAGGTGTGGTTACAGCATTAGCGGTAACGACGCATGAAATCCCACAAGAAATAGGCGATTTCGCGATTTTGTTGCAAAGTGGTTTTACGCGGAAAAAAGCCATTCTCTATAATGTTATTTCAAGTTTTGCGACTCTAGTGGGTGGCTTGCTAGCGTATTTTTGGTTAGCTGATTTTGAGCACATCTTGCCTTATGTGTTGGCATTTGCAGCGGCTAGTTTTATTTATATTGCGGTGGCAGACTTAATTCCAAATTTGCATAAACGGGTAAATCCTGCAGCGGCAGTTGAACAGATTTTACTAATGTTTGCTGGTATTGGCTTAATCGGATGGCTGCACAGCTTCATCCACTAAACACTAAGCTGTCGCCCCTAGTGGCTTGAAAAGTAGCACTTTAACCCCCATTAAGTAGGTATCAAATAAACTTAATGAGGATTGAAATATGCGAATGGATAAACTGACCAGCCAGTTTCAAGTAGCGCTTTCTGACGCGCAAAGTTTAGCACTGGGCAAGGATCATCAATTTATAGAACCCGCGCATTTGCTGGTTGCTATGCTCGACCAGCAAGGGGCTAATGTACGTCATTTGCTGCAATTAGCCGGCGTTAATGTGAATCAATTGCGCTCAACCTTAGGTGAAACGGTTGACCGTATAGCAACTGTTGAAGGGGCTGCGGGTGACGTGCAAATGTCTAATGATTTGGGTCGCCTTCTTAATATTACCGATCAGCTCGCCCAAAAGCGTAAAGATGCCTATATTTCAAGTGAGTTGTTCGTTCTAGCAGCACTTGAAGATAAAGGGCAAGCAGGAAAGGCGTTGCAAGAAGCGGGTACGACTAAAAGCGTATTAGAAAAGGCGATAGATGACATACGTGGTGGTGAAGCAGTCAACGACCAAAATGCTGAGGAAAACCGTCAGGCTTTAGAGAAATACAGCATCGACTTAACTGAGCGTGCAGAACAGGGAAAGCTCGATCCTGTGATTGGTCGTGACGAAGAAATTCGTCGTACCATTCAAGTCTTACAACGCCGTACAAAAAATAACCCTGTGCTGATTGGTGAGCCGGGCGTGGGTAAAACGGCCATTGTTGAAGGCTTAGCGCAACGTATTGTTAATGGTGAAGTACCAGAAAATTTAAAGTCAAAACGTTTGTTGTCACTCGATATGGCTGCACTTATTGCGGGTGCGAAATTCCGTGGTGAATTTGAAGAGCGCTTAAAAGCAGTGCTGAATGATGTGTCAAAGCAAGAAGGTCAAGTAATCTTGTTTATTGATGAATTGCACACCATGGTGGGTGCAGGTAAGGGTGAGGGCGCGATGGACGCAGGCAATATGCTCAAGCCGGCCTTAGCACGAGGTGACTTACATTGTGTAGGTGCCACGACCTTAGATGAATATCGTCAATATATTGAAAAAGATGCGGCACTTGAACGACGCTTTCAAAAAGTGTTGGTCGATGAGCCAAGTGTTGAAGATACGATTGCTATTTTACGTGGCCTAAAAGAACGTTATGAAGTGCATCACAGCGTAGATATTACAGATCCAGCGATTGTCTCGGCGGCAGTGTTATCTCATCGCTATATTACAGATCGACAACTTCCCGATAAGGCGATTGATTTAATTGATGAATCGGCAAGTCGTATTCGCATGGAAATGGACTCAAAGCCTGAGTCAATGGATAGGTTGGAGCGGCGTTTAATTCAGTTAAAAATAGAGCGCGAAGCACTAAAAAAAGAAACTGATGAAGCCTCAGTAAAACGCTTGCAGTTACTTGAAACAGAAATTGATGAGCTAGAAAAAGAGTATGCCGATTTAGAAGAGGTATGGAAATCTGAAAAGGCAGCTATGCAAGGTAGTGCACAGCATAAAGAAGAATTGGAGCGTGTAAAACTAGAAATGGAAACAGCGCGACGTGCGGGTGATTTAACACGCATGTCCGAGTTGCAATACGGTGAAATCCCACGTTTAGAAAAGGCTATTCAGGATGCAGAAGAAGGTGACGATGAACAACATTTTACCTTACTAAGGAATAAGGTCACTGAAGAAGAAATTGCAGAAGTGGTCTCCAAGTGGACAGGAATCCCTGTTTCTAAAATGCTTGAAGGCGAACGTGAAAAATTACTGCAAATGGAATCTAACTTAGGCAACCGTGTGGTTGGACAAGAAGAAGCCGTAAAGGCGGTGAGTGATGCGATACGTCGTTCACGTGCAGGCTTGTCAGATCCCAACCGTCCCAATGGTTCATTCTTATTCTTGGGTCCAACAGGTGTTGGTAAAACCGAGTTGTGCAAAGCGTTAGCTGAGTTCCTGTTTGATACTGAAGAAGCGATTGTACGGATTGATATGTCTGAGTTTATGGAAAAACACTCAGTCGCTAGGTTGATTGGCGCACCTCCAGGTTATGTGGGATATGAAGAAGGTGGTTATTTAACGGAAGCTATCCGGCGCAGGCCCTCCAGCGTTATATTGATGGATGAAGTCGAAAAAGCACACCCCGATGTGTTTAATATTTTATTACAAGTGTTGGATGATGGTCGTTTAACGGATGGGCAAGGTCGAACTGTTGACTTCCGAAACACAGTCATCGTAATGACATCGAATTTAGGCTCAGACCGTATTCAAGAGCTTGCGGGTGAATCCAATTATGATGAAATGAAAAATGCTGTAATGGAGGTTGTGGGTAGCCATTTTCGTCCAGAGTTTATTAACCGTATTGATGAGTCTGTGGTATTTCACCCGTTGGGGCGCTCACAAATTAGAGCGATAACAACAATCCAAGTGGATATTTTACGCCAGCGTTTGCAAGAAAGAGACATAGAGTTAAATGTATCAGAAGCTGCACTAGATAAATTAGGTGAAGCGGGTTTCGACCCCGTTTATGGTGCTAGACCGTTAAAACGTGCGATACAACAACGTCTAGAAAATGCATTGGCACAAGATTTACTGGCAGGAAAATTTGCGCCTGGCGATGTAATTAATATTGAGCTGGTTGATGACGTGCTAGTGTTTAATAAAGGATAAGGTTTATTTTGTTTAGTCGTTAGTGATCACTAAACCAAATGTCACCAAACCAAGCCTGCGTGGCGGCACCTGTTTGATCGGTGTCCGTCATGACGGCAATGGCTTCTATGGTTGAAACGTTTTTGCCAAATATATTGTGGATATCGCTGAGGATATTTCTGCTTTCTGTTTGCCACTGATTCGTATATTTCTTGCCTGATTGAATAGCAAACATGTGTGCGTTTTGAGTGTATGGGTTTGGCCAGTGCTCACCAATTTTTGAATGGTTGGCCCATACGTAGTCGAGAGTTTTTGTTTGCCAAAAAAAAGGCCCATCAGAAAATATAATATAAATTCTGGCGGCAAAATCATCACCAGATTTTTCCCGTTCATTGTTACTTTGAAGTATGTTTTTTATTTTCCACGACCAATGAATGATGGGGGATTCATTAAGGTTGATATGAACTTTCTTAAATAAACCCGATGCGGCGTTGATGCTGTCAGATGCAAGAACGATTTTGTTATCTACGCGTTTAAGTTCGTAATGAGTTCGCCCATTGAACTCTTTTTGTTGCCAGCCTTGCAAACTTCCACTTGAAAAATTCCCAACCATTATTTTGTCTGCTTTTAGCAAAGTTGATGCAGTTAAAAGCATTAATAAGACGAGTGTTTTATATTTCATCTGTGCAACGACTGTTAGCTCTAGCGGTGAATAGAAGCTTGAGTTTAACAGTAATTAGAACTTGCTAAAAAAGCTAGGGGTCAATGATTGAAAGATGATTTAGCTGAACGGCTTGTTGTAAGAGGAATAAGTTCAATTTTTTAGTTGTTAATGAGATATTTCATGATGAATATCAGATTTCTTGTGCTAGTAGGTAATGGCCATCCATAATAGGCTTAAATAATGTTAAATTATATGCTTATAACAAAGGAGAAATTGCATGAAGAGTCTTAAATTTATTTTAACCTTGGCTGGTGTCTTAGCGACTCAGCTTGCATTCGCGAATAGTAGTCTTGAAAGAGGCCACCAGTTATTTGAGGCGAATTGTGCGGTTTGTCATGGTGCCACGGGTGGAATGGATATGAGTAAGCGATTGGCACCACCTATTATCGCAGTAAAGATGCACTATAAGAAAAAGCTCAAAGATAAAGAATCATTTATTGCTGCGGTAGCCGCTTGGGTTGCCAAACCAGATAAAGATAAGAGTTTAATGAGGGGCGCTATACATAAATTTAACTTAATGCCGCCGTTGACGATTTCGCCTGAAGATATTGAACAAGTTGCAACGTATATGTATGAAGGTAAGCTGGACAGGCCCGAAGGGTTCGATGAGCATATGAAAAATAAGCACGGTGGTAAAGGTAAAAAAGGTGGCTGTGGTGGCAAGAAACACTAAATAAAGAGATTATCGTTGGTAAATTGAAGCGCCCTATATAGGGCGTTTTTTTTGCCTCACTTACATTTATTGTGAATGAATAAGTCACTAGAATGGGTGTTAACGAGAGGCAATGTAAATAACCTGACCTTTTAAATAAGGTGTTGTAGGCGGAAGCTGCACTGTCATGAAAGCTGACATATCAATGACGATAGCGTGACAATGGTAATATTGATGGGGTTATAGGCTTCTTCAGACAAGGCGTTGTCGACAAAAGGTTTGAATTCTATTTGTCATGAAGTCGTCATAAACGTTGTGTACCCTATAAAAAATTAAAATCAAATGACAGTTGTTATGGAAAAAATGAATGTATTGCTGGTTGAAGATGATGAGGATATTGGCGAAATGCTACAACTTTCTCTTCAATCAAATGATATAGCTGTACGGTGGTGTGTTGATGTTATGAAAGCACAGGAGTGTTTACATGATTCAACGCCAGATATTATTTTACTTGACTGGATGCTGCCTGGAATTAGTGGGCCTGATTGGGTGAAATTCTTGAAGAATCAAGAGGAAAATAAGCGCATCCCAATTATTATGCTGACCGCTAGAAGTGCTGAAGAAGATAAAATTTCTGGGCTAGAAACGGGTGCAGATGACTATGTTACCAAGCCTTTTTCTGTTCAAGAGTTAATCGCCAGAATGAAAGCTGTATTGAGACGGTCAGGGGTAAACAGTGAAACAGACATTATTTCTATAGGCCCCTTGTTTATTGACCCAAGTAGTCATCGTGTCGCAATCAATAATATTGACGTGATGATGAGTCCGACGGAGTATAAATTACTGTATTTTTTTGCATCTAATCCGAATAAAGTTTTTTCACGCAATCAATTATTAGACAATGTCTGGGGCGATAATGTGTACGTAGAAGACCGTACAGTGGATGTTCACATCAGGCGCTTAAGGCGCATATTAGATGCGCAAGGCTGTGCAGAATTAGTTCAAACAGTTCGTGGTTTTGGTTACAAGTTGGTGAGTTCTAACCCGTGAATATAAACCGGAAATACGAACGCAATGTGTTGCTGATATGTTTATCCATCGTCGCTATGTTAGGTTTGCTGATAGGTTATCCGGCTGAATTATTGACAGTTTTTTTGTTAGCTTACATAGCTTTTCAGTACGTTCGTTTACAGCAACTTTATAACTGGGCACAGCACTCCGATTCTAGAAAAGTGCCTTTTGACGAGGGCTTATTGGGCCAAATTGCAGGTGTTATTTACCAGTCTAAAAAGCAGCGTTTAGCACAAAAAGAAAGTGTTAAATATCAGTTAGAGCGGTTTAAAAAGTTAATTTCAGTTTTTCCTGATGGTGTCGTTATCTTGTCATTAACAAATGAAATTCAATGGTTCAATGACCAAGCCTCTCGCTTGCTAGTCTTAAAAAAAGAAGACACGGGGCAGTTGATTAATCATTTAGTGCGGCATCCCCGTTTTACACATTTCCTTAAAAACTTGACGAGTGATGACGCTATAGTTATGGAAGCACCAGTCGTAGAAACTAATTGGTCGGCTGAAAAAATTGAGATTCGTGTGTTGCCGTATGGCGATGATGAGCGCTTATTGTTAATTCGAGACGTCACCAAAGTTGAGCGCACGAATCAAGTGAGAAAAGACTTCGTGTCGAATGCATCACATGAACTAAGAACGCCACTGACGGTTATGAAAGGTTACGTAGAAATGTTATTAGCATCTACTGCTGACGATAAGTCACAGGTGGGTGCTTCGTTGCGCAAAGTAGATCAGCAAGTTATCAAAATGCAGACGATGATTGAAGAACTTTTAGCGTTAAGTAGGTTAGAAGAAGGTAAAGTTGAGAGTTCCAACAGTCTGGTGAATGTTCGCAGTTTATGTGAGCAAATTAAGACAGAGTTTCAGTTGGCTGCACATGAGCGAGAACAGTTATTAATATTTGATATTCCATTGAGCCTTAACTTAAGGGGCAACAAGGCCTCAATATTAACGGTGTTAAGAAATCTAGTGGGTAACGCGATCAATTATTCCGATAATAAAGGTGAAATTCGCGTGGGTTGGTCCATAGATGATCGGGGTGATGGTGTTCTTTTTGTTAAGGATACGGGCAAAGGGATAGGGGTTAGACACTTGGCTAGGTTAACTGAACGTTTTTATCGAGTAGCTGAAAACAACGTTAAGAATAAAACAGGTACGGGTCTTGGGTTAGCTATAGTTAAACATGAATTAGAAAGGCACGAAGCGCACCTTGTTATCGACAGTAAAGAAGGGGTCGGCAGTTGCTTTCAATGCGTGTTCCCGTCTGCAAGAGTCAAACATTAAGTCCTGTCATCAAACTGTCACACTTCGTTCATTATAATGCCATATATCAACAATAAACTGGGTTACATGGTAGAGCAGCTGCTTTGCCGGTTATTCAACTAATTGGAAAAAATATGAAAATGAAAAAAGTATTAGCATTAAGTTTACTAAGCTTGTCTATCAGTACATTGGCGCATGCAGCTAAAATTGAAGGGACAGGTTCAAGCTTTGCTTACCCAGCTTATAAAACCTGGAGTAAAGCGTATTACGACGAAACGGGTAACCAAGTAAACTACACGCCAACAGGCAGTGGTTCAGGGATCAAAGAAGTGACTGCTCGTCATGTTGACTTCGGTGGTTCTGACAAGCCTTTGAAATCTGCATCGTTAGCAAAAGCGGGCTTAATTATGTTTCCAACGGCGATAGGCGCAGTCACATTTGCTTATAATGTTGAAGGTGTTAGTGGCTTGAAATTAAGCGAGGCTGCAATTTCAGGTATTATGTTGGGCAAAATCACCTACTGGGATGATGCTGTTATTGCAGGTGATAATGCAGGGCTTAAATTGCCACACGAAGAAATCCTATTTGTTCACCGTAGTGACAAATCAGGCACAACTTTTGCGTTTACTTACTACTTAAGCAAAATGAACCAAGAATGGCGTGAAACAATTGGTGCAAAGAAAGTAGTGGCATGGCCATCTAAAAACCGCATTGCCGGCAAAGGTAATTTCGGTGTTGCAACGGCTATTAAAAACAATGCCTTTTCCATAGGTTACGTTGATTATGCGGATGCTAAAAAGAATGGTTTAGATATGGCTGTTTTGGAAAATCGTGAAAAAGTTTTCGTTAACCCAGAACCTGCAACCTTTGAAGCAGCAGCGGTATACGCAGATTTAGACCCTAAAAAAGACTTTTATGCAAACATTGCGTATCCACCAAAAGGCTACCCTATTGTGACTGCTACGTTTGCTCTTGTTCCCAAAGAAGGTAAAAATTCAAAAGAAGTAATTAAGTTCTTTGAATATGCGCTGACTAAAAAGAATAAACTTATTGAAAAGGTTGGTTATGTAACTCTTCCTGAAGCCGTGGTTAAAAAAGTACAAGGCTATTGGGTAGCAAAGGGTTTAAAATAACACGGGTTATTATCTAGGTTCAATAAAAGCCCTCCCAACATAATGTTGGGGTGGCTTTTATTCATTATAGAAGGCGGTAATGGAATTAATTTTTAGAAAAATTGCTCAGCTTAGTGCAAGTCTAGTTTTTGTTATTCTAGCGGCGACAACAATTGTTCTTTATATGTCGGCAAAGCCGGCTATAGAAGAGTTTGGTGCTAAGTTTTTGTTTGAATCTCGCTGGGGCGTTGAAGAGAAAGTTGAGATGCCTGTTGCCGAACAAGGTCAGCTGAAGTCGATAGAGCAAGGTGATGCGGCACCTATCGGTGATGACTTTATTGAAGATGAAGACGACTTTATTATGGATGATGAAGATTTCATAACCGACGATGATATGGAGCTAGGGGATAGAAAATCTAAGGTTATATACGGCGCGCTGGTCCCCATTGTAGGTACAGTTTTTTCAACGCTAATCGCTATGCTTTTTTCAATTCCTATTGCAATGGGAATTGCCGTTTTTTTATCAGAAATTGCACCCAATGCGCTTGCCAAGCCGGTGAGTGTTGCGATTGAATTGCTCGCTTCTATTCCCAGCATTATTTATGGTATGTGGGGTTTGTTTTATTTCGGCCCCTTTATCGCGGGTCTGTTTGGCGGTAATACAGTTTCATTATTGGTCGCAGGGCTGGTGCTTGGTATTATGGTGATTCCTTTTATGGCAGCACTGAGTCGAGACGCGATAGGCACAGTTCCTGATATGTTAAAAGAGTCGGCTTATGCGATGGGGGCAACTAAATTAGAAGTGATTAAAGACGTTGTTTTCCCGTATGCAAAAACGGGGATTATTGGCTCTATCATTTTATCATTTGGTCGGGCGCTGGGCGAAACAATGGCTGTTGCGTTTGTTATTGGTGGTGTCTACCAATTTGCTGGAAAAGTCACTGATCCGACTAATTCGATTCCTGTGGTGCTTGCGAATAGCTTTGCGGAGTCGAGCGGGTTGAGCTTATCGGTGCTGTTCTATTTAGCACTTATTTTATTTATTTTAAGCTTTGCGGTCATTGCGATTGCTAAGTTTTACTTCTTGAGGAGAAAGTAATGCGTTTATTAATGAATCGCTTATTCCTCATTTTTTCAACACTCGCTGCTATTATCGGTTTGTTTTTCTTAGGGTGGATTTTATTTACCCTGTGCGCTAAAGGACTGACCGGGTTGAATTTTGATGTGTTCACAAAAGACTTAATAGACGGTGGCCTACGTAACGTGATTGTTGGTCAAATTATGATGTCGGGTGTAGCCACAGTAATTGGTATTCCGGTCGGTATTCTTGCGGGTATTTATTTGCAAGAATACGGGGGTAACTCTAAAAGTACGGAGTTTTTACGCGACTTGAGTGATGTGATGATGTCAGCACCTTCGATTGTAGTGGGTACGTTTGTTTATGCAATAGTTGTAGTGCCAACGGGACATACTAGCGGTTGGGCGGGTGTTTTAGCATTGTTTATCTTAATGGTGCCCATTATTGTGAGAACAACAGATGATATGTTGAAATTGGTGCCCATTGAACTACGTGAAGCAGGTATTGCGATTGGTGCATCCAAATATCATGTCACGATGAATATTGTTATTCGTTATGCCAAAGCCGGCATTTTAACGGGCATTTTGTTGGCTTTTGCCCGAGTAGTGGGTGAAACAGCGCCCTTGATTTATACCAGTGGATCCAGTGAATTTTGGTCAACAGATCTTACGAGTACGTTTCCATCATTAACGGTATCAATTTATAACCTCGCGACGATGCCAGATGATGAAATGGTTCAGTTGGGTTGGACAGGGGCATTTTTACTAACAGCGATGGTGTTAATAATTAATTTGCTTGGCCGATATGCCAGCAACAAAAAGAGAAGTTAAACGATGAAGAACATGATGGAAGTTCAAGACTTAACGTTTACATACAGTGGGGCAAGTGAGCCATCATTAAAGAGTATTTCGTTACCGGTTGAGAAAAATAAAGTGACCGCACTTATTGGCCCGAGTGGTTGTGGAAAATCAACGTTGTTGCGCGGTATGAATCGTATTCATGATTTGTACCCAGGTCATCAGTATGAAGGGGTTATTAATTTATTAGATTCCGATGAGAAGGGTTATACGGATATATTGGGGATTAAAAAAGAAGCTGACTTGATTCGTTTGCGTCAGCGTGTGGGCATGATTTTTCAAAAGCCAACACCTTTTCCAATGACTATTTTCGAAAACATTGCGTATGGTTTAAGGCTTTCGGGCATTAAGAAGAGGCCGGATGTGCAAGAAATTGTAGAGCAATCACTTCGTGATGCAGCTTTGTGGGATGAAGCAAAGGACCGTCTAGATCATGATGCACGTGGGCTTAGTGGTGGTCAGCAACAACGCTTGTGTATCGCACGTGCCATCGCCTTAAAACCAGAGGTTATTTTGTTCGATGAGCCAACCAGCGCACTAGATCCAATTTCAACATTAGCGATTGAAGAGATGATTTCGGTATTGCGGAAAAAATATAGCATTTGTATTGTGACGCATAACATGCAACAGGCAGCACGTATTTCTGATTACACCGGGTTTATGTATCTCGGTGAAATGATCGAATATGACCAAACAGACACTATTTTTATGACACCATCAAAAAAGCAAACCGAAGACTACATTAGTGGTCGTTTTGGCTAAGGAGACAGTAATGAATACAGGGCAGCATATTTCTCATAAGTTCGATGAAGAAGTTGAAGCGGTGACCACCAGTGTGTTGAACATGGGTGGTTTGGTGGCGCAGCAAATTGATAATGCGGTTAAAGCATTGTTAACAAGTGATAAAGCGATGGCGGAAGCGGTGATAGCTGACGATGTGAAGGTCAATACATTTGATGTAGATATTGATGACAAGTGCAATCGTATTATTGTGATGCGTCAACCGACGGCGACAGATTTGCGTTTGATCATGGCCATTATTAAAACAACTACCGATTTGGAAAGAATGGGTGATGAGGCAAAGCGTATTGCAAGGCAAGCTATTGATATTGCTAAACGTGGTGCATTGCCAGAACAGTTCGATAGTATTGAACAAATGGCGACTCGCGTTAAAGAGATGCTCAATAGAAGTTTAGATGCTTTTGCACGTAAAGATGTGGCCGAAGCACTTGAAGTGATTGGGTTAGATAAGAAAGTAGATAAAGATTACGAAAACCTAACGCGTCAGCAAATCACCTACATGATGGAAGACCCAAGAAAAATTCCTGCGGCTATTGATTTATTGTGGTCATCTAGAGCCTTAGAGAGAATAGGGGACCGCTCATGTAATATTTGTGAATACGTTATTTATTTGGTTAAAGGGAAAGATGTTAGGCATATTGAAATTAAAGACTTAAAAGCCCAGTTTTAATAACGATAAAAGCCCCTTTCTATTGCAATAAAAGGCCCGCATTTAGCGGGCTTTTTGTTGTTTAAAGACAAAAAAACAACAATTGTCATGTGGCTGTCACATGATTGTCATCTGAGCTGTCTAAAATTCTCCCGTGTTAAAGACATAATCAATTTAAATAACAAGGGACGAAAAATGAAACAATCGAAATTATCCGTTGCCGTTAAAGCAACAATATTAGGTGCTTCAATGGTACTTGCTCCAGCAGCATTTGCTGTAGATAAAGAGCTGCTGGATATCTTAAAAGCCAATGGTGCTATTACAGCTGATCAGTACACAGAGTTAAGCATGTCTAACATGATGAATAAAAACAACAGACCGTCTGATGAATTACTTAAAAAAATGGCATGGGCGGGCAAGCTTAAAATCAAAGGTGATTTACGTATTCGTAATGAGAATCGCAGCACATCAAATGGTGTAAGCAAAAAAGGACGTACTCGTTACCGTGCACGTATTGGGGTTTATGCTGATGTGACAGAGAATGTAAAAGCAGGCATTCGCATCTCTTCAGGTGAAAACGATACAGCAACATCAACAAATGAAACGACAAGCGATTACTTTCAAAAGGATTCGGCTGGTATTGATTTAGCGTATATCAATTGGGCTGCATTAGATGGCCTTGAACTGATTGGTGGTAAATTTAAACAACCGTGGCAACAAGTGAGTGGTGGTATGGTTTGGGATGGTGATTTAAACCCTGAAGGTGTTGCAGCACGTTATACGGCTAAAATGGGTGGTACACAGCTTATTACGTCGGCAGGTTATTTAACACTGGATGATAATGGCTCGAGTAGTTCAGAAGATGAAAATATTAACTTTGCACAGGTAGCCGCGAAATTTAAGGTGGGTGGTGCAAAAACGATGTTGGGCGTGAGTGTTTATGACTTCTCAGCAGGTGATAACAATCCTTTGGACCTTGATGCACAAGCAAAGGCTAAGGGTAATGACTCAGCAGAATATCAATTAACTGAATTATTCGGAGAAACAAGCCTTGACCTAGGTTTGCCAGTTAAATTGTACGGTCACTATGTGACAAACAATGATGCTGATGGTGTTAATAACAGCGAAGATACTGCGTGGTTGCTGGGTGTTGGAACAAAAATGGGTAACTGGAAAGCAAGCTACGACTACCGAGATGTTGAGTTAAACTCCGTGTTTGCCGCGTTTAATGATTCAGATTTTGCTGATGGCTATACAGACTCAAAAGGCAGTCGTTGGAAATTGTCGTACAAAATTAATAAAAATTTCAGTGTCGCAACAACTTATTTAGATACAGAAATGGGAAGTTTGACATCTAAAGGTAAAGGTGATGTTGATACATGGCAAATTGATTTAAAAGCAAAATTTTAGCGCAGAGCTTTAACAAGCTATTGTATTAGCTGGTATCAAATAGCTAGATTTATAAGCCTAGGCATTAATGCCTAGGCTTTTTTTATGGTGTAGAAACGATAGTTTTGGTAATACTGATCAGATTGATGCAAAATGCGAACTTTCTAAAATAAAATATAAAAAATATGGCTTCTAAAAACTATCTTACTGGCTTGTTTGGTACCTCTCCAGTTGCACCAATACAGGAACATATGACGCTTGTTGATGAATGCGTTTCTAAATTAGTCGATTTGTTTGAGTTTATGAGCAAAGGTGATGTTGAATCGGTGGAAAATGTTTATCACCAAATTGCTGAGCTAGAGCAAAAAGCGGACGATAAAAAACACTTTCTTCGTGAGCATTTGCCAACTGGCTTATTCATGCCAATCGAACGCCAAGACCTTTTAGAT
>Ga0105358_10000534_pt1 | contig 19057 bp, 19 predicted proteins | sample GOMGulsemesocosm_5_FD_83509 | JGI IMG/M metagenome (GOLD analysis project Ga0105358, IMG submission 83509) | Methane-oxidizing microbial communities from mesocosms in the Gulf of Mexico - GOM15C Gulf of Mexico | ecosystem: Environmental > Aquatic > Marine > Cold seeps | place: Gulf of Mexico... | reverse complement strand
TCTTATGAATGCCGAACCGATTATTATTCATGACAGCGGTCTCACACAGCTAATGGGCACACAACCCAAAACACTTCGCTATCAGTTTGCACCACCTGAGCCTGAAAGTCAGGGTGAATTAAATCCCTTTCCCGTCAGTACACCTTCGATGACACCAGGGCGTGTTCATGCCAGGCGCATAAATCGCCCCTATCTCAATCAGCCCATCTTTATTGTGGGTGCAGACCCGTTGTCCATCACCTGGCTCATTGAGAACCGCGCACAATTAAAACAACATCATGCGACAGGTATTGCAGTCAATGTGAGTCATCAGCAAGCACTTGATCAACTGGTACAGGCTTCCGGTGGCTTATCGATCAGCCCTATGCCCGGTTTAAAAATATCTCGCCAATTATCACTCCAGCATTACCCCGCCTTGGTTTCTGCAACGCGGATAGAACAATGAACAAAGCCTATCCACTGGAAGCGTTATTAAGACCGCCTATCGAACTCTGGTCTTCTTTATGTGCTTTTGGAACAGCCATTATTGCTTTACTCGCACCGTGGTCACTCATGATGACACCCGTGGTTGGTTACGGCACGGCTGCCATCTTATTTATCTTTGGCATTAAGCGTGGACTAGAAGCTCTCCACATTCTACGGTATCAGCGTCATATGCGGACCATGCCAGAATATGTCCTTACTGCAACACAAATCCCCGTCAGTCAGTATCGATTGTTTCTTGGCAAAGGTTTTTTATGGCAACAGCAACATACCCAGCGCTTGAGGGACACGCTGAGCTCTAAGGTTAGACAGTATGTGGAACCTTCAGCCGCTTATCAACTGGCCAGACGATTAGAAATTCGCTGGGAACATGTTGCCTACCTAAACAAAATAACGGCAAAAACAAAACAGAAAGCCTGGTGGAATCCGGTCACACCTCTACCCGCTGTCGGTGGCAAGCCACAGATTCATGCCGTTGAAATGAAGGAAAGGGATGTGAGTATGGATTTAGGTGAACGGGTTGGGCACACGCTCGTGCTTGGCACTACGCGCGTAGGAAAAACAAGACTTGCAGAGATATTGATTACTCAGGATATTGCCCGAGGTGATACGGTGATCGTGTTTGATCCCAAAGGCGACGCAGATTTAATGAAACGCATGGTTGCAGAAGCAAAAAGAGTTGGACGTAGTGATGAGTTGTATATTTTTCATCTAGGTTATCCTGAAATATCCTGTCGCTACAATGCGATTGGAAATTTCTCACGGATAACTGAAATAGCTACGCGTGTCACCAACGCCTTACCCAATGAAGGTAATTCAGCTGCCTTTCGAGAATTTGCCTGGCGATTCACCAATATGATTTCGGTAGCTTTGGTTAAAATGGGTAAACGGCCAGATTATCGACAAATCACCCGTTATATTACCAATATTGAGCCCTTGCTCACTGAATATTACCGCCAATGGCTACCCGAAGTGGCCCCCGTTGGCTGGGAAAAAGAAGTGCAAAATATTGCGGGTGCAATTAATGAGCGTGAACTCTCCTTTGCATTAAAAGGCCGGTCACATGAAGTGATCGCGTTGGTGCGGTATGCCAAAGAAAATGGCTTTTATGACGCAGTAGCCGATGGACTTCGATCCGCTTTTGAATATGACAAAAGCTACTTTGACAAAATCGTGGCCTCATTACTTCCCCTGATGGAAAAGCTGATTTCCGGTAAAGTGGCTGATCTTATTTCGCCTGATTATACCGATGTCAATGATACAAGACCCATTATCGACTGGCGGCAAATCATTAGGCGTAAGGGTATTGTGTATGTTGGCTTGGATGCTTTATCTGATATGGCGGTTGCCTCGGCGGTGGGTAATTCCATGTTTGCCGACCTGGTCTCTGTTTCAGGGGAAATCTATAAGCATGGGACAGATTATGGGATGCCCGATGAAGAAAAAACAGAAGAGCTACCCACTATTTCACTCCATGCAGATGAGTTTAATGAACTGATTGGTGATGAGTTTATTCCCTTACTGAACAAATCGGGTGGCTCAGGTTTTCAAGTGACCGCTTATACACAAACCTGGTCAGATGTCGAAGCCAGGATCGGTAATAAGGCAAAGGCCGGACAGGTGGCAGGTAACTTTAATACCTTGATCATGCTCAGAGTCAAAGAGCTTGCGACAGCAGAAATGTTGACCAACCAGATAGATAGTTGTGAAGTGACCACGATCATGGAAGTGTCGGGAGTGAATGACTCGGCAGAACCTGGTTCAACCGTTGATTTTACTTCAAAAAATGAAGATCGTATTTCAGTAGCCGAAGTGCCCTTAATCACACCCGCTACCATCATGGCTTTACCCAAAGGTCAGGCATTCGCCTTATTGGAAGGGGGTAACCTTTGGAAAATCAGGATGCCACTTCCCTCCAAGCTTGATGATGCACTAATTCCAAAAGACCTGCAGGCCATTTCAAAAGAAATGAACCAGCGTTATTTAACCAATGACCACTGGTGGGCAAGCTAATGGCAGACTCGGGACAAAGAAGAAATTCAGCTCAACAGACTACAGAGCAGGGCATTATTTCAACTACATTGGTGCGACTCACACAGATATTTATTTTTTTGATACTCACCTTGTTGTTTTCCATTTTTATCGAGTGGTTGGGCATGGCCACTCAATACTGGGAAGAGCCCAACACACAACACAGCGAAATGATGCTGGCTCAGGAACTTAATTATCTGAATGAAGACTTTAAACGGAGTGTCATTGTAGAAAGACCGGCACAATTTGCAAAAAACTTTGCCGATGAATTTTATCAAGTGACTTTTGTTGCAACAGGCCTAAAACGTGTTGTGATCTGGTTAGCGACCCCTTCAATACAAGTGAAAACAGGTTCTTTTAGAAAAACACTGCATGATGCCTATATGACCGCCGAAAGCTATATTCTTGCGGCAGTGGTTGTTATTCAAATATTTGCCGTGCGGCTTGCTGTCCTGATCATGGCTTTTCCTGCCTTTATATTACTGTCTTTGCTAGGTTTGGTTGATGGGCTGGTACAACGTGATATTCGTCGATGGAGTGGCGGCAGAGAAAGTTCGTTTGTTTATCATTGGGCTAAAAAGATAGTGTACCCCAGTCTGGTTTTGCCCTGGATTATCTATTTGGCTATGCCGGTCAGTATCCATCCCAATTTAATTGTGTTGCCCTTCGCTGTGTTGTTTGCTGTTTCTGTTACGGTCATGGCTTCTACGTTTAAAAAGTACCTGTAAAGGCTATGTCAGTTTGTTTCTATTTAGAAACAAACTTGCCCGTTAGCACTGTTGCATATCACTCGCTAATTCCAACACCCATTTAAAAACAATGACTTAAAAACCTACTGAAAACAGAATAAGGGTTTTTAGTAGGTTTTATCATGAATTTCTTAATAATAAACCTCAGTGTTTTCGACTGGAGTTCTACGATGAAATATAAATTAACGGGCCTGTTTTTTCTGATGTCTGTTTCGACATTTGCGTCTGCAGATGCCGACGCTGAAAGAGTGGCATTAGCAAAAATCACTCATGAGTTGGATGCGCTTCAGCCCTTATTGTTGGAGGCCAGGTCACAGGCAAATAGTGATGCCCGAGTGTCCTTTCAATATGACTGGTTAAGTCTGGATATTTCAAGAATCAAGTTGAGCATTCAGGAGCATTTGAGTGCGCCAAGAACACAACCTCGGAGTTTTCCGCCCCTCAAAGGCGATTATCGGCATTAAGGAGCGTTTTAATAATGGCAATGTCAGCCGCACAGGTAAAAGCATTCAAAGCTTCAGCAGGTTTTACTCCGGCAAATATATTAACTGTTGTGGCGATGACGCTTGCCGTTATTTATTTACTATGGATGGCCTGGATGGCTTATTCACAATTCAAGGCCTGGCAAAACGGGCAAGGATCATTCTATGACTTAATCTTTACGATTGTCAGGGCAGCGATTGTTGCCTTGTTAATTGGATACACCCTCATTTAATAAATCAAAGGTACAGAGATATGTTTAAGAAAATAAAACTAGGATGGCACAGTAAAAGAGCTGCGCTGTCCGTATTGTTATTAACATTTAGCGTTAATGTGCTGGCAGCACTACCCACCCCTGTTGCACCGAGTCTGGGTAAACCCAAAGGCGATTGGCTGACATTGATCAAAGGTTATATCAAAGATGGCGGGTTGGTGCTGGGGCTTGCCGTGGCGGTGGTGTCATTTTTATGGATCGCCTGGATTACCATTGCTAAATTCAACGAAGCAAGAGCCGGTAAAGCCGAGTGGGGTGAAGTGGGTTTAACGGCTGTCATGGCCGCTGGTGTGATGATCTTTATCAGTTTTCTGCTTACAGAAGCTTCAAACGTTATATAAAAATGGAAAGTTCAACCGAAACTCTGGCCGATAGATTAAATCAGGAGCCTGTCATTTTTAGAGGAAGTACCAATTCAGAACTGGGTGTGATCTTGTTATGTGCCGTGCTTTTTTGGGTGCCAGTTGGGCTTATTCTTGGCGCAATAATGGGGGCAGTGGTGATGGGGCTAGGGCTTTCAACGTTAGGTGTCTTATTGACCATCATTTTTGGATCGACTTTTTTTCAACGCATTAAACGTGGCCGTCCTGATAATTACTATCAGCATTTAGTAGCGATAAAGATCAGTCGTCTGGGTCTTCGCAAGTCCCCCCTTGTTTTGAGAGGTGGTGACTGGGATCTGGGGCGCTCTGATCATCACAATAAAACTAATCATAGATAACCCTTATGCGATATATCGATCTGAATAGCAGTCTTGAATCACACATTACCACGCTCAGGATATCCATTGCGGTATTGGTTCTGATAAATTTTTCGTTGTGGTTTGGCTGGAATGGAGCCAAAAATGATCTGCGCATCCATATTCCACCTGATATTCGTTCCGGTGCCATTTTACAGGCTGATGAAATAAGTTCACCCAATGTCTATACCTTTGCTGGCTATATCTTTCAGCAACTCAATCACTGGGCAAGCAACGGTGAAGAGGATTATGGGATGCAAATATTCAACACAGCGCCTTACCTGACCCCTGAATTTAGAGAGTATTTGATTAATGATCTGGATATCCGAGGTAAAAAAGGTGAATTAAGTGGTCGGACCCGGGTGATGCAACCTGTGGCAGGTCAGGGTTATGAGGAAAGACGGGTTGATCAACTGGATGCTGATACCTGGATTGTCTGGATTGATTACAACATTAGTGAATCGGTGCGTGGAATGGAGATTAAAAACGTGCCCGTCCGCTACCCCATTCGCATTGTGCGCTATAACGTCGATCCTGAAACTAATCCCTGGGGATTAGCCCTGGATGGATTTGGTGGAAGTGGACCGAAACGTTTAACCAAGGCAGATCTTGATGCCAGCTCACAAGATTTAGCCGTGACACCTTAGGGAGATTGAAATGACATTAAACAAGAATAAAGCCATCCTTATCGGGTTAATCTGTTGTCTGAGTATGACATCAGTACAAGCCGTTGAGCGTCTTTTCTGGGACAAAGTCCCTTTGGCGATTACCTTATCCGTTGGTAAAGAGCGGTTAGTGACATTTCCTGCCAACGTGCGTGTCGGTATACCAGCTTCACTCGCGTCAAAATTACGCACACAAAGCAATCAGGGGACCGTGTACTGGAAAGCCAGTGAGGACTTTGAAGCGCAGCGCATTGAAATACATGAAACGCGAAGCAATCGTATTTATTTAGTTGATTTAAAGGCCAGTAACAAAGTCTTTTCAAGCGCCCCTATTACCGTGTTGATTAAAGATGAGCAGGAAGAGGGGGGGGCAAATGCTAACAGGGCCCTTAATGCCAATGTAGGGACAGTCAAAAACAAGGTAAACCCCCCAGGGTATGCTGGTTTAACACGCTTTGCAGCACAACAGCTTTATGCGCCCGCGAGATTGTTAAAATCCAGTGCATCGATTCATCGTATAGCGATTGCAAAACAAACCAGCCATTATCTGATGCGTGGCGAACAAATAGCAGCCACCCCCGTGGTTAGCTGGCAAAGTGGTTCTCTTTATGTGACGGCAGTGGAATTAAGAAATACCACGAGTGATTTTATTACCTTGGACCCTCGCCAAATACGCGGTAGATGGCGAACAGCCACTTTTCACCATATTCGTTTACATCCGGCGGGGACTGAATTAGATACAACAGCCGTTTATCTGGTTTCAGATAGACCTTACCACGAGGTGATCTAGTATGGGACAAAATAAAATATTACCTTTGGTGGGGGGGCTGGTGCTGATCATGTTAATGGTGGTGGGTTTCAAATCCTGCAACAGTGGCAATCTTGATAATGCACAACTCAGTGCAGTACCTGTACCTGGCACACCGGATGCGGATTCACCCGCAGATACCATTCGTACCTTAACAGCAGAAGTGGCGGCCATTAAAAGTGAAAGTAATAAATTAAACCAGCAAAATGAAGCGTTGCTGCGTCAGCGAGATGACATTGAAAGACGGGTCAAATCACAGTTAAAAGAGGAGTTGATGCAAGATTATACGGACAATGATGAATCGGTGGTCAGTGGATTGGCTCAGCAGGTTGATTATTTTAAAGCACAACTGGAAGAATTGAGTCAGGCACAAGGCCAAAATCAACAAGGACTGGGCGATATACCTGTCGGATTTGGTTTGATCGGTCAGGATGGAATGTCATCAGCTCCGCAAATCATCTGGGTTGAACCTTTAGGTGGACAACAGACGGGGTCAGACACTGAAACTTATCTTAACCCGGGACAAGAGGGCGGATTACTCAGAACAGGGCGTGAACTATCCACTAAAACCGAAGCCTATCTGGAAAATTCAGAAGTGGTGGCCAAAAAAGATACCCCGGCTTATACCGTTCCCAGAAATTCAACATTGCTGGGATCAACCGGCATGACCGCCATGATCGGGAGAATCCCCAGAGAAGGAACGGTGGAAGATCCCTTTCCTTTTAAAGTGATCGTCGGCAAAGAAAACCTGGCAACCAATGGTCTGCAAATTCCTGGACTTGATGGCATGATTTTTAGTGGCACGGCAACAGGGGACTGGACACTTTCCTGTGTCAGAGGACAGTTGCATTCGGTGACCTATGTGTTTGCGGATGGCACCATCAGAACCTTATCTTCAGATGATCAGCAACAAGCATCACTTCAGGGACAAAATGATGAGCGGCCTTTGGGCTGGATTTCCGATAGACGCGGCATTCCGTGTGTTACAGGTGTCCGCATTAGTAATTCAGCCACTTACTTATCCGGACGCATTCTGGCTGCGGCTGCAGAGGCAGCGGCGGGGGCCTTTAGTCAGGGTGAAGTGACCAATTCAACCTCAGCACTGGGAGGGGTCACCACCTCTGTTCTCACAGGAGATGCAGTGAAGTATGCGGGTGGTCAGGCTTTATCAGGGGGTGCATCGGAAGTCAGTGCCTATTTGCGCGAACGTGCCGCCCAGTCTTTTGACGTTATCTATGTCGATACAGGTGTTGAGCTTGCTATCCATATTGATATGGAATTACCGATTGATTATGAACACAATGGGAGAAAAACCAGTTATGTCTACAGCGAAAACACTGAATATAGCGATCTTGATTAGTACTGTTTTGGCCTTAATGGGTTGTGCAACAGGGAGTAAAGATAGCATCCTTCCTCAGGATGGACCCACCATGAAAGAGGTTTATGAGGGGCATTTTACAGGCCAAAACCTGCATCAGGATCATGCTGAAAATACTGAGAAGGAGGAGGTAGAGGATGATATATCTGAAACAGAGATCAATAAAGTGGAATCAGGCCAGACGTTGAGTAAAAAACAGCGTCTTCAGCGCAATCAACAGGATGATCAAACGGGGCCAGTTGATCTTTCGACTTATACACGCCAGGCAAGTAATGAAATCAGGCAAATATTTCCAAGGTTAAGAAATAAGACGTTGTTGATGTATGTGTTTCCACATCTAAGCAAGGGCGAAAGATATCCTATCCCTGGTTATTCCACTGCATTCACACTGTACCAGCAAACTGAGTATGCATTACCGGGTGAAACAGAGGAGGGATACTAATGAATTTATTATCAACAAAAGCTAAAGATAAGACTGACCCGCGTCAACAAAAAAGACGCACTACCGATAAAGCACCGACCACCTCACGCATTAGACAGGTCTATGAACGGCCTTCCTCTTTTACTAATTTATTGCCATGGCTTGAGTTCAATAGTGAAACAAAAAGTTTTCTGCTGGATGATGGTTATAGTGTGGGAGCCTTGTTTCTTATTACAACGATGGGATCTGAAGCCAGAACCGAAGATTATCTGAAGGACTTGAGGGATAAATTACAAACGGTGTTGACATCACTCCCCGAAGAGCTGGAAAGTCCCTGGGTTTTTCAGATTTACTTGCAGGATGATTCTGATTTATCTAAAACAGTAGAACAGGTCAGCGACTACGTTCATCCAAGAGCTAAAGGGACTCAATTAACGGAGGCTTATTTAAGTGAGCTAGAGGACCACCTGCGTACTATTTCTAAACCGGGTGGGTTATTCGAAGATGAATTAGTCACAGGGAGTCGATGGCGAGGACAAAAAAGAACGGTTAGAGCGACACTTTATCGACGCAGAAAACCGACTAAAGCGGTATATGATTATCAAAACATTTCACCTGAAGATGAATTGAATGACGCGGTTTCAAAATTAACCACCTCATTGATGTCTGTGGGGATCAAAACACAACGTTGTGGAGGTCAGGAACTCTATGAATGGATGTTTCGCTGGTTTAACCCTAATCCGGTAACCACCGAGGGTGATACCGACGCGTTGCTAAAAATAGCCCCCTACCCAGGGGATGAAGAAATGCCCTTTGGCTATGCTTTTGCAGAATCTCTTATGCTAGGAATGCCACACTCTGATGAGGAAAGAGGAATCTGGTGGTTTGATCAACAGCCCCACAAAACGGTCACGATCCAATCACTGCGAAAAATTCCCGATATTGGTCTCTTTGGTGCAGAGCGCAAAGTGGGCGAACATATCTTTGCCATGTTTGACAGAATGCCAGAAGAGACCATTCTAGCCATGACGATTACGGTACAGGCGCAAGATGAAATGCGAAATCATTTAGGCCTGGTGCAACGAGGCTCTGTAGGCGATTATCCTGAAGCACGTCTGGCGGCCAGTGATGCTGAAAAAGCCGTGATGGAAATCGCTCAAGGCAATAAATTGTTTCCTGTGCAAATTGCCTTTTTTGTGAAAGGCGAAGATGAGCCTGACCTGCATCGTAAAATCAATGAATTGAGTTCATTACTGCTTTCTAACAGTATTCAACCGATCATGGAAAAAGATGATCTGATTGCACTGGATAGTTATATTCGTAATTTACCCATGGGCTATAGTCCCTCACATGATAAACGGGACTCCAGACGTTCACGTTTAATTTTTACCAAACACATCGCCAATCTAGCGCCTGTCTACGGACGATCAACAGGGACAGGAAATCCTGGTTTATTATTTTTTAATCGGGGGGCAGAGCCTTTGGTTTTTGACCCCCTTAACTTCCATGATCGTAAAAAGAATGCACATGCCCTCATTATTGGTCCGACTGGAGCCGGTAAGTCAGCCACATTGGTTTATTTAATCTTACAGATGCTGGCTATCTATCGGCCTCGTATTTTTATTATTGAAGCAGGGAATTCCTTTGGGCTGCTGGGGCAATATTTGCAGTCTCAAGATGTGAGTGTTAATCAAGTAACCATGGCACCCAATTCAGATGTGAGTCTACCACCCTTCAGTGAAGCCTTGAAATTGCTCGATGAATTTAATAAAAAAGGTGAACGCATCACAATCATCGATGACGATGATTTAAGTGCATCCATTATTGATGAAGAAATCGATCTTGAAGACGAAGCTCGTGATTTGCTGGGTGAGATGGAAATTGCAGCACGTATTATGATCTCGGGAGGTGATCAGCGTGAAGATGACCGAATGACCCGTGCCGATAGACTCATGATACGCAATGCCATTTTGCTGGCGGCTAGAACGGTCTACGATGAAGGTCGAGACCAGGTACTGACCGAAGACGTTGCCAATGCCTTAAGAAATTTGCCTGACTTGATGGAAAAACGTAAAGAAAGAGCAACTGAAATGGCCGATGGCATGAGTCTTTTTTGTAATGGTCTTGCAGGGCACTTTTTTAACAGACCGGGTGTACGCTGGCCTGATGTGGATGTCACAATTACGGATATGGGTATTCTAGCCCGTGAAGGTTATGAAGATCAGTTGACCGTTGCCTATATTGGCTTGATGAATCACATTCACGATCTGGTTGAACGTCATCAAAATGATGACCGACCCACGATTGTGATCACGGATGAAGGTCATATTATCACCACCAATCCTTTACTTGCGCCCTATGTCATTAAAATTGTGAAAATGTGGCGAAAGTTGGGGGCCTGGTTCTGGATTGCCACGCAAAATCTGGAAGATTTCCCGGATGCCAGCAAGAAAATGCTCAATATGCTGGAATGGTGGATGTGTCTGGTGATGCCGAAAGAGGAAGTGGAGCAAATAGCTCGGTTCAAGGATCTCACCGATGAAGAAAAAAACATGTTACTGGCCGCACGTAAATCACCCAAGCAATATACGGAAGGTGTGATGCTTACCGATGGGTTAAAAATGTTGTTTCGCAATGTACCACCACCGCTGGCATTAGCACTGGCCATGACAGAAAAAGATGAAAAAGCACAGCGTCATGCCTTAATGAGAAAACATGGCTGTTCGGAACTTGAGGCGGTTGCCTATGTTGCAGAAGAAATTAGTAAAAACAGAGGAGGTGGGTGATGTCATTATTATCAACATCAACGTGTTATCGGGCGCTTATTTTAATCAGCAGTCTTACATTGAGCACACTGTCACTGGCCACGGAATATCCTACGATTGAGGTGATTACCCGTGATGCTTACCCCATAAAGGGGATGCAAACACTTCAAAGGCGAGGGTTTTCAGTCAAGGTCTATAATCTGGATGACAGTCAACGGCTGATTTCTAAAATCGGCATAAATTTACCGAATCATCTAAATGCAGCTAAATCAGCACTGCAGCAGCGTTTTAATAAAATAGGGCTTAGCGCAGTCAGTCAACAATTCATGACAGCCTTTCAGGCAACCTCAGTGAGTACGCAGTATGGCTTAACGCGTTATCCTGCAGTCGTTTTCGATCATGGACAATCCGTGATCTATGGTGTCACGGACCTGCATCAGGCGGTTAATTTGTATCAGCAATGGCAGGAAAAGTAATGAGACATCATCGCCTCCTGGTTAATCAAACCCTAAAAGCACTTTGTTTAGCTGTTTGCTTATTTGCGACACAGGCGACAGCCTATGAATGCACTCAATTTCGCGTGGTGGGTGTCTGTATCTGGATTGTCTGCACCAGTTTTGGCTGTGATATCACGGTGACCGTCAAATATGGTCACTTTAACCCGGATGTCATCGTCAGAGTCACCAATGAACAAGGTGTAGGCAGAGTTGAGGACCAGACTCGACAAGATACCGGCAATCGTAATCATAATAATCTGATTTATCAGGATAGCAAAGCGTATGGCCATCCACTGACAGGACAAATTTATTGCCCTTCCAATACCTCAGCAGGGTCTCAGTATTATCAGTCATCAGTTGATAAAACGGCTTGGCGGTATGGGGGGCTGGATGCGCTAACAACCGAAGCACTGGTGCCTGGAAAAATGGAAGTGGGTGTCTGGCCAAATAATACCTGGGGCGCACTTTATCCTCGAACAGGCTGGACAACGCAGCATTCAGAGCCAAAGTCTGCCGCTGTTGTGGCACATAGAGTCGGGGATTTTATCACCAGAAACAGTGAGCCTCATGTTTATAGCAGTATTTTGGGGAGGCCTGTTTTTGTTGCCGATAGCAAACTAACCTGGTCTCCATCTTCTCTTATTCTTAATAGTAACGAGGAAGGCTGGTGGCAACCCACTACACCAAAAATAGAAGGGTGTCTGTTATTTGGCGTGGATGATTCGACGGATAAAACAGGCTGGGGTGGGGGGCGTGTCTCAAAAAATGGCAAATACCGCCATGCTTTATGGCGTCCTTACACCTGTTGTGAAATTGATAAGGGGGCTTTAATTGTCATTGATTTTACTCCATTTCCTATGCCCATCATAAAAAATAACTAATCAACTAAAAAGATGAAAAACATATTTTTTATAGCTTTGCTGCTCTTCAGTATGAATGGATATTCTGCTGTCCCCTCTAATGCCAATAATAGTGCGTTTTATTATCAAATTGGAGGTGCGAGATCCATTTCCTTACCTGCTAATTCAAGTGTTAAAACCAAGGCCTTAAATGCTTCCTATGAATACGGTCTTGGATACAGTTGTGGAAACTTTAATCCCCTGACCGGTGTTGCAGATGCCATTAATGGACTTAAGAACACCAAGGACAAGTTAATCACGGGAGCGGTTGGCGCAGTTACCTCAGCGATTGGTTCTTTACCTGCGTTGATTATGCAACGGATTGATCCTGGTTTATATGATTTATTCCAGAATGCATTGATTAGAGCAGAGGCTACGATTGCTCTGGCCACCAAAAGCTGTGAAGACTATGAGGAACAAATCCAGCAAGGTAAAAATCCCTACAAAGGCTGGACAGATGTTTCAAAAGCCATCGACTGGAAAGTTCAAATGGGGAGCAAGGGGTTTGGTAGTTCCAAAGTGGGCGTACATACAGCGAAGAAAACGGTACAGACCAATAATGGTAAAAATGGGATGCCCTGGGTTGGTGGAAAAAAAGCAGGAGGGGTAGGGCAACCTCCGATCAAGGCGACGGCTGATACGGTTAAGGCTGGGTATAACCTGACCTTAAATAGAAAAGCAGAAGAAACCAAAAAACCAGTTTACAAAAAAGGCACCGAACCTCGCTTGGTAGAGGTCTTTAATAGCCCAGCTGAAGCGTCTCAATTTGCAGTGGATGTGGTCGGCGACGTGGATATTCGTACCTATGCTAATAGCAAGCAAACAACGACACCCGGGCATGGCTTGCTGGTCAAAGTAGAAGAAGAAAATAAAGCCATTGAGAAAAATTTATCGGATCTTGTTTCCAAAAAAACCAAACCGACGATCAGTCATTTAAACGAGGTATCGAGTAATCAGGTACTGATTAATCATGATCTTATTCAGGCAATACAACGTATGAAACCGACTCAGCGTCAGTTGACTATTAGTAAGCTTGCATCAGAAGCTGCCATGTCCAAGGTTATAGAAAAAGCGTTACTGACTCGACGCCTGTTAATCACAGGAAAACGGGAACCCAATATTTCTCAAACACCTGCAGGCACACATATTACCGACTCTATCGCCCAGCTTGATCGAGATATTGAAACCGTCATGTTTGAAAAACGTATTAATACCGAACTGGCCTCTAAAACACCGGCCATGGTCTTGAAACTACAGGAACAACATGAAAACAGAAGTCTTTCTCATTCAGATGCGTCAGGGGAAGAAGATAAAGTCATTGAAGATGGAGCGATTGAGAAATGATAAAAACACTTTCAACCGTCATGAACAAATTGACAACGGATGACACCGAATACAGTACACGGGGTCAAAAAATATTTAAGTTTATTTTGCGCCTTGCAGTGGGTTTGGCTTCAGTTGTTTTGCTGATATTGTTGGTCGGTGTTTTCTACAACAATATCGAGGTTGTTGATCAGTTTGTCATACGGCTCAATCCCTGGCTAGGGTTTTGGCGACTGCTCTTGTTTCTGGTTGTTTTTGGTGGCTGGTCACATTGGACGGCATACTTTGCTCGATGGGCAAATATGACAGCAGAACAGCAAGAAAGCATGTTAGACAGTCGGTGGCGTTTGGCTTTCTGGTTACTGGTGATGGAAGCGCTGTTCTCGCAAAATGTATTAAATGTCTTTATCAATCAAATCTTATCTGCAGGCGTCATATCATGAGTGTATCAAGCAATCTTGAACTGTATCTGACCTTGTTTGGCTGGCATATGTATAGTGTGTTCTGGGATATTATCGTTGACACCGGTGTTGCCTACATGCCTTTTATCGGTATGTTTCTGCGAAATATCATTGAACCGATTAAAAGTCAGGATGCCAAAGATGCCTCGGTGACCTCGCTGAAGCGAATTGAACTGGATATTATTATTATGTTTACGGTGATTATGCTGGCTGTTCAACCCTATCTCACTATTAGTTATGGTGGCCTGAATTACACCAAATCCTGTTCCAAGTCCGCTGCAGTGTCAGCCGGTAAAACCAACACGACTTACGACACCACGTTTACTAAAGCATCGCTAGGCGGTGGAACGGTACAGGCACCGATCTGGTGGTATGCTTTGCTGGCTCTCACAGGGGGCTTTAATGATGCGGCTATTTTGGGTATTCCCTGCAGTGAAGATATTCGCTTACTGGAAACCAAATTAAGTAATGAACGGGTAAAAAATCCGCATTTACGACGACAAGTGCAACTGTTTTATAAAGACTGCTATAACAGTGCCAAGACCGCCTTTCTGGATAACGACCTCGCTATTCCCAAAGGCTTACCGGAAGGTGACCTGCAATGGTTAGGCTCAACTTATTTTATGGGCGCATTGTACAAAGAGAGACGAGCCAGTACTGAAATACCGGGGTTTACTTACGATAAGAACAGAGACCTGGAGTATGATCCCGCTATTTATTTACCACCCGATGGTAAACCCACCTGTGAACAATGGTGGACAGGAAATGGACATAGCAAAAAAATCGGTTTACGAGCAGCACTGGTGGGCCAGGTAAAAGGGTCAGTCATTGATGAGATATGGTTAGCGGTTAAAAACAACCCTGTCTTTAGCACTAAAACCAAAGCTGATGTGGAAGAGGCTGCTATTAAAACACTGATTAGCCGTGAAAAAGTCAATTTTAATGGTCTACGCAATTTAAGTATGTATAACGATGCCGGTTTTGCCAATACAGCCAATTCTCTTGCGTCTACTCTGGGAGGGTTAATGGAGTCAATGTCTTTTTATCCCAAAATGTATATGTTGAAAACAGCAGCACCGGTGATACAAGCAGCCATCCTGATGTTGATCTACATGTTCATGCCGTTTTATTTCCTGTTTTCCTCTTACGATATTGGAAAAATGATTTTTATGTCGATTATCATCTTTTCAGTTAAGTTCTGGACCGTGCTATGGGCAATCGCTCACTGGCTGGATAATCATTTGATCGATGCCCTCCAACCCGGCTGGTTTTTTAGCATTCAAGATGCTTTTACACAAAATAATTACGTGGTCAGGATGGTCATTAATTTCGTGGTCGCCGGGTTGTTTGTGGCGATGCCTTTGTTTTGGTCGGGATTGTTGACTTGGTCAGGGCAAAAAGTAGGTAATGTTGTTGGAAAATCAATTGGTGATATGGGTCAAGGAGCAGAGAATGCAGGTTCAAAAGGAGGGGGAGCAGGTGCAAGTGCAGTAAAGGCAGGAGTAAAAAAACGTAAATAATCGTTTAAGTATATTCATAAAACGGAGAGCATAAAAAAGCGGGGTGTGCCTTGGAAAATCGCTGAAGTTCTGGCTCTAGAGATACTGGCTATTCAATATGATATATGAGTTTGAGATTCTGAATCTGCATAAGACACCCTGCTTTTTTATGCTCTCCCAAGTAAACACGCTGATTCTCATCTGGGACATGTATTTAATGACGGGCCTAAACCAACGGGACTGCGTTTTTGCATTAACTCTGCGGCTCTTCATTTTATCCCCAAGGAAGGTTTAGAAAAAGAAGGTTATGGTGTGAACAAAAAACTTTTTCAAAAATAGAATAGGAAATCAGATAAAACAAGAGCTTGGAGCTGATAAGTACAAACTAAACACATAATAAAAGCATTCACCAGACGGCAAGAAGCACGACGGCGCTGACTCAGCAAGTTTGGGTGGGCCGTTGGAGATGCATGTTTTATTCAGTATAAAAGTAATTTTTCCTATGCCCTATAAAGGGTCGGTAGTGATCATTGGTGGCCATTACTTTTTAATTACATTCTGGCCAAATAGAATGCTCACTTTCCGCCATTTATAGGCATTCGTTCATTTGCACAGTAGTTTAAAATCAAACAAACTACGTGTCTCTTTTTTATGTTTCCAAATTTTCTCAAAAGACTATATTAACTAAATCTAACTAATCGATTTAACATAACGAGTCATTATGCGATGTTATTAATAAGAAGCTCAATTCAATAAACAAGTATTACCCCCTTTTTATTTGTTACACTTCGTTGGGAATGTATGGAAGTCCATACCAAAGTATGGGTGTCACAGGAAACCCGTACTAGAAAACACAATAATATTAAAACTGGAGACTAAATGAAATCAATAACTATGCCCATTATTCTGCTATTAAGTTCCATTGTTATGGTTGGTTGTTCCCCTGCTAATATAAGCTCAAACCTTAGAGAGCCAAGCACTGTTCATCTATCAATGCAAACTCGCTGTGTAAGTTTTGATACAGGAAAGGATGGTAAAGGTAATAGCTTACTAAGTAAGTATGATGGCTGGAAAGTTGTATATGTTTCTGAATATACAACACCCAATAAGACTACGACAGCTATGATCATGTGTTTTGAAAAACCACGCTAAATAATTACCAAAAACGGTAGTAAAGTACTACATACACGCACTTACAAAGATAAAATAATTTATGTATACATTGAGATTGCCATTTTCTTTACAAGATGGAAAGGAAATCGACGTTGTAGAAAAATCAGGTGATTTAGATGAAAAGCCATTTATCTTAAAAAAACAAGATAGAGGTTATGTCTTTACAATAAGTGGTTTCCCTACAGAAGAATCAGCAAATAAATACATAAATAATGTGTGGTCTGGTTTCATGTGGCTACTCTTACATTGCAATTTATCTCCTAATGCAATCTTTGAATCACGTAGGAATGTAGTTTATTCTCAAGACCCAGATGAGGCTGCGAAAAATTGGGTATTAAAAGAACCAATAGATGGAGTTATTGATGGCAATCAACCCGCAATTTATCTAACTGGAAAAAATATACGTACATTAATAGCTAACCCTGTAGGTATTACTCAAACGTACCCTGTTGACAATATCCTTAAGTTTTTTTGTAAAGGAGCTTTGTTTCCATCAAGTAATGAAATACATAATAACCCGAAACTTAAAATTGCTCTTGAGCTTTATGGTGCATTTTTTACAGAGTTTTCAGCAAATGCTAAGTTTTTAACATTAGTACTAGCATTAGAAACATTAATACCAGATATTCCCCGAACACCCTTAGTAATTGATTTAATGGATAAGTGGGAGAAGGAAGCAACCAACTTATATGCGACACTTAAACCAGATACAGAGGATGGCGTTTGTTTGGATTCGTTGATTAAGGTATTACTCGTTCGTAAAGAAGAATCAATTAGACGTAAAATTAGAAGTCTTGTATTTGTGACATTAAATGCCAATGGAGAAACAGATGCTAAGGAAATGGCAAAAAAAGCAGTCAAAATTTATGATCTTAGAAGTACACTTGTTCACAATGGAAAACTTGAACCGACAGCACTTTCTAACTCTATTCCAGATGCAAAAAATATTGTTGAGCGCATTATAAAAATAAAATTTTTAGAATTAGCTAACAAACAATAAAACTTCGCATAATGCAGCCTATGCAAAAAAAGCGTTTTAAAAAAATTAGTTTTTATCTTGATCCATGAATATTAAAGATTAACGAATATAGATAAAATTTAGCTAATAACGACTGGCCGTTGTGGGTCGATTAGATCCTTTCAGTAAACGATTTTGTTGTTAAATTTTTAAATAAGTACCATTATAAATATCAAAATCGAATTTTCTCAATCTCCCCCAAATCCACTTCCTCATTAACACGATTATAAAGCTGCGTGGTTCGAGTAGATTCATGCGCTGCTATTTGAGCAGCCGTCTCAATGGTACCGCCATTTTGTAAATAATTAGTAATTCCAGTGGCCCTGAATGTGTGGCAACAAATCTCTTCAGGCAAACCGGCTTGTTTAGCTCGACGCTTAATCATTTGCCACACGGCTAAAGTAGATAAGGGTAGGGTGGTTAATTCACGACCACGACCACCTGAAGTTCTGAACAAAGGCAAGTCACGTTCACTTCTTATTCCTGCTGCATCAAGATACGCTTCAACACTCTCAGTGGCTTTATGGTGACCAGGGACACGATGTTCTTTGCCACCTTTCTCATGCAGAATAAACCAAGCTTTGGTATTCTGGGTGTAATAATCCTTTACCTTCATTTTAGTGACAGCACCCACACGAGCAAAAGAGTAGGTCATTACAGATAAAATAGCCTTATCTCTAAGACCAATCACAGAAGATGTATCAATCGAATCAAACAACAGATTCGCATCTTCAGCAAACAACACCGGTGTTTTTCCTTTCTTCACTTTATGTTTCGGTCCTCGAACAGCAGAAGCAGGGTTAAAAGGAATGACTTGTCCCACCACCAGATAATCAAACAACATCTTCAAAGCTGCTAAATGTTGTTTAACCGTGGCAGGGGATCGATGTATCAATAACAGTTCAATATAAGCCGAAACATTCACAGGCTCAATTTGTTCCAGAGTCAGTTGAATATTGTTACACCATTCAAGAAACTGATTAATAGACCGAAGATAAGCTTTTCGGGTATTAGCATTTCGGATATTTGCGGTAAAAAACTCAATAAAGCGTTTTTCAGCAGATTCACCCGCATCCGAAATTAAAGCGGGCAGAACAAAACCCGAAATTGAATTTAAGGAATAATCCTTACTTTCACTGTTAGTCACTAAATTCATAACCACCCCCTAAATAGCTATAGATAATATCTTTTATGTATATCTATTAACTCTAACAGATAAAGTGGAGAATATTATCTTTTTACAAGATTTATTAAAGTTATATTTTAAAAACGTTTACTAAACTAAACGGTTTAGTTTATTATTGTAAGTAGTAACTCTAACTGACCTGATTTAGCCATGACATCTGATGCTAGTCGTTTAAAGCGGCAACTTATTATTAAAAGCGCAACGACAT